>Ga0210009_1002730_pt1 | contig 12342 bp, 7 predicted proteins | sample CryGeyCG2114_065_FD_185457 | JGI IMG/M metagenome (GOLD analysis project Ga0210009, IMG submission 185457) | Groundwater microbial communities from aquifer - Crystal Geyser CG12_big_fil_rev_8/21/14_0.65 (SPAdes) (version 2) | ecosystem: Environmental > Aquatic > Deep subsurface > Groundwater ... | reverse complement strand
GTTCCGCTTTCGCCGGTAATAAGTACATTCATATTGCTTGGTGCAATTTTTTTAATTAGTTCAATAATATTTTCTATTGCACGACTTTTATAAATTATACCTTCAAAATTATCATTTTCACTTTTGCTGCTTTCATTTGATTTATTTTGTCTTTTCCTGTAATTAAAAGCTCTATTGATGCATTTAAATAATTTTTTTGAAGAAAAAGGTTTTTCCAAAAAGTCAAAAGCACCGTCTTTTATTGCTTCTACACTTGCTTCTATTGTAGCATAACCCGATATGATAATTACTTGCAGATTATTATCTCGTTGTTTTGCAGTTCTTAGAATTTCCATTCCGTCAATATCATTCATTTTTAGATCAGTAATTATCAGATCATATTTATTTTTTTTAATTAATGATTTTCCTAATACCGGGTCCTCTACAAAATTGATATTATAATCGTTCATATTTACAAAAAGCTTTTTATAGCTTTCAAGCATTTCTTTTTCATCATCAATAAACAATATTTCCTTTTTCATTTTATCCCTTGTTAAATGTTATAATGAATGAAGCCCCTTTGTTCTCTTTACTTATAACTTCAATTTTAGCTTTATGTGAATCACATATTTTCTTGATAATATATAAACCTAAACCTGTTCTGTTTTCAAGATTTTTTGTTGTGAAAAATGGAGAAAAAATTTCTTCCTTAAGTTCTTGTTTTATTCCCTGTCCATTATCTTTAACTGAAAGTACGATCTGTCCTTCAGTATTTTCTTCAATTGAAATTTCAATAACTCCATTTTTAGTAATGGCATCAGCAGAGTTGTTAATTAAGTTTGTTATAATTTGTTTTATTTGTAATTCGTCTGCTTGAATAAAATATTTCTTGGGCACACTTTTATTAATCAGTTGGATATTTTTCTTTTTAAATACTGGTTTTACCAATTGTATAATTCCATCAGTTATTTCTAATAGATCTATTTCCTTAAATTCTTTCGTATCTTTTTTACTGTATTTTAAAATATTTTTTGTAATGGCTGATATGTTGTTTATTTGTTTCAAAAGAGATTTAAGATCGTCTTTGTATTTTGATAATTGTATATCCTTTTCAGATTCTAATTCGAGATATTCTGTTCTTGACATTATTATTGCTATATGATTATTAATTTCGTGTGCAGTTTGTGAAGTTAATTCTCCAATGGTTTTTAATCTATTTACTCTTTGAAGTTCATCATAATGAAGTTGCTCAATTTTTTCCAATGATGATTCCAGTTTTTCTGTCATCTCATTAAAATGTTTATATACCGAAGTTATTTCATTTTCAAATTTGTAATCTAATTTTGTATTTAGTTTTCCTTCTTCAACATCTTTTATTGCAGAATTGATTTTTTGGATTGGTCTGTAAATATTTTTATCAAATATTATATATAGCCCTATTATCAAAACAATTATAAAACCCCAGGCCAAAAAGATCATATGCGTGCTGCCGGTGTAAAAATTATTCTCTGAATTTGTAAAACCAGTATTGATATCTAAATAAGCAATTGCTCTTTTTTCCTTGTGGCAATTTTGACAAACACCTTCATTATTTAACGGTTCTAAACTTGAATAAACATTATCGGTTTCAATTTTTTGAATATTTCTGATTGCTTCAATATTTAAATTTACATGTTCTTTAGCAACCTGACCAATTTTTTTATTTAGATCTTTAGAATCAGAGGAATATTTAATTGTTCCATTTTTGTCAAATATTCTAATATTATAAACACCTTCTTTTTTTGATATCTCTCTAATTATATTTTCAAGGTCATTCTGTTTACCTGACAGCATACTGAATTTTAAACTGTACCTTACAACATCAATGGTAGTGTTCAACATTAAATTAGATCTTTCTTTAAAGTTAGATTTTAATTGGCTTACTAAAAAGTAAATAGGTATGATGGTGGTAAGTAGAATTAATAAAACAGAAAATAGTATGTATTTACTTTTTACAGAATGGATCATTTTATTCCCCTAAAATTAAATTTCTATACTCTAAAATTATAAATTATTTTGATAAGATTTTTGTAGAAAGTAATATTTTGTCTTCAAAATTTCACACCGGGACTTTTAAATCACATAATATAAATTCTTTAATATAAAATGCATAAAAAAAGTGCTTTTACTTACAAATATCAAATGATTTGTGGAAATTTTACTAAAAAAATGTATGGCACATTGATTGCATAAATATACCACATGAAGGTGCTATTAATATCAAACGATAATTCATTGCAGACTATTTTTGATAATTATAAATGTGATCAACAGATTACTAAGAATGTAATATCAGATATAACTGCACCATTTGATGTACTTGCTGAATTCTATTCGGTAAAACCATCAGTGATAATTATTGATGATGATTTTATAAAACCTCACACTGAAAAGATATTAGAAACAATTAGAAAATTTGATAAAGAAGTGATCATACTTTTTATCACTTCTAATACAAGTTTTGAGTTGGGAAAAAAAATTACACAATTAGGAATTTATTATTACTGTATTAAACCAGTAACAGAAGAAAATTTTTATGAATTGCTAGATGCAATAAATAAAACAATAACTAAGAAACATTTAACTTCATAAAACATTGGAGGAAAAATATAATGAAAAAAATGTTTATTTACTTTTTACTACCTCTCATTATGTGTATGACAGTAAACTATGCACAAACACTTACTGTAAATACCTATGGATTTTCAGATAGAGATGCAGCTAGAGATACTGTTATAACACCAAAATTCTTTGATAGGCCATATAATGGTTTACAAAATGTTGGTAAAGAAACAAAAGTCTATTTGTTGGCAACTATGTCAGGTGCAAAATTAACTACACCTGTTTGGACATTTGCATCCAAACCATCTGGCTCAGCAGTAGTATTTGGTACAACAAGAGATATTGATACATCAAATCAAGTTGTAACATTTATACCTGATAAAGTTGGTACCTATAAAGTTGTAATTACGGACGGAACTTTGGCTGATACAATTACAATAAATGCATCTCTCTATGTTGGAATTGCAACAGGTGCTTGTAATGTATGCCATAATGGTGCTTTTCGTCCAGTTGGTGTTAGTGTTTGGTCCAACTGGCAAAAAACCGGACATGCTACTATGCTTGAACGCGGTTTGAATGGAACTTTAAGTAATCACTATAGTGCTAGTTGTATCTCTTGTCATACAACCGGTTTTGATCCTAATGCTGCAAACGATGGATTTGACGATAGAACTTTCGTGTTCCCGGGTGTTTTACAAGCAGGCATGTATGATTCTATGAAAGCTGCTTATCCTGAAGCATTTAAATTAGCTAACATACAATGCGAAAGCTGTCACGGACCAGGTGGAGATCACTATGGTGCTATCACAGATTCTAAAATGGTTACAACATTAAAATCTGATAATTGTGCATGGTGTCATGATTCAGGTACTCACCATTTCTTCCCTGAACAATTTGATAAATCAGTACATGCTAATCCTACAACTCTTGGTTATGCTGGTGGACGAGTTGATTGCGCACCTTGTCATAGCGGTTCAGGATTTGTTGCCTGGATGAAAGGTGCAAAACAAGATTTAACAACTGTGCCCACACCTTTTGAAATTTCTTGCGCAGTTTGCCACGATCCTCACGATGTAACAAATACACATCAATTAAGAACTGTTAGTGTAACATTAGGAAATGGATATACACCAACCATTGGAGGTACTGGTCGTCTATGCATGAATTGTCATAAGAGCCGAAGAAATGCAGCAACTTATACAGACGATTATTTAAATAATCTAAGTTCTCATTATGGGCCTCACCACGGACCTCAAGCAGATATGCTTTTAGGAAAAAATGCAGTAACATTTGGTTTGACTCTTTCATCATCTCCTCATGCATCAGCTGCAGAAAATGCTTGTGTTAATTGCCATATGGCTCCTAATGGTAGTAGTACTGATTTAGTCGGTGGACATACTTTCAGTATGAAACATCAAGACGGTAGTGATAATGTTACATCTTGTGCTCAGACAGGTTGTCATGCTGCTTTTGGAACAAATTTCTCAGATAAGAAATTCTATGTTAATGGTAGTGCAGATTTAGATCAAAACGGAACAGCAGCAGGTCTTCAAGTAGAAATTCAAGGATTACTTGACAGATTAGCAAAATTATTACCTCCAGTTGGTTCAACAACCGTAGATGCTATTAATGATTCTACGCTTTCAAAAGTAGTTGCTCAATGTTACTACAATTATGAATTAGTTGCTGAAGACAAAAGCTTAGGTGTTCATAATCCGGCTTGGACTTATTCTTTATTAGCAGCATCAATTATGCAATTAGACGGAACAACCGGAATAGAATTAATTGATAATACTTTACCCGACTCATATGTACTTTCACAAAATTATCCTAATCCATTTAATCCATCAACAAGGATTAAATTCTCAATACCTGAACAAACTAATGTTAAATTATTAGTTTATGATATATTGGGAAGAGAAGTAACTCAACTTGTAAATCAAGTTATGAATGCAGGTACTTATACATTCAACTGGGATGCTAAAGGAAATGCATCAGGTATTTACTTCTATAAATTACAGACAGATAATTATGTTAAAGTTAATAAAATGATATTGTTGAAATAAGCGATCTATTGAGGGATAGATAGATTGTTAAAAAACAAAATAAATAAGGGGAACAAAAAAGGGCGGTTTTTAACCGCCCTTTTATTTTAACAAAATATATTACTGCTTTCAATATTCCTAAGCTTACAAAAATCTTCTTTAATATGACTTTTCAGTCCCATTTGTGAGAAATAACTATCGTTATTAAAAAAATTCATAGTATAAAACCTTTAATTTTATTAGTTTTTGATAGGTTTTTAATACAACTGTGACATAAAATGATTGGCACGAGGCTTGTCTGTCACATTTCATCAAATTCAATACAATTTATTGAAGTATTTAATCTTAACTATTTTTTAAAAAACTTAATTAAAAAGCAATTCACTAAAAAAAGAGGGAAAAAATTATGAAAAAAATGTTTGTTTACTTTTTACTACCTCTCCTTATGTGTATGTCTATTGGATATGCTCAGACCCTTACTGTTAGTACCTATGGTCTTTCAGAAAGGGATGCTTCTAGAGCAGATACTTTAGCTGTACCTGGGATAAATAATAGTACTGTAACTAAATATTTTGATGTTCGTTACAACGGCTTACAAAATGTTGGAAATCAAACTAAAGTATTTTTGAAAGCTAATATGTCCGGTGCAAAATTAGCCTCACCTGTTTGGACATTTCTTTCAAAACCTTATGCCTCAACGGTAACTTTTGGTACTACATATAACATTGATACTTCAAATCAGGTTATTACATTTGTACCCGATAAAGTAGGTACTTATAAAATTGTGTGTACTGATGGAACAAAAAAGGATACAATTACAATTAACTCTTCAAATTATGTTGGATATGCTACCGGTGCTTGTAATTTCTGCCATAACGGATTTGTAACCCCAGATAAAATTTTTAGTAATTGGCAAAAAACAAAACATTCAACAACATTAGTTAGAGGGTTAGACGGAATATTAAGTTCACATTTTCAAGCAAGTTGTTTAAAATGCCATACAACTGGTTATGATACAAATGCTTCAAATGGTGGTTTTGATGATTTTTCATTTACTTTCCCAACTGTTATGCAAGTGGGTATGTATGATTCAATGAAAGCAGTTTATCCTGATGCAATGGTTTTTGCAAATGTACAATGTGAAAGCTGTCACGGACCTGGAAAAGATCACTATTCTGCTACAGATGATTTTAAAATACAAAAAACATTAGATCCTGACCTTTGTTCATATTGCCACGATTCCGGAACACATCATTACTTTGGTGAACAATATGATTATTCAGTTCATGCAAATCCAACTACACTAGCAAGAGGTTCAAGTACTTCATGTGCTCCATGTCATAGTGGTTCAGGATTTATTGAATATATAAAAGGCGGAAAACAAGCATTAAGTTCGGCGCCTGATCTTGCAAAAATAGCTTGTGCTACTTGCCACGATCCACACGATGCAACTAACGAACATCAGTTAAGAACTGTAAGTGTAACTTTAGGAAATGGATATTCACCAACCATTGGAGGTACTGGTCGTCTATGTATGAATTGTCATAAGAGCCGCAGAAATGCAGCAACTTATACAGACGATTATTTAAATAATCTAAGTTCTCATTATGGACCACATCACGGACCACAGGCAGATATGCTTTTAGGACAAAATGGAGTGACATTTGGTTTGAATTTACCCTCTTCAGCACATAAAGGCGCAGCAACAAATGCGTGCGTAGACTGTCATATGGCACCAAACTCTGTTCCTGTAACTTTAGTTGGTGAACATACATTTAATATGAAATTTCCTGATGGTACAGATAATGTTGGTGCTTGCGCACAATCAGGATGCCACGCTAGTTTTGGAACTAAATTCTCTGATAAGAAATTCTATGTAAATGGAAGTGCAGACTTAGATCAAAATGGAACTGCAGAAGGTCTTCAAATAGAAATTCAAGGATTGCTTGATAGATTAGCTAAATTATTACCACCAGTTGGTTCAACAACTGTAGATCCTATTAATGATTCAACACTTACAAAAGTTGTTGCTCAAGCTTTCTATAATTGGGATATGGTAACAGAAGACCGCAGTCTTGGTATTCACAATCCTGCCTGGGCTTATTCTTTATTAGCAGCATCAATTGGTAAATTAGATGGAACAACAGGTATAGAACTTATTAATAATTCAATTCCTGATACTTATGTATTATCACAGAATTATCCTAATCCATTTAATCCATCAACCAGGATTAAATTCTCAATACCTGAACAAACTAATGTTAAATTATTAGTTTATGATATATTGGGAAGAGAAGTAACACAGCTTGTAAATCAAGTAATGAATGCAGGTACTTATACATTCAACTGGGATGCTAAAGGAAATGCATCAGGTATTTACTTCTATAAATTACAGACAGATAATTATGTTAAAGTTAATAAAATGATATTGTTGAAGTAATTAGTTATTATATAATAGGGTAATATTTAAAAGGGCGGTTTTTTTAACCGCCCTTTTTTATGTGGTCAAAAAAAAGTGATAAAAATCCCAAGCTTGAGAAAAAGAATACGATTAATGATAAATTATTATATAAAAAATATTTATATTTGAGCTAATTTACAAGAATTCTTGATGATTCAATGGCACACTGCTTGATTATCTTAAAAAAATTATATCACAAATGTTATTAAGTTTACAAAATGAAAAAGCTAAAAAATACAGATAATTTAAAAAGAGGGAAAAATTTTATGAAAAAGTTGTTTATATACTTTTTTCTACCTCTCTTAATATTTTCAACAATGGGCTACGGACAATCTTTATCTATTAAAACCCATGGTTTGTCTGAAAGAGATGTAACCAGAGACACATTATCAGTTCCTAAATATTTTGACAGAAGATACAGCGGATTAGAAAATGTTGGTAATCTTACAAAAGTATTTCTAAGGGTAGAAATGAGTGGGGGTAAATTAACAACACCTGTATGGGCATTTATAGCCAAACCATCAGGTTCAACGGTTGTATTTGGAACTACTAAGAACCTTGATACATCCAAGCAGGTTATCACCTTTATTCCTGACAAAGTCGGTACTTATAAAATTACAGTTACTGATGGAAGCTTAGTTGACACAATTACTATAAACTCTGCATTATATTTTGGAGTTGACGGTGGAGTTGTTTCCTGTAGGATTTGTCACGATGGTTTAGTAGATAAAAATGATCCAACGGTTACAAGATGGGAAGGCACAAATCACTCTACTACACTTAAACGCGGATTAGACGGGGTATTAAGTTCACATTTTAAGGCCAGCTGTATTAAATGTCATACAACCGGATATGATTCGAACGCAGCAAATGATGGTTTTGATGATTTTTCTTTTGTATTTCCAAGTGTTTTACAGGCCGGTATGTATGATTCATTGAAAAAAGAATACCCTCAAGCTATGGCATTAGCAAATGTACAATGCGAAAGTTGTCATGGCCCCGGTAGTGCTCATTATTCTACAATAACAGATGCAAAGATGGTAAAATCTATTTCACCTGACGTGTGTTCTTATTGCCACGATTCAGGCACACATCATTACTTTGGAGAACAATACGATAACTCAGTTCACGCTACAGGTACACATCAATATACAAATACATCTTGCGGCCCTTGCCATAATGGACAAGGATTTATTAATTACGTTAAGGGAGGAAAAGTAGGACTTACTCAGTCATTACCTGAAAATTTAAAAATAGCTTGTGCAACTTGCCACAATCCACACGATGCAACAAATGAACACCAGATAAGAACTGTTAATGTTACATTTCAAAATGGATATCAACCTCAAAATTCAGGCACAGGCGCACTTTGTATGAATTGTCACCAAAGTCGAAGAGAAGCTGTATCATATACAGATGATTATTTAAATAATCTCAGTTCTCATTTCGGACCTCATCACAGTACACAAGGGGATATGCTTTACGGAACAAATGCTGTTACTTTTGGAATGAATTTTCCATCATCAGCACATAAAGGTGCAACAACAAATGCTTGTGTTGATTGTCATATGATAGATACAGGTACAAATCCGGATGGAACTATAAAATTAATAGGTTCGCATACTTTGAACATGAAAGATCCTAAGACAGGTGATGATAATGTTTCTCCTTGTTTAAATTGTCACGCTAATTTTGGTACAAAATTTTCTGACAAGAAATTTTATGTAAACGGTAATGCAGACTTAGATCAGAACGGAACTATAGACGGTATGCAAATTGAAATGCAGGGCTTACTTGACAGATTAGCTAAATTATTACCCCCTGTTGGATCAACAGACGTAGCTATAATAGATTCATTTATAACAAAAGTAGTTGCTCAAGCTGCATATAATTATTTATTTGTAAAAGAAGATAGAAGCTTAGGAGTTCATAATCCTGCTTATGCATATTCACTATTAGCTTCATCTATAAGTAAATTAGATGGAACTACTGGAATAGAAATGATTAACAATTCAATCCCTAAGGATTATGTACTTTCACAAAATTATCCTAATCCGTTTAATCCGTCAACAAGAATTAAATTTTCTATTCCTGAAGAAACAAATGTAAAATTATTGATATATGATATTTTGGGAAGGGAAGTAAGTAAGTTAGTAAATCAAGTTATGAAAGCCGGAACATATTCTTTTAACTGGGATGCTAAGGGTAATTCATCAGGAATTTATTTCTACAAATTACAGACTGATAATTTTGTAAAAGTTAATAAAATGATATTGTTGAAGTAATAGACAAGAAATAAAAATAGTAGATATAAAAAAATCCGATCCGTCAGTTGAAGGACCGGATTTTTTATTTTAAATATTACAAGAGTATCTTTTTATTCTGACGACTTAGTAGGTTCTTCTTTTGTTTCGAAAATTTGGAAGTCAGAAGGTTCAACTGAAGGTGCTTCAGTATTTTTAATTGATTCAACTGTAACACGATCCAATTTGTGTGTATTTAAATATTCTTGAATTTCTTCTTCACTTTTCTCTTTAATTGCATTCAATACACTTAACACAATTTTTTTATTCTCTTTATCAAATTCAATAACTCTCATTGGTAAAGTTTCTTCCATAGGAAAATGATTAGCTATATTTTTGATCTTTGAAGAAGGGGTCAGATGTGAAACCGGAATAAATCCGTCAACTTCATCAGGTAATTCAACAATAATTCCTTTATCAATAATTCTTACAACCTTTCCATTGGTTTCATAACCTGGTTTATAAATTGTCTCAAATTTATCCCAAGGATTTTCTTGAATTTGTTTGTGTCCTAAAGAAATTTTTCTTGATTCAACATCAACATCTAAAACTAATACTTCAAGTTGTTCACCTTTCTTAATTATCTCTCCGGGATGGCGAACTTTTTTAGTCCACGATAGATCAGATATATGTACTAATCCGTCAACACCAGGTTCAAGTTCAACAAAAACACCAAAGTTAGTAAGATTTCTTGCTGTGCCTTTATGGCGGGAATTAACAGGATATTTTTCCATTAGTGATTGCCAAGGATCGGGTTCAAGTTGTTTGATGCCTAAAGATATTTTCTTTTCTTCTTTGTCCAAACTTAAAATTACAGCTTCAATTACCTGTCCCATAGAAACCATTTGTGACGGGTGTTTGATATGCTGTGTCCAACTCATCTCTGAGTTATGAATTAATCCTTCGATACCTTTATCAATTTCAATAAATGCACCGTAATCAGTTAAGGATACCACTCTACCTGAGACCTTATCACCGATGTTTAATTTTTCTTCTATTTTTTCCCAAGGATGAGGTAATAGTTTTTTCAAGCTAAGAGAAATTCTTTTCTTCTCTTCATCAAAATCAGTTACAACTACTTTAATTGTTTCATCAAGATTTACAACTTCATTTGGATGATTTATTCTGCCCCAGCTAAGATCAGTAATATGGATCAAACCATCAACTCCGCCAAGATCAACAAACACACCAAAATTTGTTATAGCTTTAACAACACCTTCAAGTATTTGTCCTTTTTCAAGACTGTTAATAATCGAATCTTTTTGTCCTGACATTTCTTCTTCTACTAAAACTTTATGGGATACAACAACATTCTCTGTTGGTATATTAACTTTTACAACAACAAAGTCCATTTTTTGTCCAACAAAAGCATCAAAGTCTCTAATTGGTCTAACGTCAATTTGTGAGCCCGGTAAAAATGCTTCCATTCCCATCAGGTCAACCACCATTCCGCCTTTGATTCTTTTTAGAATTGTTCCTTGAAGAACTTCTTTATTTTCATAGGAATGCATGACTTTATCCCAGATCCTTAAAAAGTCAGCTCTTTCTTTACTTAATACTAAGTTACCGTCTTTGTCTTCAACGCTTTCAAGAACAACTTCAACTTCATCACCAACTTTGATCTCATCTTTGTTAGCAAATTCATTTTTGGATATGCTTCCTTCAGATTTAAAACCAACATCAAGTATAACCTGATCACCAACTATTTGGATGATCTTTGCTTTTACTAATTCACCTTCTTTTAAATCTTTAAATGAATCTAAATATAGCTGAGCAAGAGTGTTAAATTCGTCTTGTGAATATTCATCATCGTTAAAGCTTTTTTTAGCTTTGTCATAATCATCGGCATTCACTGTTTGTTCAATCACTGCTTTTTTCTCTTCGGACATTTGTCCTCCTTAATTAAAATATTTTTCTGTATTTATTACCTAAAGCCAAAAATGTAAAAAACACAGAGATTTAGTTAAACATATAAATTAGTTTGGCTTTTAAAACTCTATTTTTAATTTTTATTATCAGCAATATTATTTACAATAGTAAGAATTTTTTCAACTTGTTCATCAATGGTAATATTTGATGTATCAATTTCATAAGCATCTTGAGCTTTAACAAGGGGACTAAGTTCTCTTGTTGAATCTAATTTGTCTCGCAATGAAATATTTTCTTGAATTTCAGTTTTGTTAACTTCAATACCTTTCTTAGAAAATTCTTTCAATCTGCGTTCAGCTCTTTGATTTATTGAAGCGGTTAAGAAAATTTTTACATCTGCATTTGGGAAAACTACCGAAGCAATATCTCTTCCTTCCATTACAATTCCGCAGCCCAGTTTGCTCATTTCTTTTTGCTTTGCTACCAAAGCTTTTCTAACACCATCAATTTTACTAACTATACTTACATTTTCATTTACTTTAACTGATCTAATTTCTTCAGTAATATCTTTACCATTGGCAAAAACATAAGTAATTCCATTTTCGTATTTTAGTTTTAAGTCAGTTTCTCTAGCTAAAGTTGAAATTTCTTCATTATTATTAAGAACATTTTTAAAAATGGCCAAATAAGTAATTGCTCTGTACATAGCCCCGCTATCCACATATAAGTAACCCAATTTTTGGGCAACAAGTTTAGCTGATGTACTTTTACCGGAACCAGCCGGGCCGTCTATTGCCACAATTAATTTTTTGGACATAGTTTATAAAAATAGTTAAAATCTTGTAAATTATCAAAATATAATTATTTACAAAGTTTGATATTCTTAAAAAATCATTAGAAATTTATCTGGTTTGGTGTGCTATTTAATCTCTTGTCCACCCAATTCAGTTATAATTTTCTCAACTATTGGGGAATCCTTTGATTTTTTGGCAGTCTGGGGCTTTTCAATTTTTTTTTCTTTACTCACAGTCAATGTTTGAGCTTTACCGATCTGAAAATCAAAATGAAGCTTTTTACCGAAATG
>Ga0210009_1002726_pt1 | contig 12368 bp, 11 predicted proteins | sample CryGeyCG2114_065_FD_185457 | JGI IMG/M metagenome (GOLD analysis project Ga0210009, IMG submission 185457) | Groundwater microbial communities from aquifer - Crystal Geyser CG12_big_fil_rev_8/21/14_0.65 (SPAdes) (version 2) | ecosystem: Environmental > Aquatic > Deep subsurface > Groundwater ... | reverse complement strand
GGGCATTTCACGAGTCTCACCAGTTTGAGTATCCTTTAAAATAACACCGGTGACCCCTTTTGCCCCGGGATCACCCAGAATTTCCGTAATTGTGGCATTCAGGATAAACTCAATTTTTGTATTCGCAACGCCGCGTTGTTCCATGATTTTCGAAGCACGGAATTCCGAGCGTCTGTGAACGATGTAGACTTTATCAGCGAACTTGGTCAGGAATGTCGCCTCTTCCATGGCTGAATCACCCCCACCAACGACAATGACATTCTTTCCACGAAAGAAAAAGCCGTCGCAGGTCGCACAAGCTGAAACGCCATAACCCTGAAGTCGTTTTTCAGATTCAAGCCCCAGCCATTTTGCTGTAGCTCCGGTGGAAATGATAATCGAATCGGCAGAATACTGTTTGTCGCTCACCCAAACCTGGTAAGGCCGACTGGAAAAATCCACCCGGGTAACGTGCTCGAACTGCGTTTTCGCACCAAACCGTTGTGCTTGTTTCCTGAATATTTCCATCAATTCCGGTCCCTGGATGCCATCTTCGAAACCGGGATAGTTTTCAACTTCAGTGGTGATGGTTAATTGACCACCGGGTTGATTTCCTTCCAAAATCAACGGATTAAGATCGGCTCGGGCAGCATAAATACCGGCGGTGAGACCGGCCGGACCTGATCCAATGATGATGACTTGCTCATGTTGTACTTTTGACATTGCGCCTCCGGAAAAATATTAATTATCTCAATTTCAATCTTGTCATGAATACCTTCTTACCACAATTTCCAGCCGATGCTGAAACAACCCTATACAAAACCTATTCCCGTCAACCGAGAGGATTTTATAATGATTCGATATTCGCGTCTTATGGCTGCTTTACTCATTGTGCTCCTGTTAGAAGCCTGTGGTAATACACCGTTACAAAAAACGAAAACAAATGCTGAGACGACGGGCAATCAATTGAATGCCAGCGTTGTGGAGAATGGCAAACAACTTTTTCTTCAATATCGTTGCGTTCAATGCCATGGGGAAGATGGTATGTCTGGTATGATTGATCTGTCAAATGTTGCCGCTAAATATTCAGAAGATCAGGTGAAAACCTGGATTGCGAATCCGCGCGCCATGAACCCCGCAACAGGGATGCCGGCATTTAATATGTTGAACGATGAACAATTAAATGGTCTGGCGCAGTTTGTTCGGAGCATTAAGAAAAAATAGTCGGACACGCTCAGTCCAGGTCAATCTGGAGTTCGTCAATTTTACGGTAGAGGCTGCTCAATCCGATCCCGAGAATATCGGCGGTTTTAGCTTTATCCTGGTTAACACGGTTTAGAATACTCACAATATGCGCCTTTTCGAAGGAGCGGGAAGCCTCTTTCAAATTGTCCGGATAGGATAATCCGGCAGGTTTTAGTGTGTGCTGGGGCAAATCCTCAACCGTAATCCGCTCCGAATTGCTCAACAGCACTGCCCGTTCAATAATATTTTCAAGCTCACGAACTTCGCCCTTCCAGTTATAATTCATAATAACCTTCATGGCTTCGTTGTCCATCCCGGTAACGCGCCTTTTTAATTCTTCATTATACCGATTAATGAAATAGCTAACCAATAGGGGAATGTCTTCTTTGCGCTCGGATAGAGCAGGTAAATCGATTTCGATGATGTTTAAACGATAATATAAATCTTCCCTGAAATTTCCCTCTTCAACCTCTTGAGCCAGATTGCGATTGGTAGCGGCCAAAAGTCGGATATTAATCTGTTGCGAAACATTACTCCCCAGCGGTTTAATCTCTTTAGCTTCGATTGCCCGCAGTAATTTGACCTGAACCTGTAAAGGAATTTCGCCTACCTCATCCAGAAACAGCGTCCCGCCATGTGCTGCTTTAAAAACGCCGTCTTTATCTTTGGCAGCGCCGGTGAATGCGCCCTTTTTGTAGCCAAATAGCTCCGACTCAAACAATGTTTCGGGTATCGCTCCACAGTTAATGGGAACAAAGGGTTTGTTCGCACGATCAGAACGGCTGTGAATGGCACGTGCCACCAGCTCTTTGCCAGTACCGGATTTTCCCGAGATCAATACGGTTGAGGTTGATGGGGCGACCTTGTCAATAAGGTCGTAAATCCGTTTCATAGATTTGCTTTCGCCAATGAGCTGCTCATAATTGTATTTGGCTGAAATTTCACTGCGGAGAAATTTATTTTCCCGGATCAAATCCTTATGGGAGGAAAGGTTTTTTACCCGGGCGATGACCTCCTCGAAGTCCAACGGCTTGAGGATATAATCAACCGCGCCATTGCGTAAGGATTCCACAGCACTTTCCGTAGAACCGTAGGAGGTAATGAGTATGACGAATGAATCCGGTGCTACTTCACGAACTTTTTTAAGGAGCGTAAGCCCATCCAGTTTTGGCATTTTAAGATCGGAAATGATAATGTCATAATTAGTGGATTCAAGCATACTGATAGCGGTTTCGCCATTGTCTGCAGTATCACATAAATATCCCTCTTCAGTAAGTACGAGGGATAAGGATTCCCTGATTTCCTGTTCATCATCAACAACTAAAACACTATAACTCATATTTTCTCCATTGGTAATCGAATCGTGAAGGTGGTCCCTCTGTTGGGATCGGTATCAACACTGATCGTTCCCTTCATACTCGTGATAATGCCGTGACTGACGCTTAATCCCAGTCCGGTTCCTCTGCCAACTTCTTTGGTTGTAAAGAAGGGTTCAAAAATTTTCTCCACAACATCCGGGTGCATCCCCGTACCATTATCTTTAACCATGATGCAAATCTGACCACCCTGATTTGAGGTGCGAATCCAGATGCTGTCCCCATGATCTCTGGTGGCATCCAGTGAGTTGATCACCAGATTGACAACCACCTGATGCAATTTGTCCGGTGATGCTTTAATGGGTGCAAGGTCTTTTTCCAAATCCAGATTGATATTAATCCGGTGTGTGCGTTCATCATACCGCAGGAGTCCTACTGCATTCTCTACCACATCATTCACCTGAACACGGCTCACTTTGGTCATGTTGGGACGCGTGAAATCAACCAGTTCCCGTACGATCTTACTGATCCGTTCGATATTAACCCGAATCCGCGCCAACTGATCTTTCTCGTTCGGACTTTTGGAATGGCGTTCCATGAGCTGAACCAGCGACGAAATGGATGTGAGTGGGTTGCCGATTTCGTGGGCGACCCCGGCGGCTAAATGCCCCAATGTCACCAATCTTTCGGATTGGCGCATTTGATGCTCGATTTTTTTGATTTCTGAGATGTCGCGAATCACCTGTGACCGACCGATCACGGCATTCTTGGAATCGTGGAGGACGGATTCCGTTAAGTGGACCGGAATCACCAGCCCGTCTTTTCTGAGTCGTTCAGTACTATAGTTTTTCACGAAACCGTTGTGCTGAATGCCGTATGCGTGGCACATCAACTCGCCAGATTTGATCAGAGACTCAGGGATCAGTGTACTGATTGATTGACCAATAATTTCATCCCGGCTCCAGCCAAAGATATTTTCTGCGCCTCTGTTCCAACTCAGAATATGGTTATCGCCATTAACAGTAATAATCGCATCCCCGGAATTTTCTACAATATCCCTGAAGCGATCCTCGGAGACCGCGAGTTCTGACTCGAATCTGATGCGATAATAAAAAATGATCCAGACGGCCCACCCTGCCAATAGGATGGAAACTGCCAGACCACGCGTGATAAACAGATAGTGCACGGTATAGGGGGAGGTGTCTTTAAGAAAGTTTTGTTCAGCAATCTCCCACACACCAAAGACAAATGCTACAATCGTCAAAGCGGCAAAAAGAAACCATCCGATGCGTAAATTTTTGGCGAATACACGGAATGTGGAGGGCTGAGAAGTCATTGCTCAAAGTAAATTCTCAGACATAAGAATACCAAGATATATATATGTTTTAAGCCGATTGCTTCTCTTGAAATTGGGAATAGATCGTCATAAAAAACCAATTGATTCACCATGAGGCACGGGCTATCTTAGCGCGCTTTTGGACAGAAACGGGGCATTAGCTCAGCTGGGAGAGCGCTTGACTGGCAGTCAAGAGGTCAACGGTTCGATCCCGTTATGCTCCACAACCCTTAAAACCCTTGCAGGCCAATGCTTTCAAGGGATTATTTATTCCCCAAACTCCCCAATCGCGAACCCGATAAATCTACCATATTTAACCAATTTTAGTCATATCAATTCCCTAAAGCGGGATACCCGTGGGATACCGATTTTTATTTAATTATCGACTGATTCCAGTGATACAACCACACGATTTATAGTTTGCGGGCTTTTTTAAAATGATGGTCGTAATCAGTCATAACAAGTTTGAATCTATTTAAAGGCTCCAATCCGCTTAATTGCGTATCCAGAGATTGTTGTTTCTGGTAGCGTTAGCGGATGATTCAAATCCATGATAACAGGTACCTGCATACTTGTAATATTCATCTGAGTTAATGCATCCGCTCCCATCAAATTGCAAGTTTCATAAATTTGTTTTAAAAAATCTTCGGGAGAATTTTTATATCGCCATTCTTCTACAGGCTGGACCGGAGCCCCACCTACTCCAGTTTTACGAATAATTGCTAACTCGGGATTATCAGTCTTGTTTTCTTCCTGAGGAAGCAGTTGTGCGCGTGGGCGGTAGGTCATCGTAATAATCCCAATAGATTCGTAATCACCTCCATACTTGTCAGGTGTAAAGAGAAAACCTTGTTCTGAATAGGGAGTAAAATCAAACCCTGTAAAGGTTGTGTATTGTGGCACCACATGAGGTGGTTCTGTGCAGGAAATAACGAATAATACCGAAATAAATAGAACGCGACTTTTCATCGAACCTCTCCTTTAACAAATGATTCTTCTAATGCCTACCGCATGTATAGTACCGAAGAATGTATGCTTCTACAATCAATTTAGCTTTGCGTTGTCAGTTGATTCGAATGCGCAGACCAGACAAGCCTTCCATGATCACAACCCTTAAAACCCTTGCAGGCCAACGCTTTCAAGGGTTTTTTTATTCCCATTCGATGATAACTGCACTGATCGGCATCCTCTCAGTTGGAGAGCGTCCCAAAGTGAAAATCGGGAAGGTCAACGGTTCTCCCACGGGGACCCTCTGGGGGATCCTGTTAAGGTCCACAACACCAATAACACTTGTCTACTTTAGCGGATGAGAATTATTGAAAGTCTCAACCCAGTAATAATTCACCGATGGTATTCTTTCAAATCTCTTTGTTTCTTGTGAGGTTTGATCTTGAGAAAAAAACTTCATGAATAGGGCAATTATGATTAAAAAATAATGCCACCCTTGCGGGTGGCATTATTTTCATTAGGAGAGAAAGAGTACATCCAGAGAGAATGTCTCTTAGTTTGATCTATTGTTACGGTAAGGTCTGACAATAAGCCAGAATGTCATTAATATTGGCGTCAGAGACACCTAGATTGACCATGCTTGGCATGATTGAAGCCGGGTTACCCCAGCGAATTTTGTGGAGGACTTCGTAAGGGTTATCGTTCGAAAGAAAACCCACTCCCTGACTGCCGTCATCATCATCAAAATCAATCGTATTACCATCAGAACCATGGCAGGACTCGCAATAGGTCGCGTACAGGTCTCCGCCATCGGCAGTGTTTCCATTTGATAATTTGGTTGAATAGTCAATGTATAAAGAGACATCAATCAGACCCTCTGAAATGAAAAGTGCCAAATCGCTGGCGTCTTGCTCGGATAAGACAGCCGACAGGTCATGATCCGTTCCGGTTCCCAGGACTGAAGTATAGATGTCTGCAGGAGATGAAGTCCGGACATCGTAAACACCTGTGAATCCGGTGTAATGACTGCCTGAACTATAAGCACCATCCTTGCCTTTGTAGTCCCAACCATGACATTCTTTACAGCGCCACGTATCAGCACCTGTACGGGTATTGGTGGATTGTGTAGTCCAAATCGGATCGAATGAAGTAGACGGGGTTGTCCCGGAGTTTACCGTCCACCATTTATCATACAGCAAACCACCCCGAACGATATTCGCAGCATCATTCAGGGTTAGCGGCAAAGTCTGGCAATAAGCCAAAATGTCACTTATATCTTCATTTGTGAGTCCCTTATCGACCATTCCGTCCATATCAGTTCCTGGGTTGCCCCACCTGATTTTATGGAAGACCTCCTGGGGATTGTCATTGGACAGAAAACCAACACCCTGGGTTCCGTCATCCGCATCGAAATCCAAAGCGAGTCCGTTTGCCCCATGGCACAGGGCGCAATTGGTGTTGTATTTCGCCTGTCCGGCCGTGCTACTTCCTAATGCGTTTTTGTCCGGTCCGATGTACTGGCTCATATCAATCAAGCCGTCTTTGATGAATTTGGCTAAGTCCTGTATGTCGGCATCTGACATAACTGTCGACAGGTCGTGATCGCCATCCTCATCTTTGATCGCGTCAAAAATTGCTGCAGCCGTAAGATCACTTGCATCATATACGCCTGCAAAACCTGTGTAGTGACTTCCGGAACTATAGCGCCCATCCTTACCCCTGTAGTCCCAACCATGACATTCTTTACAACGCCAGGTATCACCACCCGCCCGGGTATTTGTGGTTTGACTGTCCCAAAGTGGATTAAAATTCGTTGTCGGTGTTGAACTTTCGTTTACAGTCCACCACTTGTCGTACAAGAGTCCGCCACGTGTGACGTCAGCTTGTGACCAATTGTCATCGACGTAATGTTTTGGTGATGTGCTTGTTTTATCACAGCCAACCATCAACATAATCGGGAATGCCAGTATTAGGGTGATTCCCAACCGCCTTGTTTTTTTTGTCATCATACTTGTCTCCAAATTAAGGTGATTCGTGGAGAGTAGTTCTCATCTCCGGTTTAGACAATCCCCCGATTGAACTTATTGTCGATTGCGGGAGATAAAGTAGTTGTTAATACAAAAGATGTCATTTGAGAAAAATTGACAGTGGCAAGAAATAATTCTGGTGTAACGTAAAGAAAATGAATGAGATATAAGGAATCTGCATCCTTGTGCTTCGTATTCTCCTCCCGAAAGATGAATTTAATTTATAGGAGACAAATATTATCCATTATGGCCAAAAGCTAACTCAAAGCATGATTCATCAAGAAATTCGCATCGTTAGCGTCTGTTATTTTCATTAACCCTCTTCCGCGTTGAATGACCGTCCAAACGTCCAGTCGGTTGAATTAAAGCAATCATTTGCCATTCCGTGCAAGGCACTATCCAACCACCATGGTAGCAATGAAAGTGTGATGCAAAGCCTCATAAAGACAGGGAGATGGATGGAAAGATAACAATCGTATGGAAACTCGTTCAAAATAAATTAGACTACTGGTCAAATAGAAAGTGGAATTGAAAATGCAACCATCATATCCGATCAGCTCATGGGAGATCGTGTTTCCCAATGACGCCAATGCTCACAATACCATGTTTGGTGGCAAAATAATGGCAATTATGGATAAAATGGCCGGGATTGCAGCTTCAAGATATGCACATAATCTGGTCGTTACCGCCTCCACCGAAGGTGTGCATTTTAAATTACCCGTTAGAGTTGGAGAGCGCATCGAAACCACAGCCCGGGTCGTTTGGGTAGGACATTCCTCAATGGTTGTCAAAGTTGATGTGACTGCGGAAAATTTTCTAACTGCCGAGAGACGGGATTGCACCACAGCTCATTTCAATATGGTTGCGCTGGATGAGAATGGTAAGCCAACGAAGGTACCACCTCTCGAAGTTAAAACGCCAGCCGAGATGCATGACTACGCGGTAGCTGAAATTGTCAAGAAAAAAGCCCTCGAAAGAAAGCAAAACATCGAAGCCGAAAAGCAGAAATCACCTCGGTCATAACTATGTTTACCAGGCACCCGTTATAAAACAACCTTGATTGGCCGGGGAATCAGGATTTGTTACCGGATAAGCCTAGCTGATTAAAGTCAGCTCACTTCATTTTAAAGATACAAAAAGACGATATTCTTAAGTTCAGGGGATTTTTCTTTTTAGAAAAATATTACAGACGATGTACCAGACTTGCATTAATAAAAATTTCAACCCGACGATTCATATCACGTCCGCCGATAGTTGAATTATCTGCAATGGGGTGATTCTCACCGAATCCGGCAACAGCGAAATTAGACTCGGGGATCTTTGTATACTCTTGAAGGAGTCGCATGACAGTTTGCGCTCTGGCTGCGCTCAATTCCCAATTGTCCCGGTATTTACTTCCCGGAAGCAGCGGTACATTGTCTGTATGTCCTTCGATCCGCACCTCGAGATTCCAGTTCAGTCCGTTCCGTTCAAATTCCCTCACCCAGGGAGCCCAACGGCTGGCGCGCAAATCCACAATATCCAGGCTTCTGATCGTCGCTGCAAGTGTCTGCAACTGGTAGATCAATTCAACACGGGGCGTGGCACTTCCGGTCTCGAACAGACGCGGGTCATTCAGAAGTATTTTGACACCTTTGCTGTCTCGATCAACTTTTATCTCTGAAATCTTCAGCAAGTTTACGACACGATTGATTTCACGGGAGGTCTCATCCAGCCGTGTATTGACCCATGCATGAATTTTCGTGATCTCGCCGGCTTTGACATTAAGCATCATGATGAAAAATGTGATCACCAACGTAATCATATCACCATATGAGAGCAGCCAACTTTTCCTTGCCCGGGCTGATTGCTCAGAAATTCGGGCTTCAAATTTTGACGTCACCGTTACCCTCAATCATTTGGATGTCGAGGTATATCTCAACTCTACGATTTTCAGATAAATTTTCCATGTCTCTAAAAGGATGAAATGCACCGTAACCGGCGAGTGTAAAAATATCGGACGGTAAATGGGTGGTAAGTTCCAGGTATTCCATTACCGTGTAAGCCCGCGCCGTGCTCAGCTCCCAGTTGTCAGCGAATCGCGCCGTGTGAATAGGAATCTTGTCAGAATGGCCCTCCACACGCACCTGTACGATGATTTGCTTCCCAAGTGAATTAAGCTTTTTGATATTTTTCGCGTACTGGGTGAAGAGGCTTTCCAGCTTAATCGCGTTGATCATGTTGGAGATGTGCTGTAAGTAGGGGATGAATGCCGGGTCAATCACAGCCTCGCCTGAGCGGAATAAAACTTCATTGTGCACCTGGGTCGGTATCAGAAGTTTGATACCCTTGGTCCCGGTGTTTTCCACGTACAGCCAATCGAGCTTGTATTTCATTTTTTGTTGCATGATCTCGCCATAAATGCGGGATTTAAGACGATCTGCGAATTTATACGTGGAGGCAACTTCACTCTCAGCCTGACTGATCAGCAAAATAAAAAATGCAAGGACTGCAGTTAAGAGTGAACTGTAAGTAACCTGCCAGGTGGAAGTATCCCTGGCATCAACAGTGGTACGAAGGTTTGATAATGCGCCAGGCATGCTGAAAAAGATTACGCGGCCTCTTCCGCTGAAGCTTCCAACGCCGCTTGTGCATCGCGGTGACGCTCACGGGTCTGTTTATCAACGAAGGTCAGTAATTTTTCCTCCATAATAAGAGGATGTTCTTTGCCATGAATACTCAAAATACCAGCCATGATAATTTCACTGATATGAACTTCCTCATCGGATCTTGTTTTTAATTTGCCGGCGATGGGAATAAAAATCAGGTTGGCTAATAGCACACCATAAAAGGTTGTTACCAAGGCAATACCCATTCCGTGTAAAAGTTTACCAGTGGTATCCTGCGCCTGATCTGCGAAGCTTGCAACCGTGGAGGTCTGTCCCTGCCCAGCCATCATGAGGATCAGCCCCATAACGGTGCCAAGCAAGCCGAAAGCCGGTGCATAGGTTCCCATGTTATAGAACATTTCCTGACCATTACGATGCCGAATGATCATGTTCTGTAACTCATTCTGCAGGAAGTTATTCAACTTATTGGGGTCTTTTTCGAGAATGGCATTTTCAAGACCGATTCTCATATAATTATTGCTGATCTCCGGTAAAACATTTTCCAGCGCAATCAAACCCTGTTTCCGGCTCATTTTGTTGAATTCAACCAGTTGCGTGATGATTGAAAGTGGATTTTGGAATGATTGTTTGCCCAGCGCTTTGCCAGCCACTTTGAACATGGACAGAATCGTGGATGCGGGATAGTTGATGATCGTTGCGGCCAACGTACCGCCTAATACGATGGCCAAACCCTGGAGATTAAAAAATACTGAAGGAATTGTTCCGGCATCAAAGTCGTACATGCCGACGGCAACCAGTGATAGCCCAATTACAATCCCAATCATGGTTGCAAAATCCATAGACCTGACCTTCCCTTTTTTCAACACTCATATTGGATGAGATTCTTATGCATCAAACATGTAAGAATTATTGTGACTAATATATACACACACACCTTTTTGAAAAACACTGGTTTGGCTTTTTTACAAATGTTCGGATGAGCATGAACATTGCTGAAAATACTGGTTGCATCCGGATTCATAATGTTCTAATGTAGCGGAACAATGAAACAACCCAGACTACACCCAGAGATTCTGACCGTCCTGTCCAACTATTCAAATCGGACAGAACTGGAAGACTTTCTCCTGGATCTGTTAACCCCAAACGAAATTGTGGAGATTGGAAATAGATGGGAATTAATCAAACTACTCGTCGATGGCGTTCCTCAAAGAGTTATCGCTAAACAATTGGGTATCAGCCTGGGAAAGATCTCTCGCGGTGCCCGTGAATTGAAATATGGGCATGATGGTTTTAAAAAAGCACTTCAGTTCATTCTGACTCAATCCAAAACCAACCCAGCCTGATCATCTTAAGGAATATGACGACAATGAAGAAATATATGCTACCCGAATCAGAGTTACCAAAATCCTGGTATAATATTGCAGCCGATTTACCGGTTCCACCACTACCACCCCTACATCCAGCCACCCGACAACCAATCGGGCCGGATGATCTGGCACCACTTTTCCCCATGGCGTTGATTGAGCAGGAAGTTTCGCAAGTTGCAGAGATAGCGATTCCTGAAGCTGTGCGGGAGGTATATCAACTTTGGAGACCCTCTCCCTTGATACGGGCAACATTCCTTGAAAAAGCACTGAATACACCTGCCAAAATCTACTATAAATACGAAGGTGTGAGTCCGGCGGGCAGTCATAAACCCAATACTGCAGTTGCACAGGCATACTATAACAAACAGGCTGGTGTAAAACGGTTGAGTACTGAAACTGGTGCCGGTCAATGGGGGAGCTCATTAGCCCTTGCAACCCAATATTTTGGACTTGAACTCAAAGTGTATATGGTCAAAGTGAGTTATCAGCAGAAGCCGTTTCGCCGAAGTATGATGCAAACCTGGGGTGCTCAGGTAGTCGCCAGTCCCAGTATGGAAACCCAATTCGGTCGAAGAATTCTAGCTGACGATCCTACCAATCGCGGTTCCCTGGGGATTGCCATTTCTGAAGCGGTTGAAGATGCTGCGGGCAGGGAGGATACGAAATATTCTCTGGGGAGTGTGTTGAATCATGTCCTCATGCACCAAACGGTAATTGGCCAGGAGGCACGCAAACAACTCAAAATGGCTGGGGATGATCCGGACATCATCATTGGCTGTGTTGGCGGGGGAAGCAACTTCGCTGGATTGGCTTTCCCGTTTCTGCGGGATAAAATAAACGGCAAAGAGATGGAATTTCGTGCAATCGAACCTGCTGCCTGTCCCACGATCACCCGGGGACAATTTGCCTACGATTTTGGTGACACCGCTGCCCTGACCCCGCTGGTGGCCATGCACACACTGGGACATAATTTCATGCCACCCGGTATCCACGCAGGTGGATTGCGCTATCACGGAATGGCACCGCTACTTAGTCATGTCGTGAATCTTGGACTGGTTGATGCTTTCGCCTACAATCAGATCGATGTATTTAAAGCCGCAGTATTATTTGCAAGCACCGAGGGAATTATACCAGCACCTGAGTCTGCCCATGCAATCAAAGGGGCAATCGTGGCTGCAGAGGAGGCGCGCGAAGCGGGTGAGGAGAAGGTCATTCTATTCAACCTGAGTGGTCATGGTCATTTTGATATGGCGGCATATGATGCCTATTTCGCGGGTGAATTAGAAGAGTATGAGTTACCTGACGAGGTTTTAAAGGCGAATAGAGAGGAATTGTTGGGATTGCCAACGGTCTAAGCCCTATCTGTCATCCATTATGCTAGAAAAAAAGCCCGATGCATTTGCTGCCGGGCTTTTTTTGAATTCAGTGAGACTATAATTTCAGAAGCAAAGCGAAATGAAATTATACAGTCGAACTAATCCCGAAAGCGAAGCTATTCGGGATCTCATGGGTAATATTCCCCGCCCCTGGGGGCGATACGA
>Ga0210009_1002715_pt1 | contig 12401 bp, 8 predicted proteins | sample CryGeyCG2114_065_FD_185457 | JGI IMG/M metagenome (GOLD analysis project Ga0210009, IMG submission 185457) | Groundwater microbial communities from aquifer - Crystal Geyser CG12_big_fil_rev_8/21/14_0.65 (SPAdes) (version 2) | ecosystem: Environmental > Aquatic > Deep subsurface > Groundwater ... | reverse complement strand
ATTTGCATCACTCAAATTACGCGGCACCACCCCCTCCCCAAGCGTTTCCATAAGAGGTCCATCCCCTTTCCCGGTTTCTCCGTGGCAGGGAGAGCAATTCGCAATGAAGTTATCCTTGCCCGCCTCTCCGGTGTACGTTCCAGTATTGCTAGGGTCAAGTTCTATGTGGGAGCGGTTTCTTTCTTTCGTTAGCGGTTCTTTTGCATCTCCAGCGTTGGCAAAAACCATCGCGCTCAAACACAGAACGATAGCAATCACTCTCACTTGGCACCTTTTCACTTTGTTCTCCTTTTTTGGTTTGAAGCATTCAGGTTGGATTTAAGACACCCGTTGCAAAATTTTCATTCAATTGCAGTATCCATTGAAGCCAAGGAATGCGCAACCTTCCCACCCGATCTCTCTGTTTCTTCGCGCCGCTTCCGCTCAACCGAAGGCCATTGCCGTGCCCCCAGAATGCGGTTCGCCACAGCATGGCCACAGGCAAGGCGGTCACGCACCGACACCCCTCCCCTGTAGTTCGCTTCAAGGTGAAGTCCGGGAATGTGTTGCAGGCGGATGGTGATGGCCTGCATACGCGCCTGGTAGGCGCCGTGATACGCGGGCAGCGCCTCCCGCTGCCTGTCAATACGCACCATCTCGGGATCGGTTTTTAGATCTAATAAGGGGCGTAATGTTTTGAGCACCTCGTCCACCAGACGCTCGTCGTCCCAGTCTGCAACATGGGGGGCGCGTGCGCCACCCAGATAGGAACTCAACAGGACCTTCCCCGGCGGCGCACGATCCGGAAACAGGGTGCTCATCCACAAATTACCCGTCAAGGTTGCACTTTCACCTTTCGGTGCCAGAAATCCGGCGCCATCCAGTGGGTGCCCCACCGCATCGCGATCCATCCCTGCATGCACAATAGTCACGCCCGTGTAGTCAATTCCACGCAGCAATTCCGCCAATTCGTTGTCCGATGATGCAACCAGTGCAGCCGCCGCAGGGGCCGGCGTCGCCACGATCACATGGCATGCAGACACAGTGCGCTGTCCATGCGCAGTTGCGGCTGTGACCCGCCAGCCGTCCCGCTCACGAACCAATTCTTCTGCAGTATGGCCGGGACGCAGATTAATTCCGGGCGTTTTGGCCAGTGTCTCAACCAGCGTGCTCATGCCGCCACGGAAGGAAAAGGTATCCGTTGTGCAGGCGGTGCGCCGACGCAATAAGCGGTTAACCAGAACCCCGGCAGCGATGCTGCCATAGCGCTGCTCCAGTGCAACAAGGCGCGGCAGGACGGCAGCGGCGCTGGCTTGATCCGCGTCTGCCGCCAGCGTTCCGGCAATAAACGGTTCCATGGCCTTTTCCAATACCTCACGACCAAGCCGGCGGGTGATAAATTCGCTTACCGACTCGTCGGTACCACCGCTGGAGAAGATGAATGGTTCGACCAGCAGACGTAACTTGCCGCGAAGGCTCCACAAGGGCGAAGCCACCATCGCACCCATGCGCATGGGCAGTGCTTTCAGACGGCCTTGGTGCAACAGGTAACGGCGTGCCTCGGCGGCAGGCAAGCGGGCTGTCTTTGCCGCTTCCAACCCCGCCTCGCGCACCAGCTCTTCCACCTCCGGGCGGAAGTTCAATACCATGGTCGCAGCACTTTCGGTGAGATAACCGTCCTGCTGGGTACTCTTGATCTTGCCGCCCGGCCGCTTGTTGGCCTCCCACACTTCGACGGACAGGCCACCACGCGCCAGCCACCATGCAGAGGCCAGCCCCGAGATGCCGCCACCGATAATCAATACATCAACTTTATCCATCGCAATGCCGTTGGCTTCTGTTTTGTTCAACCGATCACGTTCTACTTGTTTGCCTTAAGTTGCGCCTTCATTTTTTCGAGCAAATCCTGCCCCAGTAAATCGCCGGGGTTTTCCCTCGCCGCAACAAAGTTGCGGATGGTATCAAAACGTTTATCGGCTTCCGGATTATCCTTGAGGCGTGGCACGCGGTCACGCGCGAGTTCATAGGCATCAAAGCTCAATTCCTGCATCCCGAAGCCCTTCATGCGTTGCACCGCACGCATCATGGCACTATTGCGGAAGCGCGTCAGGTCGCTGGAGGTAATGCGCGCCAAACCTTCCTTGCGCGCATTGAATTCGGCAGCCTTCTTGATCCCTGCCCTGTTGAAATCGGGTGCGGACAGTACGCGCGCCAAGGCATCTTCATCCCATTCCACGCCGCCGGTCAATTGTGCGATGGCTGCCTCAACATCCGCCCGCTCCACCGTTGCGGCGCGCCTTTTCCTGGTAAAGTGTTCTGTGGCACTTTCCAGTGCAGGTGCAACGAACATGCGCACCTGAGGCGCTTTATCAGCGAGAAACTCTGCAATCAACCGATCCGATTCATCAGTCCATCGAAAGTTACGACCGGGCTGGGTTTCCGATTCCAGTCTGTCCAACAGTTTGATGTTGACTTCCAGTCTGCCTTCGGAACGGGCGACATCCTCGGCAACCGCGCGTACACCTTCCCGCAGAAAGGACGGCATGGATGCCAGGCGCTCCCTGGCCTGCTCGCTCCAGGGCAGCGAATCACCGCGAACTTCGACATCCTCCGGTGCGATTGGTTTAGTTTCACCCTTCTCTGCATTGGCTTGAGTATCCGGCCGTGGCGGCCCGCCGCTGCCGAAACGTTTTGCAGACAAGGTAGCCAGGTGCTCTTCCGTCACCACGTGCAGACCCAGTTCATGCACATAACTTTCGGCCCGACTCCTGACCATCTTGCGCAAAAAAGAAGGAACCCGCGACAGGCGTTTCTCCGCCTCCAGGTTCCAGACAAGATTCTTTGGCTGTTCCACCAGCGGTTCTATGACGGCAGATCCGTCGGGGATATGGATGCACCAGGGATCCGTATCCATCAGGCTGCCACCCATGGCAAGAGGCCGCGCCCGGCAGCCCCCGCACAATTTCTGGAATTCGCAGCTACCGCATTTCCCCTGCAGCTTGGGATTGCGCAAGGATTGAAAAGTGGGGGATTGATTCCAGATATCCCAGAAATTTGTGTCGCGAATGCTGCCCTCTTCCTCCGGAATATAGGGGCAGGCCGTGACACCACCCTCCGGAGTAATCCTGCAATAATGAATACCCGCCAGGCAGCCGCCGCCTTCGTAACCAGCGGCCCGGGTGAGCGTTGAGGCAGGATTGCGTTGATAAGCGATGCGCTTGTAATGGGGCGCGCAACGGGCGCGGATAAGCATATCCTGACTTTGCTCCTGGGCCACCACCAATTGATTAAGCACCCGCTCATAAGTGATGGGGCTGATATCCGACATTGATTCGCCGCGACCTGTGCAAACCAGAAAAAACATATTTAAAACCCGCGCCCCGGAGGCCCGGGCGAAGTCAATCATGGCCTGGACTTCACCGGCATTGGATTCGGTAACAGAGAAATGGATCTGGAAAGACAAGTCATGGCGTTTGCAGGCCTCAATGCCATTCATGGTTTTCCCCCACGCGCCGGGAAGCCCGCGAAAGGCATCGTGCTTTTCGGGATCAAGGGAATCAACACTGATGCCGAGGCCCATTGCCCCGGCGGCCTTGAGTGACTGCACGCGCTTATCGGTAAGCGCCACGCCATTTGTTCCCACCACCATGGCAAGGCCAAGTTGGGTACCGTGAGACACCATAATTTCCAGATCGCCGCGCATCAGCGGCTCGCCCCCGGTAAGCACAACCATGGTTTCAGTGCTGCGGCCCGCAATATCATCCAGCAGACCGCAGACCTCTTCCGTGGTGAGCTCGTTTTCCCCCCCATACTTCAGGGTTTTTGCGTCCATGTAGCAATGGGCACAGGCGAGGTTGCAACGATTGGTCAGGTTAATGGCGAGTAAAAATAAATCGTTCGCATCGGTGTTGCCGGTGTATGAAACGTTCATTATTGCTCTCTATATAGGCTTGGGTTGCTGCGCGGGTCATCGGGGTTCATGTGGAAATAACCCTTGGACTGCCATTCTTGCTTAACCGTGTTCACTGTGGCGAGATCGATACGGGGGCGATTATTGTGTTGCGCCCAGTTCTCCACTTCCTTTATCAGCATGCCACGCACCATCTCCGGTGCACGGCTGAGACTGTCACGGGCATCTTCATCCCAAGGCATGGTTTCGGTGACTTTGCCTGACCCGGATTTGAACGTATCCAGTACCTGCTTTACGAAATCCACCGTAATTTCATGCAAGCCATTTTTGGCGGCGATTGAGACTATTGCCTTGCGGGTCATATCGCGGCTCATGCCTTCGGGCAAGCCTTGCATGATTTTCTCCGCTTCGCCAGACCATGACAAGGCGCTATTGGCAGTAGCCGCCTGGTTACCGAAGCCAAATGGGCAAACGCCCGGGGCTGCTTTGGGTACCGGTATACTTTGTTCCATCATGGTTTTTTCCATTTCACCACGAGCCAGTTTGAGACCGTTCTCTGCCACTTCCAGGGTGATTTCTTCATGGCTGTTTTGTTGGGCAAAATTCTCGATGCTCTGCTTGCAACTGTCGCGCATGAAGCCTTCCGGCACCCGCATCAGGCGGGCCAGCGCAGCAGCATGCCAGTGCGGCACACTAGGACTGGGGACTGAGGACTGAGGGCGAGATTCTGATGGCTGAATATCATCCAGTACTTCAGTGTCAAGAAACGGTTTAATGTGTTTTGCTTCCACCGCATCGCTCTTTTCCTGGCGGGCTTTTTTCTCGGCACGCATGCTGAGATTGCCCCGCACTGAAAGGTCTTTGATCGTCAGCAAGAGGGCAGTTGCCTCACCGGACCAGCGCATGACATCGTCGGTCTCAGGTTTGCGTTTCAACTCGCCGGCATCGTAGGCAGCAACAATTTCTCCCATCGCCTGCTCCGCATGGCTCGGCATGAGTTGCGCGGTGGCTTCTTCCACGATCCGCTGGGTGATAACGGTATGACCATGTTCCTGGGCATAGCGCAGGATTGCCATGCGTGCCATGTTGCGGACAAAAGAGGGAACCCGTTCCATTCTGGTTTCGGCTTCATTTGTCCAGGAGGTGGTAACCTCGGACACGACATCAACTTCCGGTTGATGTTCACGCATGCTGAGCAGAATAGAGCAATCCACATTCTCCAGCAAATGTTCGCTGTTGCCGCCAATATCCAGTTCATCATCGGCATGAATACCCAGCTTGCCGACAATCAGCAGCGATGGTCTGACTTTTTTAACGTACTTTTCGATGGCATCGTGAGGTTTGCCCGCCAGAAGCTCTGTTTCTATTTCGATGCCAAAATCCTTGGCTATGGATCGGGCGACAATCAAATGGCCTTCGTATATCTTGGCCAACCCGGAATCGATAATTTCTTCGTGCAGCTTTTCCTGATCCTTGAACTTGAATACCTTGCCGGCCTCATCTGACAACACTCCGGCAATCCGGTTGAATGCCACATAGTGATAATAGGGATCAAAGGCAGCAATAACCTTGACGGGCACCTGCCAGTGTTCGGCTAAGGCCAGCGCGGTAAGCAGGCCTCCATAGGCCTTGGATGAGCCATCCACCGCGACAACAATCGGACCTTCATTGATGGATCGGCCAGGCTCTTTGATGATAAGCGCATCGATAGCCGACCGCCGTGCCACCCGATTGCACACAGTGCCCAACCGGCTGCCTTGTATGGCGCCGAGACCCATAGCGCCCATAATGAGCAAGTCATAAGCGCCGGAATTGGCTTCCCGTGTGAGTTCCCGGTAATTTTTGCCTTCAAGCGAGCAACGCTTGAAGTTGATCTCAAGCAGGTCACATTCGGCTGCCGCCTGATCGAGATAGGAATCGGTAATAATCGACAACCCACGGGTAATCAGGTCATCGTGCACATCCCGTTGGCGCTCCAGCTCCTGCTCCTGCTTGAACTGTTCAGGCAAGCCGCCCTCCATCTGGCGGAAACGCATATCGTGCAATTTGGCGGCGTAAACATGAGAGCCCGTGATCACGGGGGCGTCGGCCAATTTCGCCAATTCCGTGGCACTCCGCATCGCGGCATTGGCATGGTCGGAGGAATCCAGCGCAACCAGAATATGGTGAAACAAACGGGCGCTAAGTGAGGGGTGAAACTCTTCGGCAACGGCCAGAGAAACTTGTGGCGTCATGTGATGTACCTCTTTTGCTTGAACTTTAATAATGTTGATATGCACATTCAGGGATTGAGATTGTAGGGCAATTTCAGTTATCGGTGGCTTTGAATGCAAAAAATATTTTCTACAACCAAAAAAAAAGAGGGAGATACACCCCTGGACTTTCATCCTCAGGATATATCTCACTCAGACCCTCTCACAACAGACTCAATACACCGAGCCTAGCTGCGCACCCTAACCTTCAGGTGAACTTTCTTCATTGCGCTAATCTTACTTGGCAACCTTTAGTTTGACTGCGGTAGCCGTGGCCCTGTTGCCACCCTCAACAAACCCACCGCCGGTCAGATCGGAACCAGGAGCACGCCCGGCCATATCCGATTCAATCAACTCCTGGATTTCCTTGAAGTCTGCACTCTTCGAAGCATTGAGTGCATCTACATCGCCCTTGATCGGCTTGAAGGTCGATTTTGGATTAAGGTACTCCGTTACGCTCTTCGGTGGCGCGACATCCTGCATTGCCCGGATAAAGGCGACAATGTTCCAGATGTCCTGATCCTGCAGCAAGTTCCCCCAACTGGGCATGGACGAAGACAGCGATACCGCCTCACCACCACCCTTGATTACCGTAAACAGCTCGAGGTTGGTCTTCTTTTGCATGTAGTTGCCACGGGTCAATGTTCTTGGCCGAGGATTCAGCTCAGAAGCGCTGGGGCCATCACCGTGCATCAGCCAGCCGTGACAGGCAATACAGTAGGAGTAGTAGTAGGTTTTCCCCTGATTCGCATCGGCACCGGCAACCAGCGTAGTACCGAATTTGGGAGACCAGTTATTCGTCCATTGATCATAAACGCCCGCCCCGGCCGTGGGGTTTTTCACCCGATCCCACAACTCCGTCTTCAGGCTGCCTTTAGACTTAGAACCATAACCACTATCCGTTTTATAAGTTCCGGCCTTGGCCCCTTTTGCCGCCTCAGAACCGCGCTTGCCTACACCCGTCAGATAATCAAACGGCGCGATGCCATAGGTACTGCCGCCTTTACCTTCCTCCATGTCGTGGCCTTCTTTCAAAAACGCGGCCGACGCTGCCTCTGCTTCCGCTTCAGTGATAGTTGGACACTCCACCTTCTGCCCACCGGCGGTACAGCGCTTCTCACCTGCAGCAAACGCTGACGCCCCCCCCAACATCAAGCCCAAACTCGTCATCGCGATCAGGCCTATTTTCAACTTGGCATTCTTCATTTTCGATTTCTCCCTCTTTAGACCACCCCCGCAAGGGGGATGGCTGGTTGTTCATCCGTATCTGCGCGAAAGAGTAATTACAGCCCCTTTACACGTTCCGCGACTGTAAGCTGACCCTCTTCCAACAAGCCAGGCAATTGTTGCGCTTCAGCATAATCACCCACGGCCAGATTGGAAGGTCCCTTCTTCGGATCATCAACAAAGAACGCGGCTCTCATTTCCAGATGCAACGGTCCACAGAAGTGCGTACAGAAGATTTCATATTCGCCCGCAATATCCGCCGTAAACTCGTGCACCGTAGTTACTCCGCGTGGCAGATCCATATTGGACCGCTGACCGTAAGGACCATAGATCGTCAAACCCATCGTGACATCAGGATTCTTGGTGATACCGGCCGCCTTGTCGATGTTGGTGCCAAACAACCGCACTTTGTCGCCCTTGTTCACCCGCACTTGACGAGGAATATAACCGTAGCTGAAGGCCTTCATGTGAATTTCCTTGACGCCATTAACAGTCTTTACGCCCGGCGGGGTATTTTCCTTGGGAATAAAGTACCTTCTTGACAGCGCCCGGTGCGGAGGATCAAGCAGATCGGTTCTGCCGGTGATCAACCCGCCCTGTTCTGCCTGACCCTTGGTCCAGTCCTTGATCAGGTAGGCCATTAAACCCTTGGCGTTATGCGGCTCGCCGTCCACCGGCATGATCCGCAAGGTCTTGCCGTAGGTCGGGCTCTTTTCGCGCGCATCCCACATCTCGAAGTTAACCGGGAATACGATACCCGTTGGGCTGAACAGACCGGTTGAGAACTTGTTCAAAGACATCACGTAGGAGTTATCCGGACTGATGGAAATATGGCCCGTCCGGTAGTGGGTTGGAATCTCGTCAACCACTTCAAGCTTTGCGTAAGACACCTTCACGTTGGCATCCGCCACGAAGCAGCTCTCATAGAGGTACTTCGAAGTCAGGCCATCGGGACTATCGATACCCGCCCGGTAGGAACCGCCATCCTTGTTATACACGTCCATCACCGAATGCAGAGGGCCGGCGCAGGTCGGAATGACTTTCTTGACCGCCAGTTTATCGACATCGATGATCGTCATGGTTGCCGAAAGCTTGTCGCTCACGGCCACCAGGGTGCTTTCCGGATTGACGTCGGTACCGTGCGGGTTTTTGCCCACCGGTATTTCCTTGATCATCTTGAACGGGCTGGTGGTAAACACACCCACGGTGGAATGGTAGTAGTTACCCGCGAAAACATACTTGCCATTCCTGGTAGCATCAAGGTAGTCCGGAGCGCTCGGGGCAGGACCCCAGTCAATCACTTCGGTTTTGCCTGATTTGATGTCCAGTTTGAGCATCTTGCCGCTATATTCACCCGTACCAAATAGGCTCTTGCCGTCGGTACTCATGGCAATATGGTGAACCCCAAACGGGAACGGCAGCGCGATAACTCTGGCCAAATAACCTGTTTGCAGATCGAACTCGCAAACCGTGTTGGCGCCCTTGTCGTTCAAATAAACGTATTTCCCGTCCGGCGTACCATTCTTGTTACCCTTGTTGCTGCCGCCGAAGGAAATTTCGTGCGTATCGACACCGCAATCGATATGGCGATAAGTCTTGAAACTGGGAATACCGATGATCGCCATCTTGCCGTCCACACCGCCGGACGAGTAGAGAATCATCGGATCGATTGTTGGCGTATCCCTGCCGTCCGGAACTGCAACCTGCCACCCCGGAATGGCCAGTGATTTATCTGATTTGCCGGCAGCATTTACCGCCCCCGACATCAAGCAACTCATTGATAGAGCGCTCACCATAAGCAACTTGTATTTGCCTTGCATTATTACCTCCCTGTAAAGATTTGGACAGCGCAAAATTGACGCCGACCTTCAACCCAGATTCATTCAGGTACCACTACTGCCATACCGTTCTACTGCTTCAATGCCCTTTGCTACATAAAACATTACCCCAATACGGAGTCACTTTAATCAACGCCCCGAATTAACTCCTGCCTGCGCTACTGCTATTACAAACCACAATTTATTTCTGACACGCTTGAAACTCTACCACACTCATTCCGCCTCTGCGGCATTTTGTCACATGTGGCATTTTGACGCAGGCCCACGCGAATAATTACATCACTTACTCAGTGCAAGCTTGATATAAATCAAAAAAACAAAAACAATTTTCCGATGAATGATCGTTGTTCCTTGTCCATTGGTTTTTTGGCGCCATCGGCCAACAGATTATTTTGGGATCAGTAACGCAAGCAATAAAATGGCCGTTCATGGTTCAACTGCTCACCACGAACGGCCATTCAAAAAAAACAAGTTGCATCGTACTGCGCCACAGATCATTGGGGGCTAAAGTTCGCCAGATTTACGTCGGCCACGAACTGCGCCTATCGCAAACACAACCGCCCCAACAACAATCAACAGGAGAAACTCGTAAGCAGGCACTCCGCCGCGCAAGGTCAGCAAGCTGTCCAATACGCCCAGCAACATCAGGATAAAGCCCAATAATCTGGTCTTTACGCCCCGGTTGCTGAACTCGACCTCTTCAACTTCGGCCTCTTCAACCATGACGCTCATTTCTTGTCGGAGCCTTTAGAACCGACAACCTGGCCAGCGCTACGCGCCCACCAGAGCAAACCGCCCACAAACAACAGCATAATTATCAATGCCGTAACCAGCGGCTTGGAACCGGTTGCCGGTTTTAACAACAACCAGTACCAGGTGGTCATGGTGTGCTTCGAGCCCTTTTCGCTGAAATTACTGCCATCCCAGGCTGCGAACGCAACAGGAATAAACTTGCCCTCGACGAACTGGATATCCTTGTCTGCTGCAGAAGTAGTAAGTGGCCGCGAAATCACCACCCTCCAGGTTCCGTCGTTATAGACTGCCTTCGACAGGAGACCGGCTGCTGCCGCATCGCGCTTTTCGATCTCCTTGAAGCCCTTGCTGTTGAGAAGATTGATGGTTTCCGGCGCACTGGTTGTACCGCTCTTCCAATGCCAGATATTCACCGGATTTGCCGCATCACCCATACCAAAATAGGGCTTTTGCATTTCTTTCGGAATCACGACGGGCAATTGCACCGCGACACCATCTTCCGTGATAGGGGCATCGGCGAGCTTCTCCGCATCGCCGTCTCCGGGAATACTCTTGGTGCGGTCATCCCACTCCATCAGCATCGACACTGTCTTGTCGTTGTACATGGCACGCACCGTGATGGTGTCATTGGACGGCCGGAAATAACGCTCCTCACCGATAATCTGCGGAACCAGGATAAAGGTGGTCGGTGTAGAGGCTTCCCAGCGCTCGTCATCCGGGGTGCCGGGCAATTCGCCCTCAACCATGTCCGCCTTGATTACGGTGTTTTCCGCATTGACCTTTTTATCGGTCTTGGCCAGCGAGGCCACATAGTTGGCCACATGCCAGCGCTCTTCGACAGAAAGCTTCTTTTTGCTGCCGGGATCGGCGAAGGATGGCATCTCGGTGCCGGCAATACCGGTGGAAATGCGCGTGAAAATATCCTTCGGATCATTGCTGCCACGGAAAGTCCATGGTTTGGTCAGGTTGCGCGGCCAGGTACGCTCACCAGCATCGCCCTTGAGCCGTTTGGAGGCGCTGCCCTTGCCGGTCTTGCCATGACATTCCACACAGCGATCGCCGTCTTCAAACAGCTGCTTGCCCTTCTCGATACTCTCGGCCGAACTTGCGATCTGCGTGCCATAGTCAACCTGTTTGGCCGGTGGCTTGTCGAAACCGGCAAAAGACTTGACGTAAGCCACCAAGTCCCACATGTCCTGCTCGGGAAGTATATCCTGCCAGCCTGGCATCGCGGTTCCCGGCATGCCGTCGCGAATCATGCGAAACACGTCATCGTCGCTGGGCACCATTTCTTCAAAACTGGAGGTTTTGATTTTATAGTTGCCGGACGTGAAGTCACGCGGTGGCGGGTTGAGCCGATCCTTGGCTGCGCCGTCCCCTCCGCCCTCGTCTCCGTGGCACCAAGTGCAACGTTTGTCGTAAATCTCTTTACCCTTGTCAGCGGTGCCAGGTTTGGCCATTGCCGTTCCCGCCGCAAATAACGCAGAACAGAAAGTAAGGAGCACCAGTTTAGTTATATGAGTCATTGTTCTTCCTAAGCGTCGGTTATTCATTTGCCCACGACCTTGGCCTTCTGCCAGTGTAGTCATACAAGTACAGAATCACCTTCCATACCTCATCTTCAGTCAGGAAATTCTGCCAGACAGGCATGGACGAAATCCACGGGGCCGCCTCAGCAGGCAGGCCTGGGCCGCCTGTGGTTATGCGCCAGAACAGGAATGATTCCTGCAGTTGAGCAATGGTGCCCACGTCCTGGAAGTTCAGAGGGGTTGGGTTCAGGCCAGAGGCGTAAGGTCCCTTGCCGTCCAGTTTGTCGCCATGGCAGTACTGGCAATTCTGGATATAGACATTGCCGCCCGCTTTGACCAACTCCTTAAACTTACCCGGATCTTCCTTCTCGAATTTGCGATACGGGTTTTCCAGCGTTGTCAGGTTGAAACTCTTGCCATACGCCTTGAACTTGGTCGGCGGAGCGGGGTGAATGGTGCGCAACTCCACCGGCGCCTCGAAACTGGGCATCATGCTTGAGTAGGTATAGTAACCGGCCAGCAAGGGCACAATAACAAACACCACATTGCGCACCATTTTCCTGGACGGGTCTTCAACCAGCGCCTTGATCGGGCCAACCAACTCCTGCGCGCCCTCCTCGGTGAAGGTGAAAACCATAACCGTCCCGGCTGTTACAAATACCATATACATGGTGAGCAGGCTCTTGGGAATCAGCTGACCCAACAGCACATCGAACACCAGGATAAAGCTGAAATAAACTCCAAGTATCACCAGCGCCATCTGCAGCAAGCGGGGAATACGTCTTTTCTGTGTCATATTCATTTTTTCGACCCCGCCAAGTAGTTCACCAGCATCTCAAGCTCCTTCGCTTTCATTTGCTCACCATAGGTCGGGGGCATCATGCCCCCGCTAAATCCTTTGGCTATAACCGCC
>Ga0210009_1002708_pt1 | contig 12439 bp, 9 predicted proteins | sample CryGeyCG2114_065_FD_185457 | JGI IMG/M metagenome (GOLD analysis project Ga0210009, IMG submission 185457) | Groundwater microbial communities from aquifer - Crystal Geyser CG12_big_fil_rev_8/21/14_0.65 (SPAdes) (version 2) | ecosystem: Environmental > Aquatic > Deep subsurface > Groundwater ... | reverse complement strand
GTAAAATCTCTAATGCTTTTTTGTATAAGTTACGAAGATGCAAAATCAATGGTAAGTTATATTCTTTAGCTATCCTAATTTGTTTTCTAAATGCTTTTTCTTCTAATTTTTTACATTCATCTTGTTTTTCTATTGGTAAATCTTTTAAATAGCTATAATCTAAACCGCATTCTCCAATGGCGACTATTTTGGAACTTGTCTTAATTAATTCCTCGAATTTCTGACCAAATTCCTCAACCACAAGATTATTAATTTCATTTTCATCTAATTGATTTAGACGGGCAGGAAAAGTATGAGCCGGATGCAAACCAACACTAGCCCAACAATTCTGATATTCTTCAGCGATGGCTATCGCTTTTTTAGAAGTTTGATAACAGGTACCAACATTCACCAAAAAAATACCTTCTTTGAGGTATCTTTTTAAGATGAGATCGCGATCACTATCAAAAGCTGCTAAATTTAAATGAGTATGAGAATCAAAAAGCATAAAATTAAAATTTCTAATTTCTAAATCCTAATTTCTAAACAAATCCAAAATTCTAAAACAAAAACAAATTACAGTTTTGGAAAGAGAGGAATTCCTGTTTTAAGTGAAACTTTTAAATTTTGCCAATCTTTCTCTGATATATTCTTAAATCCTAAAGAATTTAAAAGCTTATCTGAAGTTTCTGGCATAACCGGAGCAATTGAAAGAGCTACTTTTCCTAAAGAAATAATTAAAGTAGCCATATCTTTTTCAAATTTTTCTTGATCATTCTTCAAACTGGCCCAAGGTTTTTCCTCGGTAATAAATTTATCTAAAGCGTTTACTAAATCCCAAACTCTGGCTAAAGCTTCATTCAAACGAAATTCCTGCATCTTCTGATGATAAATTTTTTCTGTTTCGTCAATGAGTTTTTGTAAACCATTCTTTTTTAAAATTAAAGACGTTTGATATTGTTCTCCTAAAGCTAAAATTCTACTTAAAAGATTCCCTATTCCTTGAGCTAAGTCACTGTTATATCTTTCCTTAATTCTTTCTTCAGAAAAATTGCCATCTTCAAAAGACGAAAACTCCCGGATAAAGAAATAACGAATTGTTTCTCTGCCATATTTCTCTACTAACCCTACAGGATTAATAATATTCCCCAAAGATTTTGACATTTTTTCTCCCTTAACAGTAATAAAGCCATGAACAAAAATAGTTTTAGGCAATGGCAACCCCAAAGACAAAAGCAAACTAGCCCAAATTACACTATGATGCCAGACTATGTCTTTGCCTATAACATGAACATCGGCTGGCCAAAATTTTTTAAATTTTTTGCCTGGATAATCTATAGTTGTGAGATAATTTATTAAAGCATCTATCCAAACAAATAAGGTAAATTTCTCGTCAATGGGCAATGGAATTCCCCATTTAACTGCAGTCCTTGAAATACTCAAATCTTGAAGGGGTTCTTTTAATCTATTTAAAATTTCATTTCTTTTACTATCAGGAATAATAAAATTTTTGTTTTCTTCGATATATCTTATGAGAGCTTCTTGATATTTATTCATCCTAAAGAAATAACCTTCTTCTTCTATTAATTCCGGTAGCTTATGATGAATTGGGCATTTTCCATCAATTAAATCTTTTGGCATATAGTAGCTCTCACAATCTACGCAATATAATCCTTTATATTTTCCTTTATAAATATCGCCTTTTTTATAAATTTTTTTAATAATTTCCTGAACAACTTTTATATGTCTTTTCTCTGTCGTCCTCACAAAATCATCATTTGAAATATTAAGTTTTTCCCACAAATCTTTAAAATATCCGCTCATTTCATCTACAAATTCTTGCGGTTTTTTACCCGCCTTTTGGGCATATCTTTGAATTTTTAACCCGTGTTCGTCGGTACCAATGCTAAAATGGACATCAAATCCTTGAAGTCTTTTATATCGAGCTATAACATCGGCTTGAATTTTCTCCAAGCAATGACCTAAATGCGGCTTTTCCGAAGGGTAATCAATTGCTGTAGAGATGAAAAAAACTTTTTTATTCATATTCCCTTGAATTCATATTAATATTTCCATATTTTTTATTCCGCATTTTTATGTTTTCTTTTGCTTTTTTAACTCCCTCAATTCTGGTGGGATGTTTTAAATAAGGATCAATTAAAACAAAAAGTTTTAATAAATGAATTTTCCTGTTAAGGCGCAGCGACCAGTAATTTTGATTGTTTGCATATCCTTCCTTTCCAATGTATCCTTTGGTTTTTCCCTCGGTTAGTTTAGGGCTTTCTATTCCACTTTTTAGAAGTTGATTTCGAATCTGTGATAAAAGCCGACTGTTATAATTTCCTAAAGAATAAAAAGCTAGTCCTTTATGAGTAATAGAAATACACCCTTCAGCGTCAGTAAATCCAGCAAGAAAAGCAGCAAAATACTTCTTGTTATTGAGAATCCAATGGTCAATCAAAACCCGCTTTCTTAATAAAAAATTGAAAGAATTATTTAAGAAGCATTCGATCTGAGTAGCTCCTACCTTATTTGGTTTACTAATCCAGATTCTTCCGTAAGCTTTAAATAATTTTGAAATAAGGTTAATCTGCACTTTTTTGGTCGAACCACAATCAATATGAATTGTTTCACTATTTTTATATATCTTCCTTACCCTCAAATCACCCATTGAAAAACCAATAAGATAAGCTTTTTTTGTCTTGTTCCCATTAAAGTTCTTCCGAGGATAAACAATGTGAGATTGAGCTCGATTCCTTACCAGGATATTATAATCTATAAGCTTCCTATAGATCGTACCTCTAGAGATTTTCAAGCGTCTTTCTATTTGCCAGGTAGATAATCCGTTTCTAATATATAAATTTCTCAATTTTGTCTTAGAAAGATCAACTTTATTCCAAGAAGATCTTGTTTTTATATTAAACTCTTTCAACCTCTTCCATATTGTTCCTTGAGAACAATCATAAAATTTAGCTATATCATAGGTAGTTAATTTTTTATCTAAATATAGATTTTTTAAATCAACCTTGGAAATTAAAATAGACTTCATATAAACTGGCGGCTATTTTACAACAATTTTTTCTGAGGTAGATAACTATTAATTTTCCCGCTTCTGAGATCTCGAATAAACTCTATCAGAGTAGCAGCTAAAGGCAAAGCAATAACAATACCAAGAGTTCCAGCTAATTTTCCACCAAAAAGAATGGCAAAAATAATAATCAAAGGATTAATCTGCATCGCTCGAGAACGAATCGAAGGAGCAATAATATTTTCTAAAATTTGAATAGTAATAAAGATTATTAAACTCAATACTCCTAAAAGCAGACTCTGACCAAGACCAAAAACTGTAGCTATAAAACCAGCAATAAAGGGCCCAAGATAAGGAATAAAATCCAAAAGGGCTGCTAAAATGGCCAAGAATTCTGGGTTAGGCAGAGCTAAAATTTTAAAAGCAATAAAGACTAAAACACCAACAAACAAACTTAAAATCAATTGGCTATAAAACCAACCGCCAACTTTTTTTCTGGCTTTTCCCCAAAGATAAACTGCATATTCCTCATAATTTTTAGGAGTAATTAATCTTAATCCCTTTTCGACGCCATTTCTTTCGGTATTTAAAAAGAAAGCTAAAAGAAAAATGAAAAAAATAGAAAAAACTCCACCGGCTATTTTAACCAGAAAACTAATGGACTTAGCAAAAAAATCAAGAAATTGGTTGCTTAAGGGACCAAGGACTGAGAGGAAATTTTTAAAAGGGACCCCTGTTATTTCCCACTCTTGAATAAAATTACGAATAATTTCAGGATTAATATTCAAATTAAATTTTGGGATAAGGTCGATAATCGTTTCTGAAATAAGAGGAATGGCTAAATAAATTAATAAACCCATTAAAAACAAAGAAATCAAATAGATAATCAAAGTAGCTAACCAACGACTTTTAATTTTTGATGACAGATAATTAACTGGCTCCTCTAACAAAGAAGCTATAATAAAAGCTACGAGAATAAAAAGAATAATTTGGCGGAAAAACCAAATAGCTATTAAAAGAAGGAGAACAAGAAAGAACCGCCAAATACTTTGCCAGGAAATATCCAATTGATTTTTTGAATTCTCAAACATATTAAAAATTTTTATTATTTTAAAAAATTATTTTAAAAATTCTTTTTTAAGATTTTAATTAACTTTTCCTTATCTTTGTAAGGACTAATAAGACTAAGATTAAGATGTTGAGGAATTAGTAAATCTTGAGCTACTTTTCGCAAGTCAGACACAGTAATCTTTTTTATTTTCTGTAAATATTCTTGGGGGGTTTCTATTTTTTTCTTTAAAAGTTCTTGATAGGAGAGATCATTAGCTACTTCGTGAACATTTTCCATGCTTAAGGCAATTTTTCCGTAAAGATAATTTTTCGCTTTTGTTATTTCCTTTGGGGCAAGAAGACTGATTTTTAATCTTTTCCACTCTTTTAAAATAGCTTCTAAAATTGTCTCTAAACGATTATTATCAATTCCTGCTTTAACAGCCCAAAAACCATAATCAGTATTATAAGAAACAATGCTACTGATATAATAAGCTGCTCCTAATTTTTCTCTTACGGTTTGAAATAAAATTCCTGACATCCCACCATCAAAAACTGCATCCAAAATATCTAAGGCGTATCTTCTTTTATCAAAAAGGTTAATTCCTCTTACCCCTAGAAGTAAATGAGCTTGATCTGTCTTTTTTTCTTCTAAAAGAACTTGCGGACTATTTTGTTTTTCTTTGGTTCCTATTTTATTTTGTCTTTCTCCTTGAGACATATTCTCAAATCCGTTTTTTATTTTCTCAATAATTTCTTTTTTGTGAAAATTACCGCTGATGACCACTAAGGTAGATTTCGAGCGATATTGGTTTAGATGATATTTCAAAAAATCCTCTCTGCGAAATTTTTTGATATTCTGTTTTACTCCTAAGGTAGACCAGCCAGCTGGTTGATTACCATAAAGCAATTTATGCCATAAATCCCAAATGTAATATTGAGGGATATCTCGGTACATATTAATTTCTTCTATGATTACTCCTTTTTCTTTTTCTATTTCTTTTTCAGGAAATTGAGAATTTAAATAAATATCAGAAACAATATCCAAAGCTAAGTTTTTATCTTTAGAAGCAACTTTTGCCCAATAACCAGTTATCTCGTCACTCGTAAAAGCATTGTAAGAGCCTCCAACATTATCTAAGACTTGAGTAATTTCTAAGTTAGAGGATCGTTTCTTTGTGCCTTTAAAACAGAGATGTTCTAAAAAATGAGAAATCCCATTGGTATTTTTCGATTCAAAGTCCATACCAGTGTTAACCAAAACCATCACTTGAAAAGAAAGCGATTCCTTTGAAGGAACCATTAATATTCTCAAACCGTTAGGAAAAGTTTTGAGCTGGAATTTATACACCGGATGAGTAATTAAAAGTTGGCTAGTTTTTCTCTGAGAAAATTTTCTATTTCTTCAATTTTGATTCTTTCTTGTTTCATCGTATCCCTCTCTCTTATGGTCACGGTTTTATCTTCTAAGCTTTGATGATCAACAGTCACTCCCCAAGGCGTACCGATCTCATCTTGCCGACGATAACGTCTGCCAATAGAACCCACTTCATCATAATCAATAGGAAAATTCAGTTTTAATTTTAATTTTTGGTAGATTTCTTGGGCTAAGTTCTTCAAATCTTTATTATTTTTTAAAAGCGGGAAGATAGCCAATTTTATCGGAGCTAACTGAGAATGGAGTTTTAAAACGATTCTCTTTTCCCCTTTTTCGTCTTGTTCTTCCTGATAAGCATTCAAAAGAAAAGCTAATAATGATCTCTCTACTCCAGCTGAAGGTTCTATGACATAAGGCAAGTAATTTTCTTTCGTTTCTTCATCAAAGTATTTTAAATCTTTTCCTGAATGCTCAAGATGATTTTTTAAATCGTAATCAGTGCGATTAGCTATTCCTTCTAACTCTCCCCAACCATCTTCATTACTAAAAGGAAATTGATATTCAATGTCGACACAATTCTTAGCGTAATGAGCTAATTCTTTTTTAGCATGTTCTCGTAGTCGAAGATTTGTTTTTTTAAGATCTAAATCTTCATACCATTTTATTCTCTCTTTTTGCCAATATTCATACCATTTTTTATCTTCTTTGGGTTTAACAAAATATTCTAATTCCATCTGTTCGAATTCCCTAGTGCGAAAGATGAAATTACCAGGAGTAATTTCGTTACGGAAAGCTTTACCTATCTGGGCAATGCCAAAAGGAATCTTTTGGCGGCTAGTAGTAGCGATTTGTTTAAAATTAATAAAAATTCCTTGAGCGGTTTCCGGTCTTAAATAAACGAGATGGGTCTTATCCTCCACTGGACCAAAAAAAGTCTTAAACATCAAATTAAATTTCTTTTCTTCGGTTAATTCCCCGCCACATAAAGGGCAATGAGGATAGCCGTCTTTCATTGTAACTTCGCCGTATTTTCCTTTCATTAAATCGTCAACTCGAAAACGAGTATGGCAAGATTTACATTCAACAAGAGGATCAGCAAAACCCGTTACATGGCCAGAGGCTTCCCAAACTTTCGAGTTCATAATAATTGCTGAGTCCAAACCAATAATATTTTTTCTTTCCAAAACTATTTTTTTCCACCAGGCTTTTTTGACATTATTCTTCATTTCTACGCCTAAAGGACCAAAATCCCAAGTATTAGCTAAACCCCCATAAATCTCAGAACTGGGAAAAATAAAACCTCGACGTTTGCAAAGAGAAACTATTTTCTCCATTAAATCTTCCACGATAATAAATTTAAAATTTAAAATTAAAAATTATTAACTATGGCCTTACGAGACCGCCATTATAAGGCATGGCTGGATCAGTTAATTTATTAGAATTAACAGCAGAATAGGTAAAATTAATATTTTTTAGGGTAAAGGCGTCAGTAGCTGTTAAAGTAATTTCATTAGTCAAATCAATCCCTTGATTAACTTGCGATGACAAAGGGGTCACTTTCACTTGAAAAATCGCTTCGTAAGGTTTCAACACCGTACCAGAACCAACAGGAACACTAGCTAAAGTCCAAGTTATTTGACGACTTTTAGTATCGTAAACAGGGGGATAATCACCATAATTACCAGCAATCTGATTTGTCCATTCAATCCAAAGAGGAAGAGTAGTTTGAACTGCGATGTTATTAAGGGAGTTATAGGTATTAATAATTTTCCAATGGAGAGTAAAATCTGTAGGTTCTCCAGCTTTAAGGGGTAATTTCCCAGTATTCACTATTTGGCTAGGCGCATCCCAAAAATAACTTTCGATATTTAAAGCGCAATTGCTGTTAAGTTTAATGGTATCTAAAGCTTGAGCCCGAGGTAATCCTTGATAACCTAATTCTTCTGGCACGCTGGCGCTTTCGATGGTAGTTTTGACTTCAAGAACAATATTTTTTTGTGCCAAACTTTGCATTGGCCAATCTTTCTTTAATCTGACTGAAATATTCAAAGTACCTTTTTCGCCAGGATTGAGCACATATAATTCTTTTACCCTTGCTCCTGTCCAAGTAATAGTTTGAAACCTGGTAGAAAACACTCCATTTGGCGCTTTGAGGGTAGAAAAATCAAAAACATCGCCATTAAATTGGGTGGTAATTTTTAAATCACGAAGGCTGGAAGAGTAATTATTTTCGTAATTAATAGTAAAATCTAATTTCTCTCCTAAATCAGCGTTATAATTACTATCTCCATTAACAAAGCTAGAAATTTTTAAAGGATTAGCCATCAGGCTTAAAAGCCCCTCGGTTTTAGCTAAAGGAAGAAAGTTGTTATTTTGAACTAAGCCCAAAGTCAACATTATTCTTTTAGTTTCTCCATCCTGGCCGGAAATAGAACCATTGATATTAATTTTCCCCTGGCCAGAAGCGTTAATAACTCCCAGCACCCATTTATTATTACTTCCTTCTTCTCTGGTAATGTCTGGGTTAGCACTATCAAAAGAAAAACCAGTTGGCCATTCTGCTCTTAGCTCTATGTTTTCAAATGTCTGTTGAGTTAAATTTAGCCAATTAATTTCAAAAGGAAAAGTTTGGTCTATAAAAACTTGTTTAGGAACATTGATTTCTAAGTTAAAACTTGAGCCGCTAAGAAGAACTGTCCTGATGTCTTTCTTGGAAAAGCTAGAAGAAAGTCCCTTAGGTCGATAATTGAAAGTCGCTTCAATATTTTTTGCTGTTTTGGATTCTCCGGTAATCAGCAAATCAATTATCTTCTCGCCTGATACTTTAGACGGGACTTCTCCTATCTCGAAAACTATGGTTTTTTTAGCAGGATTTTCTCTCAAAATAATTCCTTCTGGTAATTCTATTTCAATTGAGCAATCCTCTATCGTTACTCTTGAATTATTGACATATTCCAAATGAAAATTTCCGATTTCTCCAGACTTTATATTATCAGGTCCCGAAACCGAGAAAACAATCCCTCCGCTTGTTAACATCCCCCAAAGAAAATAACCTAAAATTATGATGAGAATAACGATGATTGCTCCGCCCCAAAAACTATGAAGAAAATTTTTTATTCTCATATCTTTTATTCGTCTATTTGTAATATATCAGATTTTACTATTAAAGTAAATTGATTTAAAAGTGCTTCTAAAAACTTTTTTTCTTCCAAAATCTGAGTAATTAAAGGTAGTGATGAAAACTTGGTTAATGGTAAATCAAAAAGAAATTTTAAATATTTTTTTTGAATCGCAGACGCGGATAAATCTCCTTTTGAAAAATGCTTTAAACAAACCAACCCTCTTTTAGGAAAGCTAAAATAATGAGTATCCCTATTGCCGCATTCTACACAGCCATCTAAAAATGGTTGATAGCCCAGAAGTTTCAGAAATTGAGCCCCAAAATATAACCGACTAAAATCAACAATTTTTGAGGATTGGCGAAAGTTATTCTCCAGAAAATATAAAACATCAAACAAGAGTTTGAAAAGTTCTAAATCTTTTTGGTTAATAATAGTCAGTTCATCAACTAAGGCCATCATTTGAAAAGCAGCCCTTAAGGCTTTTTCGTTCTTTTTGACCTCTAAATAAGGTTCTTTCTCTAAAGCAGTAATGAGCCGTGGTCGATAGCCTAAAGAAAAATTAAGTTCTACTAAAGCCGGAATTTCTAAATGTCCAGCTAATTTGGCTAAAATATCTCTGGTGCCTTTGGCTAAAAGATTAAGACGACCAAAATCTTTGGTAAAAAAATGGTAAATGTTATCTTTTTCTTCAGAAATTTCTTTCTTTAAGATAAAGGCCTCAGTTGAATAATATTTCATAATAAAAATCCATATCTGTATTATTTATTCAGTATACAATTTTTTGCTTTCATTACAAAATTTCGATATAATTTAAAAAGAAGCTTGCTCATCGAAGCTCCGATGTTAATCGGAGCGTAGTTGGGCCCTCGTAGTTTCCTCCTTCGCTCAAATTTGCATTTGAGCTTCGGAAGGACAAGCAGTGCCTCAAGATAAGTATGCTTGCCCATCGAAGCTCCGATGTTAATCGGAGCGTAGTTGGGCCCTCGTAGTTTCCTCCTTCGCTCAAATTTGCATTTGAGCTTCGGAAGGACAAGCAGTGCCTCAAGATAAGTATGCTTGCCCATCGAAGCTCCGATGTTAATCGGAGCGTAGTTGGGCCCTCGTAGTTTCCTCCTTCGCTCAAATTTGCATTTGAGCTTCGGAAGGACAAGCAGTGCCTCAAGATAAGTATGCTTGCCCATCGAAGCTCCGATGTTAATCGGAGCGTAGTTGGGCCCTCGTAGTTCAACGGATAGAATACGGGCTTGCGGAGCCTGTGATGGAAGTTCGATTCTTCCCGGGGGCACCCCCTCACTTGGAAAGCACTGGGCTTTGCCCCTCACTTGGAAAAGATTAATTTTATTATTTTTCTGGCGATAGCCGATCTTTTTCAAGTGAGGGGCTTTGCCCAAAAAGATAAAATCTTGTGCTTTCCAAGTGAGGGGGGCACCATTCCAAAATTATGGAACTTCGACTTTCTGACCCTGTTTCTGAAGTACGCGGTGTGGGACCGCGTTATTTAAAATACTTAAATAAGTTAGGGATAAAAACAGTTAAAGATTTATTGTGGCATTTTCCTTTTCGCTATGAGGATTTTTCTCAAATAAAAAAAATTAAAGACCTTCAACCTAACGAAACTTGTTCCATCATTGCTACGATTGATAAAATAAATGTTTATCGAAGTTTAAGAAAAAGAATGCCTATTATTAATGCTAAAGCTTTTGATGATACCGGTACCATTAATATTATTTGGTTTAATCAATTATATTTAATGAAAAATATTCCTCCGGGCACCACTTTATCTTTATCTGGCAAAATAAAAGCTCAAGGAAAAAAATTAATTCTTTCTAGCCCTGCTTATGAAATAATTTCCCGTCAAAAATTAGATGAAGATTTCTTCGAGGATTTGAAACATACCGGCCGTTTAGTGCCTATTTATCCTGAGACCGAAGGCCTCAGTTCTAGAGCTTTTCGTTATCTTATCAAACCATTGCTTGATTCTTCTTTAAATTTATCTGAATATCTACCTGATTTTCTTTTAAAAAAATACCAACTTTCATCTTTGGAGACAGCCCTTAAGCAAATTCATTTCCCTAGTTCTTTAGCTTTATCTCAAAAAGCTAAAACAAGATTCATTTTCGAATCTCTTTTGTTTTCCCAACTTTATCTTTTAAAAATAAAAAGAAAGGTGAGTCTCTTAGCCTACCCAAAAATCAAATTAGATATTGAGTTTTTAAAATCATTCGTTAAATCCTTGCCTTTTTCTTTGACCGAAGCTCAAAGAAAGAGTTTATGGGAAATAACTAAAAATCTGACGGAGCGACTGATGAATAGATTATTGGAAGGCGAAGTTGGCTCAGGTAAAACTGTCATTGCTCTTGCCGCTTCCCTTCTCGCCTTGAATTCTCAATATCAGGTAGCTTTTCTGGCCCCGACTGAAATTTTAGCTCGTCAACATTTTGAAAAATTCAAATCTTTTACCAAAAACTACAGGGTGAAAATTGCTCTTTTAACTTCTTCTGAGGCCAGAATATACGACCAGGGACTGGAGGGTAAAATTTCTAAAAGAGCTTTAAACACAATTATCAATTCTTATCTCCCTATTATTGTTATTGGCACCCATGCTCTAATCCAAAAAAATATCCACTTCAATAGATTGGGTTTAGTGATTGTTGATGAACAGCATCGCTTTGGCGTAGAACAAAGAAAAAAATTGCTTTCTCCTAACGCTGTAACTAAAGAAGTACCTCATCTCTTATCTTTAACTGCTACTCCTATTCCCCGTACTTTAGCTTTGGTATTTTATGGAGATATGGATTTATCAATTTTAGATGAGTTGCCTCAAGAAAGAAAAAAAGTCATTACCAAAGTAGTGCCGCCAAAAGATAAAGAAAAAGTTTACCAATTTATCCGAGCAGAAGTTAAAAAAGGAAGACAGGTTTTTGTGATTTGTCCTAGAATAGAAGAAAATGAAATTTCTCCTCTGACTTTTTCAGCTAAAAACCTTATTTCTCTGGCAGAAAAAATTAATTACGAAGTCAAGGCCGTAAAAAAGGAATACAAAAAATTAAGCGAAGATATTTTTCCTGATTTAAAAGTTAATATGCTCCATGGCAAAATGAAATCTCCAGAAAAAGAAAAAATCATGAGAGAGTTTCAGGAAAATAAAATTAATATTTTGGTTTCTACTTCAGTAGTAGAGGTCGGCATAGATATTCCTAATGCCACCGTGATGGTGATTGAAGGTGCAGAACATTTTGGTTTAGCCCAACTTCATCAATTTAGGGGTAGAGTAGGCCGCTTTAAATATCAATCCTATTGTTTCCTTTTTGCAGAATCTTCATCTAAAACAATTTATTCTCGCTTAGAATCTTTAGTGAAATACAATGATGGTTTCAAATTAGCAGAAATAGATTTATCTTTAAGAGGGCCTGGAGAATTTTTAGGAACTAAACAATCTGGTATTCCTGACTTGTTAATGAACTCTCTCTTAAATAAAGAAATGATTGAAAAAGTACACCAAGTGGCAAAAGACCTTCTTGTTGAAGATTACTATTTAAAAAAATGGCCTTTGTTTTCAGCCACTTTTAAAGATTTTATTAAAGAAAATAGAAAGGGATAACTATTCTAATTTAATTTCTCCTTGCTTGGTTTCGCCTGCCTGCGCAGACAGGCCTTGATGCCAAAAGGTAATTTTTATTTTTTCACCTACCTGGTGTTCCTTTAAGACATCGGTTAAATTATAATCTTTGTTTATTTTTTTGCCATCAATTTCTAAAATAATATCACCTTCTTTTAAACCAATTTTTTCAGCTGCTCCCCCAGAAAGAACGCCTTTTTGACCAGGAACAGTTTCATAAATGACAAAAGCGCCGTAGTTAAAGGGTAATTGATGTTCTTTTT
>Ga0210009_1002707_pt1 | contig 12442 bp, 10 predicted proteins | sample CryGeyCG2114_065_FD_185457 | JGI IMG/M metagenome (GOLD analysis project Ga0210009, IMG submission 185457) | Groundwater microbial communities from aquifer - Crystal Geyser CG12_big_fil_rev_8/21/14_0.65 (SPAdes) (version 2) | ecosystem: Environmental > Aquatic > Deep subsurface > Groundwater ... | reverse complement strand
TCATCAATTCTGTCCACCACGCCGTATAAGGTATATTCCCCTATTTTTAGATTAAATGGCATCTCTAAGGCAATCTCATTTTGTATCTTTAAAATTTTTGGCGGTTTTTTCGAAAATTCTTTGTAAAAATCTTTAACTATTTTCCTGCCAAGCTTATAATACTCTTCTTTCTGTTTTTTATTCTCATACCATTCGTCAATCCAGTTTTTCTCGTAAATTTGAATTAAAGTATTTAATTCACCCTGAGGGCTTCGACCGGGCTCAGCCGAATGTCCTTGTCGAAGGGTCTCTTCATTCTTAAACCCGAATAAATTGCTTTGACTGTTTTTGTTATTTTCGTTTATGTATTTTAAGAAGTTATAAAAAGTATTATGCATTGTCTTTCCAAAAGAAAACACAGCTTTACCCCTTGTCGGAACTTTCAAAATAAAGGCAAACTTATACTGCAATGGACATTTATCAAAGGCTGCCAATTGCGAATACGAAAAATGTTCCGGCAGATAGCTTGGCGAGATTTTAGATTTTAGATTTAAGATTTTAGGTTTTTCTTCTAACAGCCCATTTTGAAATTTGAAATTTGAAATTTGAAATTTTTCTTTGTATCCCATTTCAATCAAAAATCTCGATAATTTCTTTTTTCTTTGCCCGCCGTAATCTTCAGCTGAAGTGAAATAGATGTCTTTCTTGGCCCTGGTAATGGCAACATAGCAAAGACGCCTCTCTTCCTGCAGATGGACGTCTCCGGTTGGCTTTATATCCTTGATTAAATCTTCGGGAAGCTCGATTAATTCTTTTCTTTCAATTGTCGGAAATCTTTTATCTACCATATTAACCAAAAAAACATATTTGAATTCCAAACCCTTAGCTCCGTGAATAGTCATTACTTTGAGCATATCGGGGCCTTGTTCGGGATCAAATTCCAGCTTTCCTTGTTCGCCGGACTCTATTTCAAGATTTATTTCCCGCATAAAGTTGTTTAAAGTCGGCTCTTGGGTAGTGCCCTCGAAATTCTTCACTCTTTTATAGAATTGATTAAGCAAGTCCAGCTGTTCTTTGTCGTCTTTATTTACCAGGTATTTCAAATATCCCGACTCTTGTAAAAATGCAACCAGTATTTCCGAAACCGATCTTTTTTGGGCAAGAATGGTGTGATTTTTAATTAAACCCAGCAGAGAAACGATTTTTTCCTGCGTTGGCGACGAAATTCCCGGAACTAAAGGAAGCTCTTCCATTGCCTCATAAAGCGATTTTGTTCTTTTATAGCTGTATTGGGTGAGCTTCATTATGTCCTGGGCCGGGATTTCCAAAAACGGCATATTTAAAATCCTGTAAACTGCCGGGCTTTCATGGTAGTTATCCAGGAGCTTAAAATATGAAATTACATCCAAGACAACGGGCTTTGAATAAAGTCCTTTTGAAGCCAAAAACTGGTAAGGCAGTCCCGCCCTTTCCAATGCCCTGATGAATGGATTGGCAGTGTCGTTTGCCCTGACCAAAATGGCAAAATCGTTGTAGTTCGCTTCTTTGTCTTTCTTTAAAATCTCTAAAATCCTCTTGATTGTTTTTCTTACTTCTTCATCCAATGTCTTGGCGTGAATGTGTTCAACGAGCCCTTGGCCTTTTTTTTCCGCGATTAATTTTTTATTGATTTTATTTACATATTCAAGCCGGTTGGGGTCGTTTGCCTTTATGAATTTATAAGCCAAATCCAGAATATTCTGGTAAGACCTGTAGTTTTTAACCAAAGAAATTTTTTTAGCTTTCGGGAAATCTTTACTGAATTGAATTATGTTATTGAAAGATGCAGATCTCCACAGATAGATCATTTGATCGTCGTCGGCAGTGACGGTCAGGTTATTTTTCGGCTCGGCTAAAATTTTTATAAGTTCATACTGCGCCCAGTTTGTATCCTGAAATTCATCGACCAAAATGTATTTGAATTTCTCCCGGTATTTTTTCAGAATCGGCGGCCGCTCTTTAAACAATTTCAAACAATAATTTATCAAGTCCCCGAAATCCAAAACGCTGTTTTCCAAAAGCAGGCGCTGGTAAACCTGGTAAGCTCCAGCCACTTCTTTGAGCCTCTCTGTTTCATTGTCTTCCGGCGCATCGTCCCTGGTTTTTAGCTTTTCAGCGTATTCCAAATAATCTTCGGGGTAAATTCCCTGGTCTTTGCAATGGGAAAAATGAGAAATTAAGGCCTGGATAAATTTCGTCGGATTCCCTAAGGGTTTGTAATAATTAAGGCTGAATTTATCCAAATTACGATAAACCAAAAGCCAGCCCGCCGTATTGTCCAAAACTTTAAAATCGGCCGGCAAGCCGATGTCTAGGGCATACTCCCTTAGAACTCTTTCGCAAAAAGAATGGAAAGTGGAAATCCATAAATCCACATAGCCGTAAGGCAAAAGTTTGTCCACCCTTTCCTCCATTTCTTCAGCCGCCTTGTCGGTGAAAGTTACGGCTAAAATTTCCTCAGGCTTAGCTTCCCCTTTTTCAATCAAATAAGCGATTCTCTGGGTAATAACCGTTGTCTTGCCGGTTCCAGCCCCAGCCACAATTAAAAGCGGTCCTTTGCCGTGGACCACAGCTTCCTTCTGCTCCTTATTCAATTTTTTTAAATCCAAAGGCATTGGTATATCCTACCCTTTCGACAAGCTCAGGGCAAGCCCTTCGGCAGGCTCAGGGTAAACAAAAAACCGCCCGGCCGTCAGGCATAAAGCGATTTTTTGATTTTTTTTCGGGGCGAACTTTTTTCCGCGAAAATTTTACCCCGTAGCGAGCTCTACTCTGCTTCGGGGCCCGTCCTCGCTTCTTGCCCCGTAGCGTCCCGCCACAGCGGAACTGCTTCTGGGGGTTCCGCCGCCTAATATTCTTATGATTTTTTGTAAATATTCAAAATTGTCTGATTATTGTTCAATGCTTTTGGATTATTTAATAATGAATTTACTGCCTTTACGCTTAAATTATAAAAAGGGACAAGATTTAACCAAAATCTACCATTTTGATTTTGTAAAACAGGGTCGCTTGATGAGCCGATATTTAATCCTACATTTGTTGACATAACAGTATTGTGTACCAATAAGTTTCGGTATTCATCGTAAATTATTTTGATTTCGTTTTCGCTTAAATTTAATCCGTAGTAATCCTTGTTATTAAGAACCTTAAAATGATTTTTTACATTTCCATTTTCAACATAGGAACCAATACTATCAGCGATTGATAACAAAAGAATTGCGGCAGGGTATCCATAGCAACCCGGGGCGGGCCAAATATTTGTATCCTTTTGAAATTCCACGGAATATTTAGCCACTAAAAGCATTTCGGGCAAAGATTCATTAAGCATTGATTGTAAATTTGAATGAATTGCCATAATGTTTGAAAATTATTTATTGACTTTTAATTTTATGATATCAACTAAACTATTCGGTTCAACTAAAAATTTCTTAAACCCTTTAATATTCTTTTCGGTAATACCGATTTGATATTCAATTCCTCCTCTGTGTTGATGGCTTCTCGTTGGGTGTTTTTTAACCTCTTTGTTTGTTAAAACCCAGTAAAGAATTTTATCTACCCAAACACCAACAAAAATGAAAACATCCGCTATATCCAATTTAATCTGTTGAAAATTCATCCAGTATGGCTCGACTGATTCAAATCTTAACGCTTTTGTTTCCAAACCGCCACGAAGTTTTGTATTGATTGCGCGGCAGGCTTTTACTTCAACTTTTATTATTTTCTTTCCGTTTTCAAGATAAAGGTCATAATCACCGGAATACTTTTTATCAATCTCTTTTGACGGCTTTTTAAATCTTGGGTCAACATCAATCAAGTGCTGCTGGACCCAAATTTCACCGAACACACGGGGTGAAATATTATAAAGGTTCAGATAAGGATTAGAATTAACATAGGCGTCTCTTAATTTCTCGTATTCTTCAAAAGTAATAATTTTTTTATCCAGTAAATACATCAAGCGATACTCGTATTCATTAAACGGGTATATTGATTTTAAACTGCTCAAATGAGCCAGTAAAGATTTTTTACTTTCTTGCGGCAGTTCTTTAATCCACTCATCAAGTTTTTTATCTAAATTCTTTTTGTCCATATTGTTTAAATTAAATCAAACAAAGTTGGTGTGCCTAACAATTGTTCATCATTTACTAAAATTTTTCCGTCCTTTAAAATTTTGGTCCTGCCCCAACCGGTTTCTCCGGTGCGTCTAAAATGAAGCAATCGAGCGGCCATTATTTTACAATAATTCGGGTTTATGTCCATTGTATAACATTTTCTTTTGCTTAATTCTGCCTGTAATAAAGTAGAGCCGGAATGACCAAAAAAATCTACAACGATATCGCCCTTATTGCTGCTTGCCTCAATAATTCTCTTTGCGGATTTAAGGGGTTTTTGAGCAAAACAACCTTCCACATTTTCGTGCATTAGATAAAAAACTTGCTGTATGTCGTGCCAAACATTTCCCGCTCTGATAGTTAAAGATTTACTACGTTCAAAATTTTCTGTGACTTTTCCATTAACTTCTTTGTAATACCCTTTTGTTTTTTTAGGTATATCTGTATATTCGGCCTGAACATTAAAAATTGGTTCGCCTTTAATGTAATAAAGTAATTCTTGCCGGATTGCCATCCAGTTTTTTTGTGTCCCATATCCTCGCTGATTTCTCATTGTTATAAAATTTCTAATCTTAACTGGCTTATTTCTCATCATAATCATAAAATCGGGAAGCGGCTGTAAAGCATTTCTAATATCTGCACCGAGCCAAACATAAAGAGAGGAATTTTGAGCAAGAATATTTATCGTATTATCAACCCATTTTTCACCCCAGCTAATATATCGGTCAAGGGGTAAATTACCGAATTCATTGTTTATATCAACATTATAGGGCGGGTCTTGAACCGCTAAGATTGCTTTTTGTCCTTGCATCAATTTTTCAACATCTTCTTTTTTTGAAACATCAAGACAACCGATTTTATGGCCGCTAATCGGGTCTTCCCAGATAACGCCATATTCAAAATCCGGTATTTTTTTAACCGTTATCTTAGTACTTACTTTTTTATTTTGGACAATTGGCATAATTTTATTTCATTAAATCATCGATGCCAACGTCCAAAGCGTCGGCGATTTGTTTTAATGTTTCTACTCTCGGATTGTGTTAACCCCTGACTCAATTTTAATGATGGTGTTATAGGTAACATCGGCCAATTTTAACGACCTGTCCTGCGAAACACTCATTATTATGGTATCAAAAAATAAAGATTTCGTAAATATAAAAACGATTTCATTTTCACTTCCGGAAATTTTTTCAGCCCTTCGGCAAGCTCAGGGCAAGCCCTATTTTTTCAAGTATTTTTTTCTTTTCAACTTGTCGGGCAGGAAAGATTCCTTGGAGTATTTTCCATACCCTTTGCCGTAATTCAATTCTTTCATTAGCTTTGTTTCCGGATTTCGCAATCTCAAAGGAATGGACAGGTTCCCGAATTTTTTTACGTCTTCCATTGCTACGACATAAGCATTGTAAGCGCTTCTGTCTTTTTTGCATTGGCATAGATAAACTACTCCGGCCGCCAGGTTAATGCCGCATTCGGGCAACCCGATTATTTCCACGGCCCTAAAAACATCGTTCGCCACCACCAAGGCCGTAGGCTGGGCCAATCCTATGTCCTCGGAAGCGAAAATAACCATTCTCCTGGCTATGAATTTGGGATCTTCGCCGGAATCAATCATCCTAGCCAAATAATATAAAGCCGCATCCGGCTGACTGGCCCTCAGGCTTTTGATAAAGGCTGAAATAGTATTGTAATGCTCCTCCCCTTTTTTGTCGTATCTTAAAAACTTTGACTGGAGAGCGTTTTTTAAATTCTCTACCGTGATTTTCTTGTAAAGCTCTTGCGTATTTTCCAGCAGGGTTATTGCCTGTCTGGCGTCGCCGTTGGCCATATTGATAATCCAATCTTCCGCTGATTTACCCATTTTCAGCCCGGTTCTTTTAATAATGGCCTTCATATTGTCTTCCGAAAGTTCGTTTAAAACAAAAACCCGGCACCGAGAAAGCAGGGGCGGTATCACTTCAAAGCTTGGATTCTCGGTAGTGGCTCCAATCAAGGTTATCTCCCCTCTTTCGACATATGGAAGTAGAAAGTCCTGCTGGGATTTGTTAAAGCGATGGACTTCGTCTAAAAACAAAACCTTGGGAACCCCCCGTGAATCTTCGTCCAATATCTTTCTGATATCCGCTTTCCCGGCCGAAACCGCGGACAATTCGTAAATCTTGGCATTTAAACTCTTTGCGTATATTTTAGCCAAAGTCGTTTTTCCGCTTCCCGGAGGCCCCCACAAGACGAAAGAAAACAAATGCTTTTGTTCAATGGCAACTCTTAAGGGGCCTCGCCCTGAGCCTGTCGAAGGGTTTCCCTCCCCCACTAAATGCTCCTGTCCGAAAAATTCCTCCAAATTTTTCGGCCTGATTTTTGACGCCAACGGCTCCATTGATTCACTTTATCAAAAAATCGCTATTTGCCCAAATCAAGAATTTCATCGATGCGAATCTGCTGGACGAATTCGGGAATATGGCTCACCAAAACCATAGCTCCCTCGTATTTGTTGAGCGCGGAAGCGATAACCGGCAGATGGCGGAAATTAATATGGTTGGTAGGTTCATCCAAAATAAGAAGCCCCGGTTTTTGCAGCACGAGCCTGGCAAAAGACACCAGGCCTTTTTGTCCCTCGGATAAGCTGCCTATTTTGGCATGCATTAAGTCGCCGGTGAGCAAAAAACCTGCGGCTAGGGAACGGAGATTCTCTTCGGACAAATCTTCCGCAACAGAACTGAGGGATTGATACACTGTGTCATTAAGATTAAGAGTGGAAAAATCTTGGCGGTAATATCCGACTTTAACATTCGGGGCGATTTTAGCGCCCTTTGCTTTTCCTGAAGCCAAAGATTCGAGCAATGTGGTTTTCCCAATACCATTGGGTCCCATAAGGAGCAAACGCTCTCTCTTTCTTAAGGAAATATTGGCCTGGCGCTGTACGGATTTATGATTTTTTATAACAGAGAAAGAAGTAATGCTTAAAATTTCTCCGCCAATGTCCTGTTGAGAAGGAATGATAAAAGGCCGGATGGTCTTATCTTCTTTTCTGACGTCAATTTTTTCTTCTTCCATTTTTTCAGCTCTTTTGCGCATTTTTTTTGCCACCAATCTCATCTGCCCGCCTTTGTGGGAAAAATAGTTTGCCTTATCTCTATTCTCCTGAATTTTCTTTGCCAATTGCGCGTTTTTCCTGTTTTCCCTTTCTATCCTGGCAGAAATCTCGACCAATAAATCAAAATAGTTGCCAATATGCTGCTCAATCTTATGAGTAAATACGTCTAGATATAAAACACCATGAGTAAAAGCATTGAGAAAATTAGCATCGTGAGAAATAACAATACAGGTCTTTTTATAATTAATAAGAAATTGTCTAAGATGGATTATGCCGGCCTTATCAAGATTATTGGTCGGCTCGTCTAAAAGCAGCAAATCAGGATTCTGGATAATGGCCGATGCCAAAAGAAGCCTTACCTGCTGGCCTCCTGAAAAGGATTTAATGATTTTGTCGTGATTAGCAACAAGATTAACCATCTCAAGAACTTCATCAATTTTTGGGTCAATGTCATATACTTTCTTTTTAAAACAACTCTGAAAAAATTTGCGCAATGTTAAATGAAGCTGGTCTCGGGAAATTACCTGTTTTGCAGCGGCAACGGTAACTCCGGTACCAAGGTGGACAGATCCCGAATCAGGTTCAAGGTCTCCCGTAATAAGATGAAAAATAGTGCTTTTGCCGGCGCCATTCTGGCCCATCAGGGTGATCTTCGATCCTCGCCTCACAGAAAAATCAACCTCATCCAATATGGGTTTATTGTATCCATATGCGAAAGACACCTTATCAAATTTCAATATTACTTCTCCGTAATTCATATACCGAGCTTTTATGTGATAGAAGCGAGTTAAACTTCGGACTAATTAATATTTCTTAATTCTATCAAAAAACCGCCTTTTTGGCGATCTTTTGGCTCCGCCTATGCGACAATGTTAGGACCTGGCCCAAAGGCTAATCCATTTAACATCTTTTCTTCCTGCATTATCAGGAAGAATTCTTGAAATTATTATCTTTAAACCAGCCTTTTTAACAAATTTCTCAAGCTCGTCCTTTAAGAAGTAAGAGAATAATCTCTCTTCACCACCGGATAATTTATCTTTTTTATAACCTATTCCTTTTATCCAAAAGCCGGATATCCAGATGAAATCTATTTTTTATCATTGCCGTATAGCTGCTTTTTAACTTCCTTCAAAAACCTAGTTGAGTCGGCGCCGGAAGGAAAACCCGCGCCTTTAATAACCTTGTTGATATTCATCTTAACGATACCCTTCCCTTCTTTAACGTTGACTTTTTTTGTCAATTCCCCGGAAACCAGCGAAAGAAATACATATTGTTTAACAAGCCAACCCTCATATTTAGAATTTTTTGACCCTTTGATTACGAAAGAACAATCGCCCCAGTAATCAAGCTTTTCTGGAACAAAACCCAATTCTTCCGTCAATTCTCTTTTAATCGTCTGTTTTGGCGTCTCGCCTTCTTCTATTTGACCTCCCCAAAAACCGTATTTTTCTCCAACTTTAGAAACGCTACCCCTTTCTTGAAAGATGATATTCCCTTCTTTATCGTAGAAAACGACGATGGCAACGTTTCTTTCTGGCATGTTTTTACCATTTTTCCTGATGAATTTTGTTTAAGTCAAACTCCGAATCTTTATGTCCTTCTTTTTTCTCAGCCGGATAACCCAGAGGCATCAGGCAGAGAATCCGGATTTTTCCCGGCGCGTCGATAATTTCCCTGACGTAATTTTCTTCGTCTCTAGAACCTTGTGGATCTCTGACGGCAATCCAGCAAGTACCCAAGCCCTGATTGACTGCTTCCAGGTAAATATAGCTGGCAGCAATTGAAAGATTTTCCACCCAGCGAGGGTCGAGAGTTTCGTCGGCGCAGAGAACGACCACCACTGGCGCGTCTTTGGCAAAATCAGACCACCTCGTGGCTTTAGAAAGTTTCTCTATAGTTTCTTTGTCTCTGACCACGACAAACTCCCATGACCGGCAATGATGGGCCGTAGGAGAAAACATGGCCGCCTTCAAAATCTCATTCAGCTTTTCCTGCTCAACTTCTCTTGATTGGTATTCTCTGATGCTTCGCCTTTTTTTGAAAATCTCAAACATATTATTAAAAATGGTGTCAACTCTGATTTTTGATTGGTCTCTCGATATCGCTCTGACTCGTATTGTCTGTTCTGAACAAAATCTTTACCCCGTTACCCCGCCCTCTATATTTTATGCAATCTGGTAAAAATAATTTTGATGGGATAATAAATTTTTCTTTTGTCTAAAAAACATAAAGCACAGAGGGCGGGGTTTTCGGGGCGAACCTTTTTTCGGGAAAATTTTACCCTGTAGGAAGCTGGATGTTTTCCTTCGGGGCCCGACGCCGACCCCAAGATCAAAGCTCCTTCTATGGTGGCAGAAAACACGAGAAACAGCAAAAAAGCTACGGGTGCCCAAAAATTTTTTATCGTCCCCGACATCTCATTTCCGTGCGAAATCACCCACGAAGCCCCCAAAACATACAAAAACGCTCCCAAGAAATCCGACCCCGCCCAGATTAATAGTTTTGAAGTTTTCATTAATGGTTTAATATCGGTAATTAAACAATGTTCGCTAATGCCTTCTTTTTAAGTTTAGCCATTTTATGGTTTGTTAAACCAATTTCTACTAAACGCGTCTGTTGCAGAACCGTCTTCCTCAACTCCTTTCTTGATTCTTCAAGGCCGTATTTTTTAATCAGTCTCCGATAGGCCTTGCCGTCAATCTCTGCTTTTTCTAACAAACTAAAAATATCTTGCAAATCTTTTCTTCCCTTGGTGGTCCCTCCTCTTTCTTTTAAAACATGTGTTTTTAAAATTAGTAAAACCTCGGGCAAGGGCACGGTAAATCCTTCAAGCGAACGGCAGTGGTTTTTAATTTCTTCTAACGGAATTCCTATTTCAGAGAAATGCGGCAAATAAATATCAATACTTATCTCGTCAACTTTTGTCTCATACTTTTTCAATCTTTCGTTCTTGGAAACGCCAAACTCGTCTTTGATCTTTGCCAGCTCGCCATAATCCAAAACAATATCAATGTCTTTTGATTTCAAGGCCTTAGCATAAAGGAAAACCGCCCAACCGCCGATTAAAATGAACTTAAATCTGCGTCGCAGACCCTGTAAAACCTCAAAACTCTTTTCGGTTATTAAATCGTGATAAAATTCAGGCATATTACTTCAAAACTTTTTCTTCAAGCGCCTTGAGAAAATCTTTGGCAAACCAATCGCTAATATTCCACAAATCAACAAAGGTCTGACAATCGGGAGTTACTCTGCCAAAATTCTCAAGCCACGGATCAGTTGAAACTACAATTAGGTTTTCTCGACCTTCTTGCTTCGGGAAACGCTTTTTTATCTCTGCTATCCGATTTTTCGAAGCATAAACATAAACCTTATCATAATCCGCCGGCGCGTCCTTGTATTTTATCCTGTATGAGGAAAAAGCGCCGAAAATAACTCCCGGCGGCATTTCCTCCTCGATTTGCCGCGCTGATTTTTCAACCTTTGTTTGATAGATAATATCTTTATTTAATTTCCTTAGAGTTGCCCAAAGATACAGGAATTTTTCCTTGTCTAGAATCTTAAAACCGCGGCCGCCCGTTTCAATAATACCCGAACTGCGCGGAATTTTCAAAGCGTTAAAAACCGTGCTTAAAGAAAAGCCGTATTTTTTCGCCAAATCCTTTTGGGTAAATTCTAACCTTTGTTTTTCCAGCGCCTGATAAAGGATCTCCCGCCAAATTACCTCTTTTTTAGTCATCGTTTCGCTTTTTAAACGTTAATTTATACCTCGTTTCTATATTATTAGAAACGGCGCGGCTTGTCAAGGGCTGAAAACCAAAAATCGCCCCTCCGACGATTTTCTTTGAATCTTTGATAAATCGATTTAAAACTCAAGCTTTAGAAATAGTTTCGACGCTCTTTCGGGGCCCGACGCCGACTTTTGATAATTCTCGCTCGGGCGGGCCCCATAGCAAAGCCTTCGGCTTGCTACGGGGCAAGCAAAAAGCAAGAATTTTTGTTTACCCCGTAGGGAAACGAAGTTTCTCCTTCGGGGCCCGCCCTCGCTTCCTGCCCCGTAGTGAACGCGAAGCGTTCTACTACTGGGGTTCCGCCGCCGCCGAATTTCGTGCCCCGCAAAAGCGGGGCGCGCCGCCGTTATTGAAACTTTTTCAAATCCTGCCAAGAATACTGTTTAACTTTTCCGTCTCGACTTACGGCAAAAATGTAAAGCAAAAGTTTTTTGGCAACTTACCAGGGAACTCGGCGAATTGCGATTTTAGCGCTTAATTCCGGCAAACCCAATGCGTAATAATAACGCGTTGTCCCGCCGGTTTTCATTCTAGTTATAATTTGGCCTAAAGAGTGAACAAAAGTACTTTCGCTGACTTGTCGCGTTTTCCCCTCACCTTTTGTTTCAATCAAGAAAAACCGAGAAACTTTATTGTTTTTAACTCTTATATCCACTCCTTGGTCTCGCAATTCGCCGACTTCCAAATTTCTACCCCAACCATTCCGAAAAAGCCATTTGATAATTGATTGCTTTACAAATTTTTCCGAAAGAGGTTTTTGCATAACTTTAATATTGGCGCGGCGCTCTCCCGATTTTTTGCAAAACTCGTGGATACTTTTGATTAGATTTTTTCTCGCCAAATCCAGTTAATTTAACAACAAATTGCCAGCTGTCGCCATAATCAAATAGAAACATCATTTTATCGCCGGTATTCCGCCAAACATCTTTTACTTTTGTTTTCTTTACGCTACCGGCACCGGTTGGCTCCAAATCTTCCCCTTCTTCTATCAAATCCGTAAAGAGTTCATACTTTTTCTCAGAATCAAAGTAGCGACTTTCGACAATCTTACTGAAAAATCCAAAGCAATGGTCAAAATCAAAATTGTAGGCGTCAATAATCGCCTTTGCTAATTTATAAAGATTAATATTTTCCAAAACTTCAATATCGCGTGAAATTTCCTGTTTATTGCCCCAAACTTTTGGACTCGTAGGAAGTAAACTTGCTTTGAAAATATATGTTTTCATAGTTTTTGTTTCTCGATTAACTTTTCGACCTTGATTTTTGCTTGTTCTAAAAGTTGTTTTGCTTTCTTGCGGGCTTCGTGAGATTTTTGGACCACAAATAAAACCATCTTCAATTTTCCAAGCGGAGTTAATTCATTAATTTTATCTTTTGGCCCTAAAACTTCTATCTCTACGCTGTCTAAATAATCGGTAGACGAGATAAACTCCTTA
>Ga0210009_1002701_pt1 | contig 12454 bp, 9 predicted proteins | sample CryGeyCG2114_065_FD_185457 | JGI IMG/M metagenome (GOLD analysis project Ga0210009, IMG submission 185457) | Groundwater microbial communities from aquifer - Crystal Geyser CG12_big_fil_rev_8/21/14_0.65 (SPAdes) (version 2) | ecosystem: Environmental > Aquatic > Deep subsurface > Groundwater ... | reverse complement strand
CGCAGTGCATCGCCCTGTTCGATCAGTTGCAGACTTTGCAGCAGCGCCACCGCCAAGGCGGACGGCGCTGCCGTGGTATAGACGTAGCTGTTGGCATGATTGACCAGCGTGTCGATGACCGCTTGCTCGGCTGCGACAAACGCGCCTGACACGCCGGCGGCTTTGCCCAGCGTCGCCATGTAAATGATGCGATTAACTGGAAAGTCGCGCAGCGATTCATTTGCCTCCTCGCCCGCTTGTGGGAGAGGATTGAGGAGAGGGGAGCGGGCATGGCGGCTTTCATCGGAGACAGCTTCCTGGCCATGCCCACTGGATGCAATCGCGAAGTGTGCGAGCGAACCGCGCCCCTGTTCGCCCAACACGCCAAAACCGTGTGCATCATCCACGTACAGCCACGCGTCGTGCTGCTCGCACAAAGCCAGCAATTCGCGCAAGGGCGCGAGATCGCCATCCATGCTGAACACCGCATCCGTGATGACCAGTTTTCTGCCGCTTTTCGTCTGTGCCAGCCATTGCGCCAGTTGCGCCACGTCGCCATGCCGGTAGCGTTTCACCGTCGCACGCGACAGCAGCATCGCGTCATTCAATGACGCATGGTTGAGCTTGTCGGCAAACACCGTATCGCCCTTGCCCGCCAGCGCCTGCACCACGCCAAGGTTCGCCATGTAGCCGGTGGAGAACAACAGCGCCGCCGGCTTGCCGACGAAGGCGGCGAGCCGATCTTCGAGTTGCTGGTGCGGCGCAAAATGCCCGCTCACCAGATGCGCCGCACCGGCGCCGGCGCCCCAGTCCCGTGCGCCCTGCTGCAAGGCGGCGATCAGTTGCGGGTGGTTGGCGAGGCCGAGATAGTCGTTGCTGCAGAAGGCGAGGTACGGCTTGCCATCCACCACGATGTGCGGCGATTGCGGCGATTCCAGCGTGCGGCGCTGACGCAGCAGGCCGCGTGCAGCGCGTTCGTCGAGGTCATGTTCAAGTTGATGAAAAATCATTTCTTGCCACAGAGATCACAGAGCACACAGAGACAAGCAAAAACAGAGCTGCGTTCTCTCTGTGATCTCTGTGTACTCTGTGGCTAATAATTTTTATCGGCAAACGGGTACATCCCCAGCTTGTCCAGCAGCGCGCGGTCGCGCTCGACATCGGGATTGCCGGTGGTCAGCAACTGGTCGCCGTAGAAAATCGAGTTGGCACCGGCGATGAAACACAGCGCCTGCACGGCGTCGCTCATCTGCTGGCGTCCCGCCGAGAGGCGCACGCGCGCCGTCGGCATGGTGATGCGCGCCACCGCGATGGTGCGCACGAAATCGAGCGGATCGAGGTCTTCCTGACCGGCCAGCGGCGTGCCTTCGACTTTGACCAGATTGTTGATCGGCACGCTCTCTGGATACGGTTCCATGTTGGCCAGTTGCGCGATCAGTCCGGCGCGCTGCGTCAGATTCTCGCCCATGCCGACGATACCGCCGCTGCATACATGCATCCCGGCACGGCGCACGCGCTCCAGTGTGTCGAGGCGATCCTGATAATCGCGCGTGCTGATAATGTCGCCGTAGAACTCGGGCGAGGTATCGAGGTTGTGGTTGTAGTAATCGAGGCCGGCCGTGCGCAGTTGTTCAGTCTGCTCGTCATTGAGCATGCCCAGCGTGGCACAGGTCTCCATGCCCAATGCGCGCACCGCCTTCACCATTTCCACCACGCTCTCCATATCACCCGCAGAAGGCTCACGCCACGCCGCGCCCATGCAGAACCGATCCGCGCCCGATTGCTGGGCGGCCTTGGCGGCTTTCACCACTTCTTCCACTTCCAGCATCTTGCGGTTTTCCACCCCCGCGTTGTGAAAGGCCGATTGCGGACAGTAGCCGCAATCTTCCGAGCAGCCGCCGGTCTTGATCGACAATAAAGTTGAAAGCTGCACCTGATTCGGATCGAAATGCGCGCGATGCACCTGCTGTGCGCGGAACAGCAGATCGGCGAACGGCAGCTTGAATAATTCCTCAACGGCGGCGACGCTCCAGGGTCGCGTCGTGGCATCGACGGTTGCGGGGCGAATCAGGGCAATGGGGCGGGTTTGCAGGTTCATGTTTGCGGGAAGGCACAATGGCGGTAAATTGGAAGGGCTGCATCTTCATGGAAAGGGCATTGGCTTGTCAATTTTATCCACGACCACACTGAACATCGGCTCAAGATTAGGGCGGCAACTGCCCGCCCAGCCTTGCCAGCTATGCGGCGGATCAAGCCACGACGGCCTGTGCTGTGCGGCATGCGATGCCGAATTGCCCCGCCTTGGCACGGCACATTGCCCGGTCTGCGCATTGCCTACCCTGGCAGGCGAAGTATGCGGGCGCTGCCTGCGCGATCCGCCGCACTTCGACCGCACCGTAGCCGCCTTCAGTTACCGCTTCCCGCTCAATCAGCTCATCAAGGCACTCAAATTCCACGAACAATTGGTGTTGGCGGATTTTCTGGCAGACGCCCTCATCCCGCGCATCGTGTCGCGTCCCGACCTCATCATGGCCTTGCCGCTCCATCCGGCGCGCTTGCGGATGCGCGGCTTCAATCAATCGCAGTTGCTGGCAGCGCGCATCGCCCACCGTCTGGCTATTCCCCTGCTCACGAATGTGTGCCAGCGCGTGCGCGACACGCCGCCCCAATCGTCACTGCCGTGGCAGGAACGCGACAAAAACATGCGCAAGGCATTCGCTGTTACCGCTGACGTTGATTGGCAGGGCCAACATATCGCCCTCGTGGATGATGTGATGACCAGCGGCGCGTCGATGAGCGCGTTGGCGGATGCCGTCAAGCAAGCCGGTGCGGGCGAGGTCAGCGCGTGGGTGGTGGCGCGCACACTGCCGCATGTAGGTAGAACTTAAGTCCGAGAGCAAACTGCAAGATAAACCCCGTCGGGTTGCACCCGCACGGGTCAGGCCGTGGTTGTACGGGGCTAAAGCCGCCTGTCCCGAGCTTGTCGAGGCGACCCCAACAACACACGCTCAAACCCGACCCACAGCGCGCGGCGCCAAGTTTCACTTTGGAGAATCCAGACTGATCTCTTTCAACTTCTGTTGCACGAATGCGCTCAACTCCGGCGACAGGGTCTGCGTCGCCAGTGCCTGCCGATAGGCAAGACTGGCATCCTCATTCCGCTCCAGCGCTTGCAGCGAAATGCCGTAACCCATCAGCCACACCCCGTTGCGTGGTTGCAGGCGCAGCGCGAGTTGGTAATGGTTCACCGCTTCCTTGTGCCGCTGCTGGCGTTGCAACAGGGCGGCATAGAAAGCCTGATAGTCCGCATTGTCATCCGCTTGTGCCAGATAGCCCTGCAGGGTTTCCACCGCCTGCGGTAGCTGCTCGCGCTCGACCTGCATCCGCGCCAGTGCCATGGCGAAGGTCAATTGTATGGGTTTCAGCGCCAGTCCGGCTTGCAGTACGCGCTCTGCCGCTGTCGCCTGCCCGTTATCCAGCAGCAATGCAGCCAGCGCCAGGCGCGCCTGCTGATGGCGCTCATTCGCCTTCAGCGCAGCCTCGAATGCGGCCAGCGCCTCGGGCACCCGTCCCGCTTGCCTGGCTTGCAAACCCTTGCGATATTCCGCATCCGCCCGTTGCTGCGGACTGATCTGTTTGAGCGGCGGCGGGCTTTCAGCGCGCACCGCAGCAGCAGCGCGCGTTCGCGCTTCGGTTTTAGTGCCTGGTACCTCAACCGGCGCGATGCCGGACACCAGCGGGGCAGTTGTTGGCCCCGAGTCGGCTTTCGCGCGCAAGGTGTCCGGCAATGGCAACATGCTCAATTCAAGACTGAGCTTTGAGGCCGGCTGCATGGTTTCTGCTGTCGCCACTGGCTCAGAGGCCGCTTCAATCGCCAGAATCGGCATGATGCCGCTGCTCGCCGCAATGTCTCGCCGTCCGGCCAACAGCCAGACCGCCAGCGCCAGCACAAGCAGGAATACGGTTGTCAGCAACACCCAGCGGGGCCAGCGCATCTCCTTCCTCGGTGGCACCGCGCGGATCAGGGTCTGATCCGGCGCGGTATGCGCCCCGCGCTGCTCCAGTTGGTTCAGCACCTGATTGATCAGACTCACAGCCAAACCCCCAGCGCCAGCGCGCTTGCAGCAACCACGACAACAGTTCCGGCCAGCGCCCACGGCAGCCAGTCGCGCCGCACTTCCGGCGTGTCCGCGGCCGCTTCGGCAACATGCTTGCTGGCGACCTGCTGTCGGCCTTCGGCAAACGCCAGCATCAGCGCTTTGTGCGCCACGATGTTGACCAGGCGCGGCGTGCCGCCGGTAACGCGATGCATCTTGCCCACCGCCGCGCGGCCGAACAGGGTATCGCCGACGTAGCCGGCGACGGCCGCGCGGTGGCGCAGATAACGGTCTAGTTCGTCATGGCGCAGGCCTTTCAACTCATACTGAAAACTGATGCGCTGGCGCAACTGGCGGATCGAATTGTGGCGCAGGCGCTCATTCAGCTCCGGCTGGCCGAACAGCACAACCTGCAACAACTTGCGCTTCTCGGTCTCCAGATTGGTCAGCAGGCGCAGCACTTCCAGACTTTCCAGCGGCATCGCCTGTGCCTCGTCCAGACACACCAGCACCCGTTTACCTTCGCGCGCAAAGTTGAGCAGGGTGCGCGTCAGTTCTTTCAGCAGCAGATGCTGATCAACATTGGGCTCAAGCTGAATCCGGAATTCATCCGCCAGCGCCAGCAACAGGCTGCGCGGTTCGAGGTAGGGATTGGGCAGGTAGGCGGTGACGAAACGGGTGCCGGGCTGGCCGGAGGCCGCTTCATCCTGGGTGCCGATCAGAGTGGTGGCCTGTTTGCCCTGGTTCAGCGTGGCGAGAAACTTGCGGCACAACAGCGTTTTGCCGTTGCCCACCTCGCCGGTGATCTTGATGAAGCCCTCGCCGTTGCGCGCCGCCACCAGCAACGTGTTCAGGCCTTCCTGATAATTGCTGCAGGCGAAGAAAAAACTGGTATCCGGCGTCAGGGAAAATGGGAGTTCACGGAGTCCGAAATGACGCAGATACATTGAACTATTGGCGCGTCATCGCTTTGATGCGATCGCGGCTGCGCGTGATGTCATCCGCCCAGTCCTGGTCACTGTTCACGATGGTGGGCTTGATCAAAATGACGAGCTCGCGCTTCTGCGTGCTCTTGTTGGTCTGACCGAACACCGATTTTGGCAGACCGGGGAGACCGGACTGGTCGTCGAAGGTCGCCTGCCGCATCAAGCCGCCGATCGCCACGATCTGGCCGTCTCTGGCGCGGACGATGCTGTCAGTCTCCGATACCGAACTGGACGCCAGCGGCAGGTTCAGGGTACCGCCCACGCCACCGACATCCACCGTCTTGTTAACCGTGGTAACCAGACTGACCGAGGGATGCACATGCAGGATGATCTCGCCGTTCTGGTCGATGCGCGGCGTCACGTCGAGCGCGATGCCGGAGAAGAACGGCTGCAGGGTCACGCTCGGCGTGCTGGTCGTGGCGGTACCGGTGGTAGTGGTATTGGTCACGTTGGTGACAAAGAATTCGTCCGTACCAACCTTCAAAACCGCCTTCTGGTTGTTGAGGGTGGCGATGCGCGGGCTGGACAGCACATGCACATCCCCCTGCGTTTCGAGGAAATTAAGCAGCGCGGCAAAATTGCTGGTCTGGAAGGCCATGCCGAACAGTCCACCGGCAGCGGTGGCAGCTGCCGACATTGCCACACCAGGCGTGGCAGAAAGCACTGAATTGCTGATGGCTTGAGCCGTGCCATCTGCCGCACTAGGCAAAAGCGTTGTGCCGGGAGAAAACACTCCCAGCGACCCTCTGCTGCTTGGACTGCTCTTCAGACTGCCAAATGTCGACCAATTCACCCCGGACTGGAATGATTCGTTCAACTGCACCTCGACGATCTTGGCTTCGAGGATCACCTGGCGCTCGATGGATATTTGCGACGCCTTGAGATAAGCAGCGACACCCTTCAACTCATCTGCCGTGGCGCGCACCACGATCACGCCCGACATCGGACTGATCACCACGCTGCGGCCCTTCTCGCTGCCGACGATGGCAATCAGCGATTTGCTCAACTCCTCCCAGAAGTCGGCGTTGCTGGTCATGCTGACCTGGCTGCTATCGAGACCGGAGGTGCGATTGGTCGAATTGGTCGCCACACCGCTGTTACTGGTCGAACTGGTCGGCGCATCCGAAACCGAGCCGGAAGAAACACGCAAACTGGATTTGCCCTCGCGCTGGCCGGTCAGATAATTCACCTGGAAAATGCGCGTTTGCAGCCCCAGCGGCTGAATGTAGATGCGCGTGCCATCCACCCTGTATTCATAACCATACATCTCGCGGATCGCTTCCAGCGCATCGAACACCGTAACATCTTTCAGATTCAGCGAGATATTGCCGTCGATATCCGGATGCAGCAGCATGCTGTAGCGTGTGCCGGACACGATGGCCATGAATACCTGCTGCGCCGGCGTGTTGTTCACCGCCAGATCGAACTTGGCTTCAGCTGAAGCGTTGTCCATCGGCGCGGCGGGTAGCGGCGGCAACAAGGCATTGTTGACCTGCTCCCGAGTCGTCGCCGAAGTCACCGCCGCATCGAGTTCGCTATCGATCTGGCTTTTTACGGAAGAATGCGAACCACCCGTGGCGCACCCCCCAAGCGCGGACAAATACAGCACGATGACAAGCTGCCTCAATAATCCCTTCATTTCACACTCCCGTTTTTGCTCTCGTCACAGCCACAGGTTGTGGCTTTCTTCGCGACCGGTTTGATTGTTTTTCTGGTTGTTTTTTTGACGGTCGCACTGCTTGCTGCCTTGTGAATGGTCGATAATCCGTTGCGTCCCGTGCATGCCAGCTCGGTCTTGGATAGATTCACGGTCGGGTACAGATGCATCACCTGGCGCCCCTGCGGCCCGAGCAACACCACGCAAGTCTCGTTCACGACCGTCAGCACCGCATCGCCGTATTTCTTCCCGCGCTCGACTTCCGTGCCGTTGATGATCGCCGCTTCGCGCTTGCCGGAAAGGATCACCGACTGCAGGCCCGCCGGAGCCAGGGGCGGCGCGACCGCCTCCCCGCTGTCCAGACGCGGCACCAGTTCCACCGCCGGACGGGTCGGATCAGGCAACTCTTCGCCCACAACGATACCGGCGCACAGCATCGCACACATTAGAACACCAAGGCTTTTCAGATCTGCAGCCATTTTTTATCCATGCTCAAGGTATAAAGCGTCAGCGTCAGTTCCGCATCGGGATACTTCGCCACCTGCATCTTCGCCATACCCCAGAACATCTGGGTCGGCAGTGCTTCCAGCGCGCGCAAGTACTGCAACAGGTCGGCATAACTGCCGCGCACGGTGAGCTGCACGCCGTGCTTGTAGATCTGTTTTTCCACCGCAACCGCCTTCTGTGCCGCATCCGCATCGGGCTCGATGAACAACGCGACCGGCAAGGTGTCCAGCGCCAGCAGTTGCAGATGCATATTCTTGCCCAACACCTGCTCCAGCAGTTGCGCCATTTTCTCCGGCGGCACCAGTTTGTCCTGGGTTTCTTTCAGGAAGGCATCGCCTTGCGCGAGTTGTTCGCGCAGTTGCGCGATGCGCTGGCGCTGCGGCGCATCCTTGTCACCCTGCTTGGCTTGCAGCAGGGCGGCCAATTGCGCCTGGATCTCTTTCATCTTCTCCTGCTGCTGCACGACTTGTGACGACAGGCGCTTTTGCTCTGCCAGCAGCGGATCGAGGAATAGGGTATTGATCAGCGAGATGACGGCAAAAGCGGCGGCGGCAAAAATCAGCGCCCGCTCGCGCAGCGACATTCCATCGACCCTGGCAATTGCCTGCTCCCAGCGCTCGCGCATCGTCATTTCGCCGCTCCCGTGCCCGCCACCGAACGCAAGCTGAACTCGACGTACGCATTGACCGGCTTGCCCTCCACCAGCGGCTGTTTCATTTGAAGATACTCGAAAGTCTTGCCCCGCATCACCGCTTCGCGCCCCATGCGCTGGATGTAGGTCGGCAACAATCGCGGGTTGGTGACTGCGCCCTGCAAACTGATTTGCGCCCCGTCGCCGTTGATGTTGAAACCGGTCAACCACAATCCATGCACCGATTGGCGCGCGAACGCTCTCAAGTATTCGGAATAGCCCTGGGTATTGCCGATGGCACCGCTTTTCAGGGTTTGCAAAATCGAATCTTGCAGCCTGGCTTGCGCCTCGAGCCCATCCAATTCAGCCTTCAAAGCCTGTTGCGCACGCTGCGGTGAAAATTCGTTGGCGTAAGCGAGAAAACGCTTCTGTTCCGCCTCATAACGCTTGGTCATTTCCACAGTCTGCTTGGCCAGCTCCCGCACCTGATACCAGGCATAGCCATAGAACAGCATCGAACCGAGCACGATCAGCAACAGCGCCTGCAGCATGGTCACCACAGAAAAGTATTTCTTCTGTTTTAGAAAAATCGGATTGAACAGATTGATCTGCTGGCTCATAGCGATTTTTTCTCCTGGCGCAGCGCCGCACCCACGGCGTGCAGGGCATGGCTCGCAAACTCGCTGTCCGTCAGTTCGGGCACGCCGATAATATCCATCCCTTGCGCCAGATCGAGCGCCTCGGCTGGCAATCCGGGGTTATCGCCAAGCAGTTCGACCAGCCCCAACTCGGCCGGTGCCGAGACCAGCAGGCGATTGATCGAGATCTGATGGAACTGGCGGTCAAAATAGTCCAGTGAACGCTGCACCTCCAGCTCGACGCGGTCGCGGTATTGCTGGCGCAAGGACTCGTCCGCATCGGACAACTGCCCGATCGAAATATCGATGCGGCGGGCGAGGAACAACTCACCGTCGCTGGTGATGGTGAGCAGCCCGCCTTCGTCGTTGAACGCAAGCAGCGCCAGACCGCGCCCCTCTGTCTCATACAACGCGGCGATGTTGCGCTGTGCCGTCTCCGCGATATCGATCACGGACAGATCGATCTTCGCCTTCTCGAACAGATTGATGCGCTTGCGGATCGTCTCGTTCGACGCCGCCACGGCATACAGTGACTGCGGCCGCTCGCTACCGTATTTTCCGCTCGGAATCTGCAACACATCGATAGTCGCATCATCCACGTGGTAGTTGAGCGAATCCTTGATCTTCCAGCGAATCGCCGTCTTCAACTCATCGACCGGCACGTTCGGCGCTTCAACCATCAACAACTGATATTCGTTCGCGCCGAGCAGCGTGGTGTAGCGCGCGTTCTCGATCTGCGCTTCCTTGCGCACCTTCTCCAGCGCGGCTGAATTCACCTCGGCGACCGGATAGAACGCACAGCGCGTCACTTGCGGGCGAGCGCCCACATACTTGGCTTGAGCGAGATAAACCCCCTTGCTACCAAGGACAACAGACGTCCAGCCAGCATCGCGGCTAACGCTCTGAAAAAATGAAAAAAGCTTGGGAATTGGCATAATTTGCGCGAACTTAATCGACTAACCCATTGCTGTCAAGGATATTCCTCTAAATAAATCGTCGCACTTTCGGCACCTTCCCCTGTGAAATTGTCGGTTTCCCAACGTTCAAACCAAAACGGCCATACACATCGCCTGGCCGCCTGACTGGAAACCGACACTTCAATAGGCTTCGCGCTGGTAAATGATCGACCTGCTCCCCTGATAAATACCGAAAACTGCCGTCCCGGCAATACTCGGATCGACGCCTGCACCATTACTACCCGTCAACAGATAGTTTGGGCCACTGATCCCCACATCCACACTGCCCGTGCCAGCGCCGGTCGGCGCACTCAATGTAAATGACAACTGCCCCGCGCTGACCGAACCGCCCGGTGGCGTGGCCGCCGTCGTCCATGGGCAGTTGGTTTTGCACTGGTAGTTGGATAAATTGAGCGTCAGGTTCGTTACGCCGTCGGTAGAACTGGTTATCCAGTCCATCACACCCGGTTCAACTTCGCCGTAATACTGCGCCAGTGCGACCATGGACAAACCCAGCTTTTCCGAGCCATAGGCGTTGCCAACCTTCACCCGGCCGCTCACCACCTTCAGCGCGCTTTCCCCTGCACCCGAAGAAGTGATCGCGGAACTGACCCCAGTTCCGGTTGCGTGCAAAACTACATCTGCCGGATCTGTCGGTCCTGCGGCAGTGAAGGTGTACGCGGGCAACGATGTCGTCGTTCCGACCCCCCCCGCGAAATTGGACGCCAGCAGCAGCGGATTGGACAATGCGCCCGCCGCCACCCCCACGCCACTCAATGTCACATCCTGCGCATATGCACCCTGATAGTTGGCTGTTGCCGAATTGGCCAGGTTTTGTGCCGTGACCTTGACGCTGAACGGTTGCCCGGAATAGACCATCCCGCTGGCCTCGGTCGGATTCAACGGGCACGTCAACCCGCTCGGGCAAGCCAACGGCACGCCTGACGTTGAGATGATCTCCGTGATGTAATGATCCGGAATGAACCGGGTACTCGCGCTCGTCAATCCGGTAGCGGTCAAGCCCGAGTCCAGATAAGAGGCACCGGTCAAGTCGGCTTGCAGATTGATCTCGCCCACCTCGCCCCATGACAAGGTATTCACGCTCGCTACGCCATTCGTGAACGACGCGCCCGCAATGACAGCGCCTCCCAGTGCTGGATTTATCCAAGTCCCAGTGCCCATTGCCAGCACCGAACTCAGCGTCACGCCTTCCGGCGCGCTTTCCTTGCCGAAATTCGGTGTCGCATTCCCCGCGGCATTAAGCGCGGTAACCGTGGCGCTGAACGGGTTACCTGCCTTGATCGGCCCAGGGGTTATGCCGTCAACCAAAAACGAAGCAGGCGCGGCGACGAAACTGCTGCTGCCCGTCATACTCAAGCCGGCATCGATGGTTCCCGGCACACCGGTATAGCTGGCGCTGACATTCATCTGCCCGACATCCGCATATTGCAGGGTCGGCGTCGCGATACCGCTGCCATTGAAAGTCAGTGTGATGCTGGCGCCGCCCGCATCACACGCCGCCGCAGGCGCATTACCCGCATTCAAGGCAGTCCCGGCGATGCGCACTGACTGGGTGCCTGTTGCCGGATTGCTGTACGCGCATTTCAGGTTAACGGTTTTGGTTCCCGTCATCCCCGGAATGCACACCAGCGGATTGCCCGGCGCCGCTTTGACCGCCTGAACGGTCAGCGTTGAAACGCTCTCTGCCAGGTGATTGGGTGCGCTCACCAACAATGCGGAATCCGCCGCCGTAAACGTGCAGGTTGGCGCGCCAAAATTGCAAGTGGTCGGGTTGCTCGCGGCGGGGAGCGATACTGCATCGAGTACCGTGTTGCCGACGGTGGTCACCTGTACATTTTTGGTGACCGTGCTGCTCCCTGCCGGAATCACAAAATCGGCGCCTGCCGCACCGCCGGTTGTGCCATCCCAGTTCACTGTCGGCGCACCACTTGCGCTTAATGTGCCATTGACGCCGCCGGTATAGGGCGTGCACGGAATCAAATTGTCGGCACACGCCTTGATGGTCAGCGTGCTCGGCGTGCAGGTCACCCCGGTGCCATCCGGATGCTGAATTTCCAGATGATGCGGGCCGCCGCCGACAATGGTGTTCGCGCACACTCTGACTTGTTTGAATTCGTGGAAATTGGTCGCACCGCCGGTGGAGCCGGTAAATGAAATCAGCCAGCTTGGCGGAACGGCAACCTGGCCGCTGTTGGCCGCCTTGACATCAAAGGTCGGTACCAGCGTCTGATATGCAGTCCCGGTTGCGGTGGTATCCCGTTCCACCGTCACCCAGGCATTCACGCCGTTGCTGTGATCGATGGTGAAACGATAACGGTAGGGTGTCGCACCCGCTGCACCGCCCGCTGGGGCAACCGGAGTTGCCAGCACGCCCGTGTTCGCCAGCAGGTTGTATCCTGCCTGGCCGCTGCCGCTGCCGCGAATGGAAACATTGGTCTTGTAAAAACCGGCTGCCTTGTTTGCCGGTGCTGGCGCGACCCAACTGGCCGGATAACCTGTGCGTCCTTCAGTCGGATTGGGGAAATTACCCCACTCATCCAATCCGATGCCAAGCCAGCCGCCGCCGAAGCCAGCAATACCGGTCCGGTTGGCATATCCCAGCGAGCCGCCAAATCCACCCGTGGTGGAAGAAATCGCCGAGTCCGAAAAGGTCACCGCGATACCGTCCGCACCCGAGCCGCCATAAGCAAAATAATCGATCTCGAGCACGATCTTGTTGCCCGCCCCGGGGAAGGTTCGTTTCAGTTGTGCGAAAGTGGCCTCACTCCCGCTGGTGTCCGTCAGGCGCAAACGGGAATCCCCACCGCCAAGATTGACCACTTGCGGCGTGAAGGGACCCTGAATGGTCAACACCTTCCATAAATTCGCATCCAGGCCCGCGCTGAAATTGTCGGTGATACAAGTCATCGGCGTGGCGACGGTATAGACCTGCCCGGTGAAATTGCCGTTGCCCTCGCCCGTTCCGCCCAGTTTCCGCGCACT
>Ga0210009_1002696_pt1 | contig 12472 bp, 8 predicted proteins | sample CryGeyCG2114_065_FD_185457 | JGI IMG/M metagenome (GOLD analysis project Ga0210009, IMG submission 185457) | Groundwater microbial communities from aquifer - Crystal Geyser CG12_big_fil_rev_8/21/14_0.65 (SPAdes) (version 2) | ecosystem: Environmental > Aquatic > Deep subsurface > Groundwater ... | reverse complement strand
CTAGAAGGCTGTTGAAGAACCAGAGCGCACCATGGTGCGGCGGCGCAACGCCATCTGCTGCGTTGTCCCTCCTTCGAATAGCGCTGCTATTCGGCGTCGGGACGCCTTGCATCTGACATTGCGGCGCTCGCACCCTGTCACACGCTGGTTTTTCAACAGCCTTCCAGTACCCCGAGCATGTAGGCACCAAAGACGACGGCATCGAGCATGGCTACAGGGTTCTGCACCAGATGTTCATGGACTCCCAGCCTTCGGGCATGCGCGAATTGGCGACGAGCCGGCCCGTATAGTGGTATCCGAGCTGCCTGAAGACGCAGTTCATACCCGTCTCAAGCGCCCGGGCAATGGAGTACACATGGTAAATGCCCCAGTCTTCAACAAGATCACCGTGAAGGGCACTGAGGAGACACTTGTTCAGACCGCGGCCGCGAAATTCGGGGTGTGTTGTGCAGTCCGTCAGCTCGGCGTTCTTCCGGCTGTGATCGATTTCGGCAGATGCGACGGCCACGAGCATTCCACGCTCGCTTTCGACGAGGCGGAAAATGGACAGGGACTCCTTCATGAGCGCCGCAATGCGCCCGGCATCGTCCGGCGTGGCGCGGCGCATGGTGAACCCGGGTGGAACCGCATCAAGTTCGCGCGCGGGCAGGGGCGGCTTCGATTGTGCCAGACGAAGAGCCGTTTCGTGCTCGTCGCGCATGGTTTCGGCGGCGCGATCGGGATCGGTGAAAAGAGACCATATGGCGGCATCGGTACGGTCCTCGAAGAAGCCTTCTATGGTGGCTTCCCGCTTCAGGCCGGCGTGTGTCCACCGGGGCGCACCCGAGGCATTGTCCCGGGCATAGACGAGCAGTTTTGACCACGCCGCCTGGCCGCCATCCTGCTGCGCGAGGGATTCCAGGAGCGCTCCGTCTGCCACGTCGGAGGGCGCCGCATCTACCAGTTTTATGCGTGCATTGCGCGTGTCGAGTCCGTCCTTGAGGTCGGCTGTCATCAGTTGGCCAGTTCGAGTTCGTGGCAACCGGCGGCTTCAAGCGCCTCGTCAATCATACGGCTGTGCTCGCGCCGGTCGCCCCACCTGGCCTGGCCTTCTTCGGGAAGCAGAGGAATGGGGTCGAAGTAGAGGTGGACGCGGTCTTCATCCACGCTGGGGCTCCGGTATACGGAAATCCCGGTAGTTTCATTGTAGTGGTCGAAGCTGTGGACGTCGCGCTTGCCGCCGCCACCCGAAACGTCGTTCACGAAGGTCGGGGTATTGAAACCGGCCGTGAAGCTCCGGACATTGCGTTCTATTTCGAGGGTCTGGGCAACCGTCGTGCGCAGATCTTCGACGCCCTTGACCATGTCGTGCTGGTAGACGTAGTAGGGCTGCACGTTGACCCAGGAAAGGCGCTTCGTGAGCAGTCTCATGACATCCGGGTCGTCATTCACGCCGCGGATGAGGACGCTCTGGTTTCGCACTTTGAGCCCTCCCTTGAAGAGGCGGCTCATGGCCCGGCGCGTGATGTCTGTGATCTCGGCGGGATGATTGAAGTGTGTATGGAGACAGACCTCCTTGTCATGCTGCCGGCCCTGCTCTGCGAGTTCGAGCAGCGTACAGGTCCAATCGTCGTCGCTCAGGATGCGCATGGGCATGACGGCGGGCCCCTTCGTGGCGAATCGGATGCGCCGGATGTGGGGAATGGCCAGCAGTGTCTCACCGATTTCACGGAGGCGGTTGGGTGGCAGGAAGTAGGCATCTCCCCCCGATACCACGACGTCTTCCACTTCCGTCCGGGAAAGAAGGTAGGCGAATGCCTCATCCCAGTTCGAGTTTTTCGGTTTGTAGCTGACCTTGTCGACCATATCGGTGTCGCCCCCGATGGCATAACTGCGCGTACAGAAGCGGCAGTAGACGGGACACATGTCAAGCGCAAGAAAGAGCACCTTGTCGGGATATAAGGGAGAGCAGGTAGGGTGAGAGTCGAAGCAGCATGGGGGCTTGACGCAGCCCCTCTTTCACGTCTTCTATGAAGGCATCGCCCGTAAGCTCACCAACCAGCTGTTCGAGTTGCTCGGCGGTCTTGGCCGAGTTCCTGTTCTGGAAACGGGTGTCCAGGAATTCGGCCTCATCCGTGGTGGCGAATAGGGAGGTGTGCTGCCAGAATGCATCCGACCGCCTTCGCGGTGTGCGAACAGGGTAGGGTCGGGGTCGGGTTTCAGGGATGAAGGTGTGTCGAGTTCAGTGATTCGGTCCGGTAGTGTGAGACTTTGTTCAGGCACAGGCCGGGTGTTTTGTCATTCAGGTAAGGTCAGACATCCCCATAACTTAAAAGCACGGCGGCCAATCACAAGTCCGGGCTGTAAATCCCGCTCGCATTGGGAGGGTCGGCTGCTGTTCACCGTGGGAGACTTCGACACGCTCCCGTAAATGTCGGGGTGGCGGGATTTGAACCCACGACCTCGTCGTCCCGAACGACGCGCGCTACCGGGCTGCGCTACACCCCGTTGACCGCGGGTGCATGGACCCGCTCGTCAGGAGCTCTGAAATGCCCCCTCATGGCACAGGTTCCACGTGCTGCGGGCCGGGATCTGCAGGGCGCTACCTGATGCCCTGGTACATGGAGTCAATCAGATCGGCCAGGCGCTCCTCGATCACATTGCGCTTGAGCTTCATGGTGGGTGTCATCATCCCGTTCTCGACCGTGAAAGGCTCGGCCAGCAGGCGAAAATCGCGGACCTTTTCATGCGCGGCTGCCGAGCGCGAGTACGATTTGAAAATCTGGGCGAAGACCCGCTGGATTTCGTCCCGTTCCAGAAGCGCCTCATAATCATCCAGGGGAAGGCCCTCCTCCGTGGCATAGGGCCGGATGGCGTCTTCGTTGGGTACGACGAGCGCCGTTAAAAACTCCCGCGCTTCGCCCACGATGTTGATCTGGTCAATCCAGGGCTCGTGTTTGAAGCCTTCCTCGATGGGCCCCGGATAGATGTTCTTGCCGCCGGCAGATACGATCATGTGCTTGATCCGGTCCGTGATGACCAGAAACCCGTCGTCGAAACGACCGACATCACCCGTATGGTACCACCCGTCCTTGTCGATGGCCTCCCGTGTAGCCACCTCGTTGTTCCAGTACCCCTTCATGATGTTGGGGCCTTTGGCAATGATTTCGCCGGCCTCTGTTGTCAACGACGTGGGGTAATCGGTACCGGTGATCTGACCCAGGAGACGCCCCGACTCCAGATCGACAATGGCAACGGTGACGTTGTCAATAACGTAGCCGACGGCGCCGTAGCGGGGGTTGTCAAACGGCGACACCGTGAGGACAGGCGCCGTTTCGGTGAGGCCGTAGCCTTCGATGATGGGGATCCCTGCAGCGAAGAAGAATTCGCCGATGTTCTTCGGGAGAGCAGCCCCTCCGGAGACGCCAAACCGGACGTGTCCTCCCAGCTTTTCCCTGAGTCTGGAGAATACGAGCTTCTGGGCGAGCGCATACTGCGCGCGCAGTACCGGACCCATGAACTGGCCGCGCGCCTTCGCCAGGTTGTGCCGGTATCCGACATCGCGAGCCCAGGCAAAGACCTTCTTTTTGGCTGCCGATCCTTCCTCGACCGACTTGAGCGCGGCGCTGTAGATCTTCTCATACAGGCGCGGGACAGCCATGAGCAGCGTGGGCTTCGCATCTACAATATCCCGGGTCACGGTGTCTATGCTCTGGGCATAGGTAATCACCACGCCCGCTGAAAGCGCTCCCAGGTAGCCTGCCGTGCGTTCGAACGAGTGGCAGAGCGGGAGGAACGAAAGATGTCTGTCGCCCACGAGGAACGGAATGCGTGCAATGGCATCCCGCACGTTGGATGAAAAATTGCCGTGCGTGAGCATGACGCCCTTCGGATGGCCGGTCGTTCCGGACGTATAGATGAGGCAGGCCAGGTCATCCGGCTTTACACTGGCCTCATGCGCGTGGATGGCATCCCGGTACTCCTCGTACAGAGCATGGCCTTCCTCGAGCGCCGCATTGAAGAAACTCGTGTACTCCGGGTGCCCGTCCTCGAGCTCGGTCATGGAAACGATGTGTTTCAAATCCGGACAGGCATCGTAGATGTCGAGAGCCTTCCTGAGTTGTATCCGGGTAGATACGACGAACACCGACGACCCCGAGTCGTGGATGATATAGGAGACCTCCCGGGGGGGCAGCGATGTGTACAGCGATACGTTGACGGCTCCCAGGAGCTGCGTGGCCATGTCGGTGTACGCCCATTCGGGACGGTTCTCGGACAGGATGGCCACCCGGTCTCCCGGTCGAACGCCCTGGGCGTAGAGGTAACCGGCCATGGCGTGGGTCCTATCACGGAATTGTGACCAGTGGATGTCGGTCCATTTTTTGGAGTCCCGGTCCATGTAGCGGAGTACGGTCGGGTCATCGGACTCATAATGCGTCCAGAGACGGTTGAACAGCTGCGGGACAGTGTCGAACGGGACAATGGGTTCCATAGGGGTGTGGGTGGCTTGCTGGGTTGGCTCGTTGGGCCGGCTTTCATTGGCGGCTTTCAGGTGCGGCTGCCGGTCACCTGCGAAATCGATGCGTATTTCTCCGCCTCGGCAAGGCGCACAAGGCCCTGCTTGATGCGCGCGATGAGGCCCGGACCGTGGTAGACAAGACCGGTATACAGTTGTACGAGGGAGGCGCCAGCTGCCAGACGCTCGTACGCCGCCTCGGCACAGTCGATCCCTCCGACACCGATGATGGGCTTCGATCCGTTGGTTCTGGTATGCAGGTAGCGGACCAACGCGTTCGATCGTGTGGCAAGCGGAGGGCCACTCAGACCTCCCTTGTCATGGGGTAGCGTATTGGTCGCCACGAAGCCATCTACCCGGTGCGTTGCGCACACGGCAAGGATTTCATCATACAGGCTGTCGAGGACGAAGCGCTCGCGCTCGGGGGGCGAGAGTTTGACAAGGAGTGGGGGCGTGTGTGCCGCACCCTCACGCTGCCTTTCGGCCGTGATGGCATCGATGTGCTGCAGCAGCGTATCCAGGGCTGCCGGATCTTCAAACGTTTTGCCTTCCGCAGTATTGGGACACGAGACGTTCAGCGTAATGTAACCGGCATGATCAACGACGCGCCGGTAGGTCTCGGCGAAGTCGTCGAGGGCCTCGTCACCCAGAATGCCGGGGCTGTGTGTCTTGGCAATATTGACGCCGACAGGAAAGGCAGTCTGGTGCGCAACGCGTTTCAGCCGCGGCGCAATCTTTGCCGCTCCGTGGTTTCCGAGTCCCATCCGGTTTATGAGCGCCTCCTGGTCCGGAATCCGGAACAGGCGGGGGCGGCTGTTTCCCCGGCTCGGCCTGGCCGTGACCGAGCCGACCTCCGTGAATCCGGCACCGAGCAGTCGGAAAAAAGGCACCAGGCGGGCGTTTTTGTCAAATCCGGCTGCCAGACCGACCGGGTTAGTGAACGTCAGTCCCAGTACCTGAACCGAGAGCGCCGGGTGTGAGAAGGCGAACATGCGCTCTATCAGCGAGGGTATAACCTTCTGGGCAAAACGGGCCCCGGTCGAGGCCAGCAGGTGTGCCTCTTCGGGACCGAGTGCAAAGAGCAGGGGACGAATATGGGCGTACATGCCCGCAAAGATACAGACCGGAGACGAAGTTGCAGACAGTATATATCGTGAATGCATGTACACACGATGCGGACGGTGGAAATCCTGCGGCTGTATGCGTGTTGGAAGGCACGGCGTTTCCTGACGAGGCGCATATGCAGCAGTTGGCGGCAGAAATGAATTTGTCGGAGACCGCCTTCGTGATCCCGGATACAGGTGAGCTGCGATGGTTTACGCCGACCCACGAAGTGGACCTGTGCGGCCATGCCACACTGGATACGGCGCACGTGTTGCTTTCGGGCGCGGCGGCCCCGCTTTTATAGTCCATGGCCCTACCAACCTGGAATGAGCTGGAATCCGAAGTGGGCTCCCTTTCCGGGTCGCTGCCACGGCTTGGCATAGAAGATTTCTATGACCGTGTAACCGAAGAAGTTCATGCGGGTCGATACACCCGTTGAAAAGACCGGGACACGATCCGGTGTGGACCCCGAGTCGAACCGCCAGACGGGGAGGTCATCTTCCGTCCATGTGACTCCGCCGTCCGCGAAAAGGGAAACTTCTGTTGGCAGATACGGAAAATTGATCAGGCCGAATTCAGGCGTTCCGAACAGCGGAATACGCGTCTCCACGCTTACGAGTCCCATGCGTGTACCAAAAAGGCGTTCCTGTTCCGCACACTGGCCGGTGGAGGTAGGCGTACATTCGTCGAAGCTGTCGAACGACGAGAACGAGTACCCCCGCACAAATCCGATACTGTTGGCATATCCCAGGTACTCCTGCGTGAAGATGTCACTCTGGTCGCCGGTACGGGCTCCGAGGTTGGCCACATGCAGGCCGCGGAAGGCGAATGTAAGTGGATTCGTATGGAAGTAGCGGCGGTAGTCGGCTTCCAGGCGCACATACTGCTGAGACCCGACAAAAGGAGTCACGGCAAAGCGGCTGCGTCCCCCGCGTATGGGCGAGGTGAATCCGAACACGGAATAATCCGTGACCAATGCGACTCCTGCCTGCGCAAAATAAATCGCGTCCGGTTCCAGTTCATTGAGACTGGAGCGTTCCCGCGTGACTCCGAACTGGTTGAAAAAGAAGCGGTCCACCTCGTAATCGAATCCGTACCGAGTTGCGCCGCCCGTGATGTCCACTCTCCTGGTTGTGGAGAACGGATAGGACATGATTCCCTGGACCTGGTCGACGAAAATCCGCTGCCGAATGTTTTCGATGGTGCGCGAGACCACCCCCGTTTCAGGGTCCACGGCATTCGGTCCCACGCGGGACGTGCCGAAGAGCAGGGGAATATGGGCGGCCTGTCCGCCCCAGTTTATACGGTTGGCGCGGTTGAAATACGAGACCTGTGCGCCCACGTCCTTGAATGTTCCGTTTGCCTGGGCCACGACGGTCAGATTCTGGTTTCCCAGCATGTCACTGAAGAAAAACCCGACACCACCGGATACTCCCGAGCCGTACACGCCACCTACCTGGACTCCGACCGTGGGCGGTGCCACGTAATCCAATTTCAGGCGTGGGCTGTAGGATTCTTCCGCGTAGTCCTGATCGGGCGGAAGGCCACCCAGCGGATCATTCAGGTAATTGCCCACGAGACCGTCGTCATACCCTGTATCCGGAGGAAGCGTGGCAGCCAGCCGATAGGCGTCCGGCTCTCCCGGCTCGTAAAGTGTTCCCTGCAGCTCACCGGGCTCCTTGGCGTAGACGGTGTAGGCACCATCGCTGAAGACGGAAAACATCATGCGCCCACTCTGTTGGGCCACCGACATGGCCGGAGACGTTTTGGTAATGCCCGAAATACCGGTTTTTACATTCGTGATTCGGTATACGTCGCGCGTGGCCAGTTCGTACCGGTAGATATCCTTGAATCCGTCATGATCGGAAATGAAGAACACGCTGTTGCCGTCCGGCGAAAATTGGGCGTTGTGGTGCATGCCGTCAAATGGCTTGACGATTTCGATCTCGAACGTCTCCGTGTTGATGATGCCAATCCGTTCCCTGCCGTAGGAAAGCTTCTGGAAATCGGTGCCGTCTTCTCCCCGGTCGGTTGTGAACGCCAGGTGGACACCATCCGGCGACCAGGCCGGCTGCAGATCGGAGAATCGGTCGTCGGTGAGCTGCTGGACTTCGGAGGACTGCAAATCGAGAAGGTAGAGGTCGGAAATACCGCCATCCATGCCCGAGAACGCCAGCTGGCCGCCATCGGGTGACCATGCCAGGTTGGTAATGGCGGTCACGCCGGCCACCGAAATGCGGCGTTTGATTTTACCATTGGACCAGTCCATGATGGCGATTTCATTGTCACCTTTGACGAACGTGATGAATGCGAACTGTTTACCATCGGGCGACCAGGAGCCGGCCGACGAGATGAACCGGATGTTGTCGAAGTGACTGTTTCGCGTCGTGGACTTGAGTCGACGCACCACTTCCCCCGTATTGGCATCGGCGATGAAGAGGTTGATGTTGAAAATGTCCTTCTCGGACAGAAACGCTACGTATTGCCCATCCGGGCTGAGCACGGGAGCAAGATTCATTTCCCCGCCATCCATGTCTTCGGCCAGTACCTTTCTGCCGGTGTCATCCGGATGGTCGCGTCCCTCTGTGAGCGGCAGGTAAGACTCTTTGACGGCTTGGGCCCATTCGGTGGATAGCGAATCGGCGGTGATACCGAGTGTGTAGACGAAGGCGGAGTCGACCCCGACACGCCCAGAGAGTTTGAACAGATTGGCAACGGCTGCATCTCCGTACTTGCCACCAATGTAGGCCAGGTATGCCTGGCCGTATCGATACGGGAAATAGCTCATGTCCCGCGTGATTGTGGCAATGGATGGAAGGTCGTCGCGAAGCGCCGCATCCCTCATCCACATGGCGGTGTGTGTATCGGAGCGCCCGACCGAGAAGTATTCGGCCATGCCCTCGGTCAGCCACAGCGGTACAAGTTGGAATGCGAATCGGGACGAATCCTGCCTGGAGAGGGCAATATCGTACTGGAACGAGTGCACGAGTTCGTGTCCCAGGACGTGGTCCGTGTCGGCATAGGAGCCCGTCAGGGGCATGATGACCCGCTCCTTCAGTGATTCGGTGACACCTCCGGTTCCTTCGCCGAGTGTACCGCTGATGGCATTTGTCTGGTGGAAGTCAGCGTCATTGGCATACAGGATGATGGGCTTGCGCTTGTAGAACTCGCGCATGAACGTCCGGGAATGGCGCTCGTACCACCGCTCAGCCATGCGTGCAGCATCGGAAACGGCCAGTTTTTCTTCTGGATAGAAGAAGATTTCGAAGTGGTCCGTCTTGAACGAACGGAAGTCGAAATCGTCGTACTGGACCTTGTTGCGACCAAAATATTGAGCCGAGGACGGGATCGCGAAGACAAGTGTAATCACCAGTGTGAGAGCGAAGCGTAGAATGAGTCGTGTGTCCATGAAGCGCATGAATATGATACAATGGGGACCAGCGAGCCCGGAGAAACCAGGTGTTGTGCGTGGGGTACCAACGACGGGAGAGCGTGTTGGTTTGCGTCTTTCAACGGTTTCACCTACATAGAGTCGTAACAAAAGCTCCTTTATTACAGTGACAAGTGATGAGTTGTCATTATTAGCTTGTCACCGGGCTCCGATGCCCCATCAATGGCACGGCAGTAGCCGGCAACTTCGATCAACAGGGATTCATGGACGAGACAAGGCTGCGACTTCGTATTTTCTCAGTCTTCACGGCGCTTCTCGTGATGGTGCTTGTCCTGCGGTTGGCGCAGCTCCAGATTGTGGATTATTCGGACCACAGTGGAGAGTCACGGAGTAATGCTGTCAAGGAGCAGCGGGTCCTTCCCGCTCGAGGCATGTTCTTCGACCGGACAGGACGACTACTTGTTGACAATACCCCCGGCTACAATCTTCTGGTGACACCACGGTATTTCGACGCAGGCTCTACGGGACTTTTGGCATCCCTGCTTGATGTCCCGGACAGTCTTCTCGTCGCGCGCGTCGCGACGGCGCGCAAGTGGAGTGCGTTCCGGCCCAGCATCCTGTATGGCGACGTACCTTTTGAAACGCTGTCCATGGTACTGGAGCAACGTCATCGCCTGCCAGGCATTTCCTACGAACTGTTCCAGAAACGGCGCTACAGGTCGGAGGCCAATATGAGCCATGTACTCGGCTATGTCCGCGAAATAGGGGAAGCGGACCTGAAGGCCATGCGGGACAAAGGGTATCGACCGGGCGACCGGATTGGCAGTGCGGGGCTCGAGCGGCAATACGAGCAGAATGTGCGTGGGCAGGTCGGTAGTGCGTTCAAGATGGTGAATATTCGTGGGCAGGTGGTCCAGGACTATCTGGGTGGCCAGGAAGATGCGCCGGCGTACAGTGGTTACGACGTCCATCTCACGCTCGATGCCGCGACACAGGCACTGGCAGAATCACTTTTTACGGACAAGCGTGGAGGATTGATAGCCATGGATGCCCGTACAGGGGGTGTTCTGGCCTTTCACTCGGCGCCCGATTATCCGCTGGACCTGTTCACGGGAACCATCGATGATGATGTGTGGCGTTACCTGACCACGTCTCCGGAAAAACCATTGTTCAACCGGGTCACGCAGGCCGCCTTCATGCCCGGCTCCACATTCAAGCCACTGATAGCCATCATGGCTTTGCAGGAAGGCGTCATCACGCCGGATACCCGATTTTATTGTCCGGGCTATCACCCCCGCGGAAATGGCAGGATTTTCAAGTGTCTCGCTGCGCACGGAAACGTGAACGTGATGGAAGCCATCCGTGAGTCATGCAATACGTTCTTTTTTGAAATGATGCGTCGCATCGACGTAAATACGCTCGACAGATGGGGGCATAGATTCGGTTTCGAGGAGAAGGCCCACATTGATCTGTCCCAGCGTGAAGTCGCGGCCGGGCTGATTCCCGATTCCGCATGGTACAACGAACGTCTGGGTGTCGGGAGATGGAATGAGGGTGTTGCCATGAATCTGGGGGTGGGGCAGGGCGAGATCCTCGTTACGCCGCTACAGCTGGTTCGCTATGTGGCGGCCTTGGCCAACGGGGGGACGCTCCTGACGCCGTACCTGATAGATCATATGGTCCAGCCTGAGACGAGCGAACGCCTTGTGCCGGAACGGCCAGCCGCGGAAACGCTTCAGGTCAACCCGAATTACCTCCGTCTCGTCCGCGAGGGTATGAAGCTCGTCATTTCAGAAAAAGCTACCTGGTTGCAGATTCCGGGTGTGTCGTTGGCGGGAAAGACCGGAACGGCGCAGAATCCGCGGGGTGCAGACGACTCCCTGTTCATTGGCTATGCGCCGGCAGATGATCCGCAGATTGCCATCGCCGTCATGGTTGAGAATGGAGGTTCCGGGTCCGGCAATGCGGGTATTATGGCCATGTTCGTGATGGAGCAGTATCTGAAGGGACATGTGGACATGCGTGGACGTCAATTCCTGTGGCAGCAGGTTCTGGATCGGAAGAGTGAACCCCTGGCGAGAGGAACAGGTGCGCCATGAGCTCCTTGAGCAGCAAGTTGGACATCACGACCGTGGTGCTGTGGATGCTCCTGGTTGCGGCGGGCCTTGTTGCCATCTACTCGACAACCCACGGCGCAGCCGCTGAGCTGTATACGTCCACGCCACGCCAGAACTTTGATCGGCAGGTGATGTGGCTGGGGATCAGCCTCGTGGCCGTGATAGCCGTTCTCATGCTGCCCATACGTTTTTTCCAGCTTGCAGCGTTTCCGGCCTACGCGTTGACCATTCTGCTTCTGCTTGCGGCACTCGTCTTTGGCCGGGAGATCAATGGGGCAAAGGCTTGGCTGGCATTCGGACCCGTACAGTTCCAGGTCTCGGAGTTTGCCAAGGTGGGTACGGTGTTGGCGCTGGCCCAACTCGTTGGGATGCGTCGGCCCAAGACGATGGGTCTGAGTGTCGGACTTTCCATCGTGGGCATTGCCATGCTTCCGGCGGTGATCATCCTGCTCCAGAATGATACAGGTACTGCTCTCGTGTTTCTCGGCCTCATCCCGATTGTGCTGTTCTGGAGTGGACTCGGGTTTGATATACTGCTGCTCATGCTGGCTCCGGCTGTGGCGGGGTACCTCTCGGTGGTACATTTGCCGTCAGCGGTCGCGTTTTCGCTGGCCTTCGCGGCACTCATGTGGTGGCGAACCCGGGACAAGCGGGTGGCAGGGTTGGCAGCGCTGTTTGCCGGTGGCACCACAGCGGTGGCCTCGTTTGCCATGGCCAAACTGCTCCAGCCGTACCAGTTGGCTCGGGTGCTTTCTTTTACGGATCCCGGGGCCGCCGAATTCCGAGACAATGCCGGGTTTCATCAACTTCAGTCCATGGCGGCCATTGGCTCTGGAGGTTTGGCCGGGAAGGGCTTCCTCGAAGGCACCCAGACGCAGGGTGCGTATGTGCCCGAGCAGTCCACCGATTTCATATTCTCGGTTATCGGTGAGGAGTTCGGGTTCGTCGGAGCGGTGCTTCTGCTGGTCTTCTTTCTGGCCCTTCTGATACGTCTGTTGACTCTTGGCGCCCGAATGAAGCATCCTTTCGGTGTCATGGCGGCGGCGGGAGCTGCGGGAATATACCTGATTCACATGTTCGTGAATATCGGCATGGCCACATCCATGTTGCCGGTCATCGGAATTCCGCTGCCATTTGTTTCCTATGGCGGCTCAGCTCTACTGGCCAATTCGGTGCTGCTTGCTATTGTGGTATCGCTCCACATGCGACGGGACGACTTCTCCATTTACGGTTATTAGATATTATAGCAGGACCTTTGCCCGATTCGGGTTTACCATTTAGTGGTACTACCCCATCTTTAAGAGAGGTCCACTATGACTACGTTGTCTTCCCGGCCCGTGGTGGTCGGTCTTGACGTCCACAAGG
>Ga0210009_1002693_pt1 | contig 12496 bp, 11 predicted proteins | sample CryGeyCG2114_065_FD_185457 | JGI IMG/M metagenome (GOLD analysis project Ga0210009, IMG submission 185457) | Groundwater microbial communities from aquifer - Crystal Geyser CG12_big_fil_rev_8/21/14_0.65 (SPAdes) (version 2) | ecosystem: Environmental > Aquatic > Deep subsurface > Groundwater ... | reverse complement strand
AGATTGGTCCTTCATTTTTTCACAATTTTCCATTATATTTGACAAACGGCTAAAGCCGTTTATCAAATAAGAATTCTGCCATTTACACAAAATATGGTACAGTCTCAAATATTTTTTATGAATTTCCTTTCAACTTCTACTTCTTGTTTTAAGTGTCTTCTTTGCTCGCCCTCAATATCCCTTTTTCTATTTTTTTAACCACATATATTGTACATCTTAAAACGTACAATCCTCTGGCAGTTTCTCTAATAGAGATTTCACCTCTTTTTTACAGTGTTCATAATTCGCTCTTTTAAAATTTTAGCTTTAGAACTATCAAAGTATTATATAAAGTCTTTTAGTATTGATACAATTGAAAATAGAAAACTGTGTCCTCTATTTTCAAGTTTAAAATTTACTTTCAAATATATACTAACACATTATTGCATTCTTCCTTAATTATCTCCATTGCACCAATACGTCCAAGTTCAACCGCTTTGTGCAAGTCTGCACAAGCTTCTTCTTTTTTACCTATACGAAGATAAGTCCTAGCTCTAAAGAAGTAAGCTTCATCAAGCATTGGGTCAAGCTCTATTGCAATAGAAAGAGCTTTCAACGATCTTTTATAATCTTCCATATGATAATACTCAATGCCACTTTCCATTATTTCAGTTACAATTGAATAAAGGAAGTCTCTTGCCAATTTCAAATCCTTCATTCCCTCTTCTTTATTACCAATTTTAATTCTCAATAATCCTCTTGCCTTTAGCCCTTCTGGGAAATAAGAATTTTCGCATTGCTCTATCGATTTTGTAATCTCAACAATTGCCCCAGTGTAATCACCTTCACTAGCTAATTTATATCCACGATTATATTGATCCCAAATGCTCACTGCTTTTGTGTGCCCTACTTTATCATCCTCTATTTCTTCTTCTGTTTTCTCCCTAATTTCTTCATGGAATAGTGCCATCGAAAAATTAGCTATTTCATGATCTGGATCTATTTCTAATGCCATTAAATGATATTTTAGCTTCATTTTCTTATCATTTAGCCTATTATAGCCATGAGAAATGTCTAAAATCAAATCAATATTATTGGGTGTTATATCAAGGGCTTTTAAATACCAATCAAGAGCAATTTTATAATCTTTCAAATTATAATATATCTTTCCAATATTTATCATTGCATCAGTATTTTGTGAGTTACTCTCTAAAGCCTCCATATAAAATCTTAATATTTCATCTGTTTCAAGATTTATTTTTGGATAATTTATCATCAAATGATATTTTCTCTCTTTCGATAAATTGGATTTAAGTATATAATCCTTTACTAAAATACTTGCTTTTTCTACTCCATTAAGTTTTACAAATATTTTATAAATACTATCAACAACAAAGGAATCAAGATCATCACCTTTTACGAAATGCTCCAAAGCAAACTCAAAAAAACCAAAATAATCATTCAACTTTTCAAAACACAACTGAATCGGTGGGTTATAATTGCCAGTATTATCATCTAATAGGTGATATTTCATGCATTCAATTGCTTTTCTATATTCGAATTTATTAATTAGTTCTTGGCAAGGATTAATGAATTCCTCATAGTCATCTACATATTCATCATCTTCTTCAAATTCTTCGTCATAACCTTCTTCGTCGTCGTCCATTTTTACCCATTATGTTAATTTTATAAATTCTTTTATCACTAAAATATATTATCCGAATCTTCAGTTACCCATCTTGGTAAATTCTCATCTTTTATTTCTTCACTCTTCTGAAATCCAGCTTTCTTTTCGCCTATTTCCATTTTATCTAATGGGATTATTTCGTCTAAAACTACACCAGAAAATCGCTTTTTTGTGCCGTTTTCATCATATTCGTGGTTATCAATCCTACCTATAATACAAAATTTTGCTCCTTTTACAAGTTTGCTTATGTAATAGTCTGATAAATTCCAACCAATAACGTTATGCCAAGTTGTTAAATTTTGCCACTCACCATTTTTGTCTTTATGTGAATGAGTTGTTGCCAAACCAAAAGCTGTTTTTTTGTTTCCATTCTCTTCAATTGTTTCAGCGTCATTACCTAAATTACCGATTAAAGTTGCTTGATTTAGTGAAAATGCCATTTTAAACCTCCAATAATTTTATTAAATATTACTCCCTAAAATTAAGGACAAAAGTCATGTTTCAGACTTTGGCAACGTTTTGGCAATTTATCATAAACTTAAATTGTTTTCTCAAAGAAAGAGAAATGGTTCAAACTTAACTAATACCAGACATTCTATTATTAACTCTAAATATGCAATCCCTAATTTGAATTTGTGTAAAATAAAAAAACATATTAATACTCTATTAAAATGGAGATAGTTTTTGTAATTACTCATTAAACATTATTCAACAAATCAATTAGTCGTCCAACAAAAACATTTCCTTTCTATCTTTTTTATAATTCAAAGCATAAAAATATATGAGCTCACAATTTCCCATTATTGGAGCAAGTAGTTCTTTAATAAGTTGCTTTCTAAATCTGAAATTACCCTTAAATGCATCTTCTGAAATATTTGGTTTATTGCGACGCATACTAAAATCATCTTGATGGTCTGTAAACACCATATAAGTTTTACTAATTTTACCTTCTTTTTCCAGTTTGGATAATCTTTTACATTGGTCGTACATTTCAATTATTTTATCAAAAAAGTCTGAAGTTATAAAATCCCGACCATTTAGCTTTGGATATTTAGATAATTGCGATTTAATCTTTTTATCGGCTTCAAATTTTGCAAAAAACTCTTTGGATTGTTTAATAAAATCATTTTTAATGTTTTTATCACTAGTCATTCCATTATTAAGCTCTGGTGGAATTGCTCCTTCATAATGTGCTTTAAGTTCAATTGCATATTCCAATTTATCATTATTGTAAAGACCTAAATCTAATCGACCTCTGGTAGCATCAAAAATACCACTAACTTCGCTGTGGCAAGACCAATTTGTAGGCATAACTTTTTGGAACTGATACATAACCTCACTTGCCCATTGTATTTCTTTTGCCCAAACATAGTCTTGCATTATTTGCTCTGTTGTGGATTTTAGTATTTGTGTAACTTTTTCTTCTGAGAATGGCTGATTGGAATTTCCTTTTTCTGAAACTTCCAAATTTTCTATTAAATTTATTGAATAATTGAATTTTTCGTTTGTGGCTTTCCAAATCACTTTTCTGTTTAACGGATCAAAACCAATGGCTATATAAATTGACTCAGGGTTGCGAACCTCTGCTGTTCTTTTTAGTTTTAAGAAATCTTCATCAACGATTCCTTCGTCTAACCCTTCTTTCATTTTTAACTCAATTAAAAAGACACGAGATTGCTTTTTATTAGTCTTATCCAAAAGCATAATATCAACATAATAAGCACGATTTTTTTCAGCTTCAATAAGATTGTGAATTTCTTTATTTAATGGCTTTTTGTTTTTATCTAACTCAAGCTTAATATGCCCAACTTTATCTATTATGACATCAAAATACTCATCAATAAGTACATGGCTTTTTGAATATTTATTTGGAGTAATCCAAAGGATATTTTTACCATCGTATTTTGCAGCTCTCCCTTCCAAAATTAGATCGTACTTTTCAAATACTTTTTCACCCAAAGCATCACGAAACATACAATATAAATGGCTTTCCCAATCAGCTTCATTTGTAATTTTATCATTGTGAAATGAATTAACTGCTTTTGTGAAAACTTCTTTTATTATCTCAAATGCTTTTTGCTGTTCCATGACTTTAGCCTTTTAATTTACTTAATTATTAATTTTACTTATTCAAATATAATAATACTTACTAGCTTTAATATTTTGGCAACGTTGTGGCAATAATAAAGCTAAATCAAAGAAACTTGTATATCAAATTGCTTTACCACATAATTATCATTGTCAACTGCATCAAGTGAATGTCCCAAAACAACTTGAAACTTATCTGTGATTATCTTTCTATCACTAATATCTCTTTTATCCTTTTTAAAATTTATAAACAAATTTACCAACTCATATTTATTGCCAAGTTTTTTAATTTCTTCGTCTATATTCTTGTTGTCGTCTAAATTTACAAATGCATTAGTTGATTTAATATGGTGTGTATTTCTAGCTACATCAGACATTGTAGTAATCTCAACAGGCATTTTTTTATTAGTATTACTAATTACCGTGATTATTTTTTCTAAGTTACGCAGAGCTCTTTCACTTTGTAAATAACCATCGTGAATTTCAATCTGTTTAGCGCTTTTAATAAACTTGCTTAACCAACTTACTAAATCATAATTGGTTCCTTTTTTCTTTTCTATTTTATCATTATCACTAAGAATTTGTGAGCTGTCATCTGGCTTAAGATAATTACTAGGTGAAGCGAATTCATAATCTATTTCAGGTTTTGTAATACTAAATTTCAATTTGGTCGGTAAATCAGTCAAAATAATATTCCAATCAGTATTATTTTTCACAAGAATCATCTCTGTTTCTAAATTAGAAAGTTTCTTTTCATTTCGTTTTATAACATCAACGTTTTCAATCTTTTTCCCTTTACCCATAGGAATACCTTTTATAAATTCCTCTAACAATTGTTTTAAAATCGAGTTGTTTATTTTGTCTTTTACACAATCATATTCTTCAAGAATACAATTGTTTTTATCATATAGAATAGTTTCTGTTTCCAATGCAGAGAAAAAATCTAATTGTGTTCTTTTATCTTCACTACTTAATTGAATAAAAACTAATGGGCTTACGGCTAATGTTTGAAACATTAATCTCTCTGTGCTTTTAATAATTGTTTTGTTAATGAATAGCTCTCATCAAAAAATCCATCTGGCCAAGGTTCTTTAAAAAAACCATTTTCTTCCATTTCCATTTTCTTTACACGGGTTTTTCCGCTTTTGTTATCAAAATAGTTGATATTTACATCTTTATCTGTAATTTCACCTTTTGCAAACATTATTTGTAGTTTTCTAATTATATGTTCACTATGAGTTTCTATTAACAAATTTCCATTTTTAACTATGAATTCAGTTAGTTGTGTTTGTAACTTTGGGTGAAGATGTAGCTCTGGCTGCTCAATTGAGAATCTTTCAGAACTATCTTCTGACCAATAATACGGTTTTCGCATAATGGTTTTTGCAATTATTGGAAACATTTGGATCAAACCACTTGGAGCATCTCCTAAATCTATTAAAGATTTATTGTTTAATTCTAATTTTAGTTTCCCTTTATTATCATCAATATCAAAATGAATAGCTTTCTCAAGTTTGGTATCATTAATGAACTCATTAATGGGATCATAAATAGATTCATCTTTTTGTGAGAGCTGGTTTAATAATGAATAATATTCTTCTTCACCGAATTTTTCATTTATAAGATTATAACTAAATTTTGGAGTTTCCCTAACTGGGCCAAAATGAAAAGAATTATCAAGAAACTTTGAAATAGTGGAATATATTGCTGCACTCAATTGAACATGCAACAAAATAGACAGAATAAATAATTGCTTTTTCTCCACATCCGTCAGCTGTTGCCAAGCAGGTTTAGAAGTCAGTTCATTATTAATAAAAAATGGCAACAATTCAAAGATAGATTTTTGTAATGCCGTTTTATTATTCTCGCCATAATATGACATTTTATTTAATTGCAAAGGTTCATCTGAAACAAACTCTAAAATTTTATTATACAAGTACTCTTTTAACAAATTCCTTTTTTTATTTTTCAGTTTTTTATCTATTAGATATTTAAAATATGGTTTATTGCTGCCGTTAAGAGTAATTGTTATTTTGTAACTATCATATAATAATTCAATTTTTTTGTGTATTTCATGATTCTTAAATACTACATTTAATTTAAATTTTAGATTGCTTTTATATTGGTTAAGCAATTTAGAGAAAAAATATGAATCATCTAAATCTGTTAAATGCCCATAATTAGAATAAAATTCATCGTCTTCTTCCTTACGAGTTAATATATTTCTGATATAAATGTAATCTTCGACACAATTTAGAAATTCACTAAATGAGCTTTCTGTGATAAAAATAGGTACATCTAAGTAACTTACTTCATTAACTGTAAGCTTTTGTTTAAATACTTCCCAACTAATTTTTTCGTTCTTTTTCATCCCGTACGACCTCCACCACCTCCAAAAGTTTCAATATAATCTAAGGCATTAAATTCATCTTCGAAATTAAATTCAAATTCAATTTCCTTTGAAATATCACCATCTGAAACAATGTTCTCAAATGACCTTAAATCAATCTTTGAATCTGGGAAGTTGTAAATAATACCTTCGTTATTAGAATTTAAGTTCTTAGAAAGAAAAATAAGAGATTTAATAAAAGTGCTTTTACCTGCACCATTTGGCCCAAGTAGAAACATGGTTGGTCTCATATCTACTTTTACACTCTTTAGTGTTCTAAAGTTTTTTATTTTAAGTTCCGCTTTCATTTAACTATCTCTTTTTATTGTTTAAACAAATATAAGGAATATTGATATATCTATACTTTCCGCAACGTTTCCGCAACGCTCATTTATTAACCAAACTAAATTTTTCTTTATCTGCTTTAATTCCATAAAATTTAGCACCTCTGCCACCATCAATTGAAATTGTAAAATAATCAGATAAAGTATCGTTATTGAGTGTTTCTCTAATTTTCTTATTAGCTTTTGAAATATTTCCTCTAAAAGTTTGAATGCCTAATTCTTCCTTTTTCTTTATCATGTTTTTAAGTTCTATTCTGTTAGTATCCAAAAACTCAAAACTTTCTTCGTGATATTTATATATTTTTTCCATAAAATCTAACGAAACCACAAAACCGGAAAATCTTTCATCTCCCTTTCCAGAAATAACTCTTTCAGCAAAATATCGGTAATAACAAAATTCAATAGGGGAAAGTTTTATCACGTTTTCACCAATTGACAATTCACCTCTGCCTATATTAATTGTTGCAGTTGGGACTAAGTCTTTTTTCAAGTTTTCCACTTCTTCTTTTAGGCTAATAATCTTTGGAAGAGCAGTTCCCAATTCCACTTCTAGGTTTTTAGACTTCCCAAACTTAGGGTCTTTTACTTGGATTAGTCGCAAAGGATATTCTTCAGAAAACTCACCAGATTCACCAAGTAGTATCCAACATACTTGCATTGCTGGAGTGCCAGATGTAATTGAAGCTGTATATTTTATATTATCATTTTTAGGAAATTTATCAACGTAGCTTTTTAGTGAGGTATAAATCTGATTGTGGTTAGTTACATCTGTTATGTCCATCTTGTGTTCAACAATCTTTCTTGCTAACCCTAATTGCTTTATTTCACGCTTGAGATATTTTACTATATCACTATAAGTTGGTTTAGAATAATTGTTTTCATTCCAAAGAAGAATTACCTCATCAAAGGTTTCATTCTTTAAAGCTGTAACAATGGCACCTTCGCCCTTGCTGTTTTCTAAAAGTCTCCCCGCATCATTACTGCCTACAAATGACAAAAGGATTTTTGCTATATCTGTATTTTCCTTCATTAAATATTGCCTTGTTGTTTCCCTTAATGTAAAACTACAAAATATTTACCATTTTATTTAAATATTTTAATTTTACTTAAAATCTCTTTTAATGACCACAAATGTTCTCTTTTTCAAACTTTATCTGTACCCGATGAATTTCTTGTAGGCAATTAATTCGATTGAAGATATGCTAGACATTGTCTGGCCTATCTTTTTTTTAGGTAAAACTGATAAAATTGTTTCATATATGTAAGATTTGGTCTTGAAAATCCTCGCCAATATTTATCAACTAAAACAAAATATTTTAGAAGATGATTTTGTTCAGATTTATTTGAGAGATTTCCTCATCACTAATGGGGAAATTCGATTTGAAAATTAAGACTAAAATTTCGAATATGCTCTAGGTTTTGTATTGAAAAGCTTCTTTATAATTTTAGAATTCCGAGAAAGTGTCTCGGAATTTATGATCTAGTTATAATTTAAAAAGAATGGACGAAAATGGGCTTTTTCACTGATTTTAATAACAAAGATTCCCAATAAAAACATTTGGGAATGACACTCTGCAAAAAAGTAACCCTAAGTTGATAGTATTACTTTTCGTGCAGTTTCAATCAACTGCTAAAAATTAACAACCAATTCCATAATAATTATTTAAATAAATTCTCAATAAGAAAATCCCAAAATGGATTTATTTTGTAACTTTCTTTTTTCTTATAATTATTCCAAAATTTTTGGAAAGTCTGTAATTCCATTATTCCAACAGGTCCTTCATAAATTCCACCATCTTTCATGCCATCATAAACTCTAATTGCTATTAAATTATTTTGATTTTCCTTCAAATCATATTTGCTTAAATAATAATACCTAAACTGTGTGTATTCAGTACCTTTCAAAACTAAATCTTCCATATCACCAGTTGCTCCAACTAGTTTTCCGTTTATAAAAACTTCATCAATATCATCAATTTTACCAACAACAAGTACATATTTTTGGTTAGCATTTTTATTGAAATAGAACTCTTTTCGGTACCATGCAAAACCGTCATAATTGTCGTAACCAATATCTCGCCAAAATCTGGGAACCATAATATTTTCCCATGATTCTTTATCAATGTTTTTCTTTTTCCAATCTAAATTATCACCTATTTTAAATTTCCAGTTGCCTGCCAAATCAATTACTAGTTTCAAGTCAGAAGTGTTCCTAAAAATTCCAATATCCCCAGATACTATCCCACCATTAAGCTGTGAGTCGTAAACTCTAATTGAAATTGTGTTTTTTTTGTTGAAATCAATAATGTTATTGGGAATAGGGTATATTCTATTAGCATTAAAAGCCGTTTGATAATTTGGAGGAAAAGCTCCCGAGAACCCAATAAGTATTCCATTAATATAAACCTCATCAACATCATCAATAAACCCTAGGCTCAAGTATAGATTTTCCTTTTTGTAATAGGGAAAAATTTCGAACTCAGTTCTATACCAGGCAAATCCATCGTATCCATAAAATCCATTATCTTCCCAATTAGAAGGTACGGGAATAGTTTCCCAATCTTTATCATTAAAAGCAGGAGAAGTCCAGTTCATATTATCACCAATTGAAAATTTCCATTCCTTTTTTAGATTTACCAATTTTTCTAAATCTCCTGCAAATAATATTAAACTATTACTAAAGCACATTATTAAAAACGTGGTTGCTAGAATTCTATTTTTATGGTTACTATTTTTCATAATAGATGCTTTTCTGGATATTACTTATTTGATAAATCTTCAAAATGTCTAAGATTACTCCCAGACTGAAGTTTGTAAATATCAACAATCATATTTAATGAAATATTTTTTAATAAACTTTTTTCATCAACATTTATTTCTTCAAGTGCTTTTTGATCACCAATCATATATAATGCAAATGCTATAAGATTCTTTATGTCCTTGTTTTTTTCAACTTTATATTTTGAAACAAGTAGTTGAGCATTTTCACTAATTTGATAAAGAGCTGTAAATTTAATTGCGCATATTTTTAATCCATTATTATTCGAGTTTATGCCGTTTTTTAGATTTCCAACATATCTGTCATATTTTACTTTCTCAACTGTATCTCTTAATTGGGCGAAATTTTGAGTTGAAAATGCAAATAGTAAAATAACTGTAAAAAGTGTAACAAATTTTTTTGATGTCTGTTTCATTTTATTTTCTCCTTAATAATTAAAATCTACAATACAAAAGACGGATAATAGTCTGTTATAGTTGTCATTGCTAAGTAAGGAGTTGTCATAAATTGTCACAATAATAAATAAACATAAAAGCGATTCCAAAAATGAATTTTTAGTGAAACAAATTTTAATTATTAATTGAGTGTTTATAAATTTAATTCGCTAGACAGAAATCAATTTATAACCAATTCCGTGGATGGTTATAATCAATTTAGGGTTATTAGGGTCTGTTTCAATTTTATTACGCAATTTAAGAATGAAATTATCCACAGTTCTAGCAGTTGTAAAAACATCTTTCCCCCAAATTTTTTCTAAAAGCTGCTCTCGGCTAACTGTGTTATTTTTGTTAATCCACAAATGATGAATAACCTCAAATTCTTTGTACGACATATTGATTGGTTTTTGATTTTCAAAAACACTATAGCTAGTAAAATCGAAAGTAAGTCTTCCAATTTTAATTGTTTCCGAAAGTTGTTTTTGCATATTATTTCTGCGCAAAATAGCTTTTATTCTGGATAACAATTCTCGAACACTAAATGGTTTAGTAATATAATCATCTGCACCAAATTCCAATCCTAGAACTTTATCAAGCTCTTCTCCCTTTGCGGTTAAAAAAATAACTGGAGTTTCGTTTCCCTCTGCACGTATTTTTTTGCAAACATCCAAACCAGAAATTTTAGGCATCATAACGTCAAGTATTATTAAATCAAAATTATTATTCGATATTTTTAATAAGCCTTGTTCACCATCTTCAGCAAGTTCAATTTCATAACCTTCAAATTCAAGATTATCTTTTAAACCTAACCGCATTGCTGGCTCATCTTCAACTATAAGTATTCTTTTCATTAGCTGCCTATACGTTTTTCTAATTTATGGGTAGTAATATTCTAAAAATTGATCCTTCATTTACTGTACTAGTTAGAATAATATTTCCATTATGTGCTTCAATAATACTTTTAACTATTGATAATCCCAATCCAGTACCTTTTGTATCATGAATATTTCCAGTGGAAGCACGGAAAAATTTATCAAACACTTTCTTTTGTTCCTCTTTAGAAATACCTATTCCATAATCTTCAACTTCAAAGTATATAGAATTATTGTTTGATCCAGTTCTTATAGTTATCATTTTTTTATTGGAGGAATATTTAATTGCGTTATCAATAAGATTTATAATTGCTTCTGAAATTGCTTCTTTGTCACATTTAATTATGGATAAATCTTGTTTGTCAAATTTGCACGAAAATCCTTTGCTACTAAAATGATAATCATAAGTATCTAGAATTTGTTGAATTATCAAATTAATATCATTTTTTGAAAAATTAAATTCTCTTTTCCCGGCTTCCATTTTTGAAAAATTCAAAATAGAGGAAACCATTCTGCTCAATCTATTTGTTTCTTGATGTATTATGGAATAGTATTCTTTCTTTTTCTCTTCCGATTTTATTCTGTCCATTTCTAATGTTTCCGAAAACATACTTATTAGCGCAAGGGGAGTTTTTAGTTCGTGAGAAACATTTGACACAAAGTCTGATTTTAATTGGTTTAGTTTAATCTCTCTATTTATACTTCTGAAAACAAAAATTCCAGCAATTATTATTATAGCCAGTGTTGCCAAAAGTAGAAACACATTATATCCAATTCTTTTGCCTGTTAGCTCGTCTATGGTTTCGCCTTTTAGAAGTATTCCAATTTCATAAGAGGGAATTATCCATAGTGCTTTTTTTATAGCCGTACTTTTATTTTCAACATTTTCGCTTTGATAAATGGATGTGCTATCAAGTCGATTTTTTACAAATAAAACAAATTTATCTTTTATTACTTCTTGAAATTTAGGTGCTAAAGTTTCATTTATAAATTCTTCCTTATTAAAAATAACACCAAAAATATTTTTCAAGTTTTGTGAATCTGGCAGTAAAAAAATAAGGCATTGTAAAGAATCGGAATAATTTAAATCAATAGGTTGAATTTTATTATAACCTTGCTTGTTGTATTTATTTAATGACAATGTAGATTTATTTATTTCTGGTCGTAAATTTTCTAAATATTCTGAGTAAAACTCGTTTTGTTCTATATTCTTTGTAAGTATTAATGATTTATCATCTGATAACACGAATAGACATTTGATAGTATTATTATTACTAAATAAATTTTCAATTTTTGTTTTATTACTTTCATTAATATTTAACGAATTTGAAGCATTAACTTGCCAATCTTTAACTACATCCTGAGAATATTGATTTATTGAAAATAATATGGCATCAAGCTGGTCATAATAAACATCTTGAATTAATTTTTCATTTTCATTTATTGAAGTAATTTGAAAAATAATAAGTAAAAATGTTGGAAGAATAATGAGAACAGAAAGACCAGCAAGTATTTGTTTTAATGTTTTATTCATTATTATATTTTTTGTTAATAGTTGACGAAGATAAATAAAAATATTGATTTAGGAAAATTTTCAAAGAATCTAGCTATATAACTTTAATGAATTTTATCCACAAAAATAACGGTGGACTAGTTCGGAAATGAGCAAAAAAATATAAGACCACATTCATTCAATTCATCCCGCCATATCGGTATTTCTACCATCCTGCAATTTATCCTGGATAATGCAATAGGATTAAAATAAACAATTTTAGAAAAAGAACAATCAATATAGAAGCGAACTTGCCCCGACTTACTCGGTCTTAGCGTTTGTACCCAAAAGGTTAAGTGAACAATAGTACAAACGCTTAGAGCGAGTTAGTCGAATATGCATTAATGCTTTTCTAATGCATATTTGGGG
>Ga0210009_1002689_pt1 | contig 12500 bp, 14 predicted proteins | sample CryGeyCG2114_065_FD_185457 | JGI IMG/M metagenome (GOLD analysis project Ga0210009, IMG submission 185457) | Groundwater microbial communities from aquifer - Crystal Geyser CG12_big_fil_rev_8/21/14_0.65 (SPAdes) (version 2) | ecosystem: Environmental > Aquatic > Deep subsurface > Groundwater ... | reverse complement strand
TCTACGAACGCCTGCCATTCCCCGCCCGCAATGGCGGACTGGAACGCGCATTCATCGAATGGGCGCAGGCTGATGCGCAGGTACACGCGTTCTGCAAGGTAAGCGAAACCCGCCATGACTTCGTGCGCCTGCGCTACGTGAAGGAAGACGGCTTGCCCGCGTTTTACTCGCCCGATTTTCTGGTGCGCACCGGGGACGCGATCTATCTGGTGGAAACCAAGGCACAGGGACAGGTAACCACACCCAACGTGCAGCGCAAACTGAAAGCTGCCGTAGCGTGGTGTGATTGCATCAACGGCCTGGAAGCTGAATTGCGTGGCAGTTTGCCTTGGCATTATGTCCTGCTGGGCGAGAGTTTGTTTCAGGACTGGCGCAGCAAAGGGGCGCGGCTGGGCGATTTGCTCAACTTTGCCAGAGCCCGCCCGCTGGCAGACGCATCAACGCAGGGAAGGCTGTCACTGTAATTGCCGAACTGGACGAGTAATGACCGCCTAAGTTTTTAAACATTGCCCCCGCTTCGTCATGTATAGACTTGCGTTTATACAGTTATCAAAGAGGAGCGGCTCATGACCGAGGCAGTGCTGGACATCAAGCAGTGGGGAAATAATTTGGGTGTTCGTTTGCCGGCAGCGGTGGCGCGTGAAGCCCACTTGCATGTCGATCAGCGTGTGCGCGTAACCGTGGAGGGCGATCAGGTTGTCATCAGGCCGGTCGATATTTCGCGGCTGACTTTGGAGCAACGCGTAGCTGCTTATGATGTGAAACGACATGGTGGTGAGAAAATAGTTGCCACTGAATCGGTTGGGGCAGAGCGTTGGTAGTTGTGCCAAAAACGGCAGCGAAAAAACGCTGGGTTCCAGACCGGCAGGAGGTCATCTGGATCGACTGCAACCCTCAAGTTGGGCAAAAGATGCGTGATGTCCATCCTTTTCTGGTTCTTTCATCTCGTGTATTCAATGAAAAGACTTCGCTGGTCATTGGATTGCCGATGACCACGGCCCAGTACAACTCGGGTAATCCTTTCGCGGTAGCCATTGGTGTAGCAAAGGGGCGCAAGGATGGGCGTGTTGTGTCATCAGCCCAAATCTTTTGATTGGCGCTTGCGCAAGGCCAAGGCGCATCCGCTGAAAATCATGCCCGATACGCTGTTTGCAACAGTGTGTGAACGCCCCAATCAGATTATTCATTTGGGCTGAACCTGTTCAAGGGATGACGTTCTGCCCTTAAAACCCGTAAAATGGGCACCTCTTCGCCAATCCAGACGGTTTTTAGTACATGCTCACCTTTCAGCAGGTCATCCTGACGCTACAACATTTCTGGGACAAGCAGGGCTGTGCGCTGCTGCAACCCTACGATATCGAAATCGGCGCGGGCACGTTCCACACGGCGACTTTCTTGCGCGCGATCGGGCCGGAGCCTTGGCGCGCGGCCTATGTGCAGCCGTCGCGCCGTCCCAAGGACGGGCGCTACGGCGAGAATCCGAACCGCTTGCAGCATTACTACCAGTACCAGGTAGTGCTGAAACCTTCCCCTGACAACATTCAGGAACTCTATCTCGACAGTCTGCGCGCGTTGGGCATTGATACCGGCGAGCACGATATCCGCTTCGTCGAGGACGACTGGGAATCGCCGACGCTGGGCGCGTGGGGGCTGGGCTGGGAAGTGTGGCTGGACGGTATGGAAGTCACGCAGTTCACTTATTTCCAGGAAGTCGGCTCGCTCACCTGCAAGCCGGTGCTGGGCGAGATCACCTACGGCCTGGAGCGTCTGGCCATGTATCTGCAGGGCGTCGAGAACGTGTTCGATCTGGTGTGGGCGAAGAACGGCGACACCGTGGTGACTTACCGCGACGTGTTTCATCAGAACGAGGTGGAACAATCGAAGTACAACTTCGAGCATTCCAACGTCGAGATGTTGTTCCGCCATTTCAACGAATATGAATCAGAAGCCAAACGTCTGATGGAGGCAGGGCTGCCACTGCCCGGGTTTGAGATGGTGATGAAGTGCTCGCATACCTTCAATCTGCTCGATGCGCGCGGCGCGATCTCGGTGACCGAGCGCGCGGCTTACATCGGCCGGGTGCGCGCCCTGTCGCGGCAAGTGGCGCAGGCGTACTACGATTCGCGCGAGGCGCTGGGTTTCCCCATGTGCAAGAACGGGGAGGGCAACTAAATGAAACAGACCTTATTGATCGAGCTGTTGACCGAGGAATTGCCGCCGAAGGTGCTGGAAAAACTTTCCACCACTTTTGCCGACGAGGTGTTCTCTGCCCTGAAAGAACAAGCGTTGGTCGACGAATCCAGTGTCTGTACGCCGTATTGCACGCCGCGCCGGCTGGCGGTGAGTATCACCGATGTCAGCGATCAGCAGGCGGATCGCGTTATCGAGCGCAAAGGCCCGGCCGTGGCAACCGGACTGGACGCTGAGGGCAAGCCGACCAAGGCGCTGGAAGGTTTCATGCGTTCGGCCAACGTCACGCTGGTGCAGTTGCAGCGTGTAGGCGAGGGCAAGGCGGAATGCTTCGTCGCGCTTATTGAGCAAAAAGGCAAGGCGCTGGACGATTACCTGTCCGCCATCGTGGCGCAGGCGCTGAAGAAACTGCCGGTGCCGAAGCTGATGCGCTGGGGCGACTCCGAACACCAGTTTGTGCGTCCAGTGCATGGGCTGACTATCCTGCACGGTGGTCGTGTGGTGCCAGCCGAGGTGCTGGGATTGAGCAGCGGCAACGTCACCAGCGGCCACCGTTTCCTGTGTACGGAGCACGTCACCATTGCGCAGGCGGATGATTACGAAGCGACGCTGGCGCGCGATGGCCGCGTGGTCGCCAGCTTCGCGCAACGGCGCGACAGCATCATGGCGCGCCTGGATCAACTGGCGGATCAGAACCAGGCGATCTGGATCGGCCATGCCAATTTCGATCTATCGAAACTGCTGGCGATGTCGAATGAGGAACGTAGCGTGTTGAGCAGTCTGCTCGATGAAGTGACGGGGCTGGTGGAGTGGCCGGAGGTCTATGTGGGCGAGTTCGAACCGGAATTCCTCGATGTGCCGCAGGAATGCCTGATCCTTACCATGCAGCAGAACCAGAAATATTTTCCGCTGCTGGATGCGCACAGCGGCAAGTTGCTGAACAAGTTCCTGATCGTGTCCAACATGCAGATCAGCGATCCGCATCACATCATCGAGGGCAACCAGCGCGTGGTGCGTCCGCGTCTGGCCGATGCGCGTTTCTTCTTCAATCAGGATCGCAAACAAAAGCTGGAGTCGCGGGTCGAGAAACTCGGTAACGTGGTCTATCACCACAAGCTCGGCACGCAGTTGCAGCGGGTCGAACGCATCACCTCGCTGGCCGGCACCATCGCCCGCCTGCTGGGCGCGGACAAGGCGGATGCCGAACTGGCGGCGCGTTTGAGCAAGGCTGATCTGTTGACGGACATGGTCGGCGAGTTTCCGGAGTTGCAGGGCATCATCGGTCATTACTATGCGCTGTACGACGGCGAGAAGCCGGCGGTGGCGAGCGCCATCGAGGCGCATTACCACCCGCGTTTCGCCGGTGACACCTTGCCGCAGGGCGGGCTTGCCTGCGCGGTGGCGCTGGCCGACAAGCTGGAAACACTGCTCGGTATCTACGGTGTCGGCCAGGTGCCGACCGGCGACAAGGACCCGTTCGGTCTGCGCCGTCAGGCGCTGGGTATTCTGCGTATCCTGATCGAGACGCCGCTCGACCTGTCCCTGCCGGCGCTGCTCAAGGCGGCGGCAGAGAATTTCCCGGCCGGGATGCTGGCACCAACGGTGGCGGCGGAGGTGGAGGGTTTCATGCTGGATCGCCTGCGTGGCTACTTGCGCGAGCAAGGTTTCGAGGTCACCCAAGTCGAGGCGGTGCTGGCGGTCATCAACGGTCGTCTACACGAAGTGCTGCCGCGTCTGCAGGGCGTGCACACCTTTGCGGCGCTGGCGGTAGCCAAGGATCTGGCGGCGGCGAACAAGCGCGTGCAGAACATCATGCGCAAGAATGCCGAGGAATTAAGCGAGCTGGCGCAGGCGACGGTCAATCCGGCTTTGCTCCAGGATGCGGCGGAACGCGAGCTGTACCAGGCGATGCAGGACATCACGCCGATGGCGCGCGGTTATTTCGAACGCGGTGATTACAGCAACAACCTGAAGACACTGGTCACGCTCAAACCTTTCATCGATGATTTCTTCGACAAAGTGATGGTGATGGCAGAAGACAAAGCCCTGCGCTTGAACCGCGCCGTGTTGCTGCAACAACTGGGCCGGCTGATGAACCAATCGGCAGATATTTCCAAGTTGGCGGCATAGTTAAAAACATGCACCACAGAGACACAGAGACACAGAGGAAAGCCAACGCAGAAGCGAACATATATCCGCTATTTCGCGGACAATCAGCACTGCCGCTGGAGTCCGATGTTTTTGAATTTCTCTGTGACTCTGTGTCTCTGTGGTGAAAGACTCTATGAAGCTCATCATCCTCGACCGCGACGGCGTCATCAATTACGACTCCGAGCAATTCATCAAGAACCCGGAAGAATGGCGCCCCATTCCCGGCAGTCTGGAAGCCATCGCGCGCCTGAATCAGGCCGGCTATCGGGTGGTGGTGGCGACCAATCAGTCCGGCATCGGGCGCGGTCTGTTCGACATGCCGATGCTGAACGCTATTCACGACAGGATGCACAAATCGCTGGCACTGGTCGGCGGTCGCATTGATGCGATCTTTTTCTGTCCGCATACCAATGATGCCCAGTGCGACTGTCGCAAGCCGAAGAGCGGCATGCTGGAGGAGATTGCGGCGCGTTACGGTGTCAGTCTGGCCGGCGTGCCGGCGGTGGGCGATTCGCTGCGCGATCTGGAAGCGGCGGCGCGGCTGGGTGCCACCCCCTATCTGGTGTTGACCGGCAAGGGCGTAAAGACGCAGGACAAGGGCGGTTTGCCGGACGGCACCCGGATATTCCCCGACCTCGCTGCCGTGGCAGCTGTTCTGCCATGAATCTGATCCGTTCCATTCTGTTTGCCTTGGCGCAAGCTGCGTTCACTCTGGGTTACGCCTTGTTTTCGCCGTTCATCTTTCTGTTCGGCCAGCACGCGCGCCATCGTTTGCTGTCCGGTTTTGCACCCGGCATGTTGTGGTTGCTGAAGGTTATCTGCGGCATCCGCATGCAAGTGCGCGGTCTCGAGAACATCCCGCATACCTCCTGCGTCGTGTTGAGCAAGCACCAGTCCGCGTGGGAAACGCTGGCGCTGCAACGGATGTTGCCTGCGCATGTCTGGGTGGCAAAACGCGAGTTGCTGTGGATTCCCTTCTTCGGCTGGTTGCTGGCGCTGTCGAGCCCCATCGCGCTGAATCGAAGCAAGGGCAAGGAGGCGATGCGCCAGCTGCTGGAGCAGGGCAAGATCAAGCTGGAGCAGGGCTTCAGCGTCGTCCTCTTCCCCGAAGGAACGCGCATCCCGTACGGCGAAAAGGGAAGATACAAGATTGGTGGTGCCATGCTGGCCAAACATGCCGGCGTGCCGGTGTTGCCGATCGCACACAACGCCGGCAAGTTCTGGGGGCGCAATGCCTTCGTCAAGCAGCCGGGCGTCGTGCAGATGGTGATCGGCCCACCCATAGAGAGCACCGACCTCAGGGTGGAAGAGATCAATCGCCAGGTCGAGGACTGGATCGAAGGCGAGATGGCCAAGCTGTGATGTTTAGCACCCTGCGCCGAAAAATATCTCCTCCTGTGGTCGAGCAACGCCACATCGACCTGTCCGGCAAATCGATCAGTTACACCCTTAAACGCAGCGGCAAACGCCGCAGCATCGGCTTGCGCATCGACGAGCGCGGGCTGACGGTGAGCATGCCCTTGCGCGCTTCGGAAAAATGGTTGCACAGCGTGTTGCAGGACAAGGCCGGCTGGGTGGTCGAAAAGATGGCCGGTTGGCAGCACAGACAAGCGCCGGTTGTCGAGTGGCGCGATGGTGAACGCATCCCGTTCTGCGGCGGCACACTCATCCTGCGGGTTGTGCCAGACCTGTTTGGCGCGCCGCCCGCATTGCGTGGGGAAGTTTTGCATCTGCAACTGGCAGATGCCATGACTCCGCAGCAGATCGAGCGCAGGGTTGAGCAGTGGTATCGGCAGCAGGCTGTGGATCTCTTCAAAGAGCGCGTGGCACACTTTGCGTCACTGCTGCAAGTCGCGCCGTCTGCGCTCAAATTATCCGCGGCACGCAGCCAGTGGGGGAGTTGTACGGCGCGCGGGGTGGTGCGCCTGAATTGGCGGCTGATTAAACTGCCGCATACCCTGATCGACTACGTGGTCGCGCATGAATTGGCACACCTGGTCGAAATGAACCATTCCGCGGCTTTCTGGCAAGTGGTGGAACGAGGGTGTCCGGACTATCGGATGCGCCGGGGGCAGTTGCGGGACTTCCGCATCGGGGATTAAACCAGGGTGCGACATCATGTCGCATTCCGCCGCGCCCAATCGCGCTTTATAGTGCGCCCACCAGACAGCCGCAGTTCATACCCTTGTCTCCTCCCTGGTGGCATTCAGGCGGGTGTCTGGTACCTAAAATCGAACCGTCATTCCCGCCCCGATCTGTACCAGCTCCCCCAGTTTTGCAACCAATTCACTGCCGTCGCGCTGGCTTTGCCATGCGCCATCGTGCCAGGCAAAATGAAACCCCCCTGATTTCGCCGCCAGCCAGATCTCGCGGTTCGGCGCATGGCGGTTGACGATCAACTTGCTGCCGTCGGCAAATTCGATCTCCATCACTGCGCCGTTGCTGTCGTAGTCAATGTCGCTGGCATCGAGCGCGCGTTCGATGCGCGCGAATAGCTCATCTGCCAAACAATTGAATTCGCTTTCCGTCATAACTGCTCCTTGTTGAGTCGTACTGTGAAGCATCGCTTATAATTGCGCCCGTTTCGATATTAAGAAAGTAGTTCGCCATGCGTACCCTTGGCATTATGTTGCTGTTGCTGTTGTGCGTGCAAGGTTGCGGTCGCAAAGGGCCGTTGTATCTGCCGCAGGCGCAGGCTGGTTTTGCCGGCGCCAATTCACCCTCTAGCCAGGACGAAGCCAGCCATGAATGATTATTTCCATTATCGCCAGGATGAGCTGTATGCCGAGCAGGTGCCACTGGCAGAAATCGCCGAGCGCTTCGGTACGCCCTGTTATGTCTATTCGCGCGCCGCGCTGGAAAGTGCCTATCGCGAATTTGAGCGGGCACTGGCGCCGCACGAGCATCTGGTATGCTACGCCGTCAAAGCCAATCCCAATCTGGCCATCCTCAATCTGTTTGCGCGGCTGGGCGCGGGATTCGATATCGTCTCCGGCGGTGAACTGCAGCGCGTGCTGGCCGCAGGCGGAGCGGCGGCGAAGGTCGTGTTCTCCGGCGTGGGCAAGCGTGTGGACGAGATGCAGCTGGCCTTGCAGGCGGGCATCCTGTGCTTCAACGTCGAGTCGGCGGCTGAACTGGAGCGGCTGAATCGGGTGGCGGGCGAGATGGGCAAGATCGCGCCGGTCAGTCTGCGCGTGAATCCGGATGTCGATGCCAAAACGCATCCTTACATCTCCACCGGACTCAAACAGAGCAAGTTCGGCGTCGCCTACGAGGAGGCTTTGACCCTTTACCGCAAGGCGGCGGACATGCCGCACCTGCGGGTGGCCGGCATCGATTGCCACATTGGTTCACAAATCACCAAAGTCAGCCCGTTCGTCGCAGCGGCAGACAAGGTGCTGGCGCTGGTGGACAGTCTGGCAGCGGAGGGTATCACTCTCGATCATCTCGATTTCGGTGGTGGCTTGGGTATCCGATACGACAATGAGACGCCGCCGGCGATAGCCGTCTATGCGCAGGCGCTGCTGGCCGCACTGCAAGGACGTTCTGCCAGGCTCATCGTCGAGCCGGGCAGAGTGCTGGTGGGCAATGCCGGCATCCTGCTGGCCCGGGTCGAATATCTCAAGCCTGGTGCTGAGAAGAACTTCGCCATCGTCGATGCGGCGATGAACGACCTGATGCGCCCGGCGCTGTACGATGCTTTTCATGCTATCCGGCCGGTGCGGCGCAAGCCCTCTCCCGCAAGCGGGCGAGGGGGCGAACGAGAAGGACAATCTTTGGTTTATGAAGTGGTCGGGCCGGTCTGCGAAAGCGGCGACTTCCTCGGACATGCCCGTGAATTGGGCGTTGCAGCGGGGGATGTGCTGGCGGTGATGTCGGCGGGCGCATATGGCATGAGCATGAGCTCCAACTACAATACGCGTCCGCGCGCAGCCGAAGTGATGGTGGATGGTGCGCGCACCCATCTCGTCCGTGAACGTGAAACGGTGCTGCAGTTGTATGCCAATGAAAAAATCATCGAGTGATTTTTTTTGCATATAACTGCACAAACCTATTGCAGAAAAAAAATATTCGCGCATAGAATGCGGCCACCGAGCGTGTAGGGAGATTTCAGGCAATTGAAAGACGCATCGGGAGTGCAGTGGTTGCACGCAAACGTAGTACCTGGTTAGTCCATCAAACTTTAATAAGGAATGAAAATGGCAACTGCTACCAAAGCGAAAAGCACTACCAAAAAACCAGCGGCGAAGAAACCTGCCGCTAAAAAAGTAGCTGTCAAGAAACCCGTAGCGAAGAAACCTGCCGCCAAAAAAGTCGCCGCCAAGAAACCGGCAGCGAAAAAAGCGGTAGCAAAGAAGCCAGTCGCTAAAAAAGTCGCCGCCAAAAAAGCGGTAACGAAAAAGGCGGTAGCGAAAAAAACAGTGGCAAAGAAACCAGCGGCCAAAAAAGTCGCCGCCAAAAAACCGGCAGTGAAAAAGGCAGTCGCGAAGAAACCAGCGGCCAAAAAAGTCGCCGCCAAGAAGCCGGCAGTGAAAAAGGCAGTCGCGAAGAAACCAGCGGCCAAAAAAGTCGCCGCCAAGAAGCCGGCAGCGAAAAAGGCAGTCGCGAAGAAACCAGCGGCCAAAAAGGTCGCAGGCAAAGGCATTCTCGGCGCCTGAACTTGGTAGATTGGGGCGGGCGCCGGGTCGTTGCGTTTCGCCCTTTCTATCACTCCCGTGCCATACGGGATCGTTTAACCTCACGCAGTTGACCTGTGTTGTGGCACTGTCTGCTTCTCTCTGGAATTCTCTGATTGATCTGATGTCGGACCAAATTGGCCCTGCACTACCGTTACTTTGCGTTTGTTCAGATTAGGAACAGGGTCGCCAATCCCAGAAAGATGAAGAAGCCGCCGCTATCGGTAATCGCGGTCAGCATGACGCTGGCACCGATGGCCGGGTCGCGCCCCAAGCGTTGCATCAGCAGGGGGATGCCGATACCGACCATCGCGCCCAAAGTGAGATTGAGCAACATGGCGCTGGTCATTACCAGGCCGAGCGGCACGCTACGGTAGAGGAAGTAAGCGAATAGTCCCGCAATCCCTCCCCACACGATGCCGTTCAGTCCGCTGATCGCGAGCTCTTTCAGCATCAGGCGCCGCGCGTTGTTCTGATTGATCTGACCAAGTGCGAGCGAGCGGATGATGATGGTGGTGGTCTGGTTGGCTGAGTTGCCCGCGATCCCGGCGACGATCGGCATCAGGGTAGCAAGGGCGACCATCTGCACGATGGTTTCCTCGAACTTGCCGATCACGCGCGAGGCGAAGAAGGCGGTGCATAGATTGAGTGCCAGCCAGACCCAGCGGTTTTGCGCAGACTTCCACACCGAGGCGAAGATATCTTCCTCCTCCCGCAAACCAGCCTGATTCAACAGGTCGGTATCCGATTCATCGCGGATGAAATCCAGCACCACGTTCACCGTGACCCGTCCGAACAGCTTGCCGTCTTCGTTCACCACCGGTGCTGAGACCAGATCGTAACGTTCAAACGCTTGTGCGGCGTGTTCCGCTTTGTCGTCCGGATGCAACTGGATGACATCGGTGATCATCAACTGGCTGACCACGGTTTCCGGTTCGTTGACGACAATCAGGTTGATCGGCAGCACGCCCTTGAAGCGTTCGTCACGATCCACGACAAACACCTGGTCGGTGTGGTCGGGCAACTCGTCGAAACGGCGCAGGTAGCGTGTCACCGCCTCCAGCGTGACATCCTCCCGCACATGCACCATGTTGAAATCCATCAGGGCGCCAACCGCATCTTCCGGGTAGGACATCGCCGCGCGCAGCTGTTCGCGTTCCTCGATCGGCAACGACTTGAACACATCGCGGATCACATGATGCGGCAGATCGGGCGCGAGGTCGGCGATTTCGTCGGTGTCGAGCTGCTCCGCCGCTTCGCGCAGTTCGTCGCGGCTCATGTCGGCGATCAGCGATTCGCGCACCGAGTCGGAAACTTCGATCAGGATCTCGCCGTCGCGATCGGCCTTGACCAGATTCCACACCAGCAGGCGCTGTTCGATGGGGAGCGCTTCCAGGATGTAGGCGATATCGGCGGCGTGCAGACCTGCCAGCTTCTCGCTCAATTCCGCCAGATGACGCTTGTGCAGCATCTTGTCCAGCAATTCGTGGCGTTCTGCGCGCGGCAATTCCTGGTTATGCACCACGGTTTCCAGCAACGCCTGCTTCTCCAGCAGATGTTGCACCTGCTGGAGATGATCTTGCACGTTATCGGTGAATTGGTGTTCCGTGTTCTCGACCATGGCGCGCCCCGAAAAATTGCGCGCTATTGTAAGGAAAATAACAGGCCACCGTCAGGGTATCTCGGCATCCGGCATGCGTTCAAGGATGATCTGGGTCTTGGCGAGCATGCCGCGTGCTTCGCGGTGGCGGTCGTAATAGCGCGGGTTAGGCACCATCGCGGCGAGACGCGCGGCTTGTTCGGCGGTGAGTTGAGACGCCTTGACGCCGAAGTAATGGCGAGCCGCCGCTTCCGCCCCGAACACGCCGTTGCCCCATTCGATCACGTTCAGATAGATCTCGAAAATGCGCCGCTTGTCCATCACCGTTTCCAGCATCAGGGTGATCAGCGTTTCTTCCGCCTTGCGCCACGGTGTGCGTTTGGTGGAGAGAAAGAGATTCTTGGCCAGTTGCTGGCTGATGGTGGAACCACCCGCGACGATCCGGCCCTTCTTCATATTTTTCTGATAGGCCTTGGCGATACCTTCCCAGTCAAAGCCTTCGTGATCGACGAACTTGGCATCTTCGGCTGCAATGAGTGCGCGCTTGAGGTGGTTGGAAATGCTGCGGTAGGGCACCCACTTATGCTTCAGTTCCGCATCGGGATTTTTGTCCTGCATCACTTCAAGGCGGCTCTCCATGAAGGAACTACTCGCGGGGTTGAACTTGATCCACCAGCAGATATGCGCGAACAGCCACAGTTGGTAGAGCACCAGAACTGCGATTAGCAGCACCACGATACGCCAGAAAAGGCTGCGCGGCAGCTTCATTGCTTGCGCAGCGCGTCCAGGATGGAGCCGGTGTCCGGGCGTATCCCTCGCCACAGTTCAAATGCCCCGGCGGCCTGTTCTACCAGCATGCCCAGCCCATCGGCGATGATGGCTGCGCCCTGTTGCCGGGCGAACGCCATGAAGGGTGTCTCGCGTCCGTACATCATGTCATATGCCAATGCGCCGGGTTTGAACAACCCGTTGGGCAGGGGAGGTAATTCATCCGATAACCCGCTGGAGGTGGCATTGATGACGAGATCGAATTTCTTTCCGGCCAATTCATCATAGCGCCGTGCGTGCACGGTGCCCGAGCCGGTAAATGGGTCAGCCAGCAGTTGCGCTTTTTCGACCGTGCGGTTGGCGATGTCCACGCCCACGCCCGCATTGAACAGGGGCCACAGCACACCGGCCGCCGCACCCCCCGCTCCCAGCAGCAATGCATCTTTGAGGAAGAGTTTGAAACCGAGATTTTGTTCGATGTCGCGCAGCAAGCCGATACCGTCGGTGTTGGTGCCGAGTACTTTGCCGTCGCGGAACAATAACGTGTTCACCGCCTTGGCGTCCTGCGCGCGCGCCCCTAATTCGTCGGCGAGTTTGAACGCCTCGAACTTGAACGGCACAGTCACGTTGCAACCCTTGTAGCCTTCGGCGCGCAGCCGCGCGATGGTCGCTGCAAAGCCGTACAGCGGCGCTTCGATCGCCTCGTAACTGATGTCCTGCCCGGTTTGCTGCGCGAACATCGTGTGAATCAGCGGCGATTTGCTGTGCGCGATTGGGTTGCCGATGACGGCGTATTTATCGGTCATATTTAATTGGATGGGTAAAAGTGGGCCGATTATAGCGGCTTAACCCGTACGCTTCAGTAGCGCCGACAGCAGACCGATCAACGCCATCGCCCACACGATCGCGACACCCGCAGGCAGGTCCAGCCATATGGAAAGCAGCAGCCCGAGCACATACCCGGCAATCCCGATGCCAAAAGCGAACGTCATGCGGCGTTGTTGTAATTGATACGTGGCGAGGGCGGGCACGATCAGGCTGGCGAACACCAGATAGATGCCGACCAACTGTACCGATGCGGTGATGGCGAGTGCAAACAGGGCGTAGAAGACGAG
>Ga0210009_1002687_pt1 | contig 12519 bp, 7 predicted proteins | sample CryGeyCG2114_065_FD_185457 | JGI IMG/M metagenome (GOLD analysis project Ga0210009, IMG submission 185457) | Groundwater microbial communities from aquifer - Crystal Geyser CG12_big_fil_rev_8/21/14_0.65 (SPAdes) (version 2) | ecosystem: Environmental > Aquatic > Deep subsurface > Groundwater ... | reverse complement strand
CGTGACAGTAAACTCGGAATGTTTTTAGGATTGGGATTAATGATATTAATGCTCGTATTTTTATTAATACGAGTTGAAAAAGCAATTAAGAATAAATTTAGAAATGAAAAATAACGACACCACAACAGTGTGAATAAGAAATAGCGGTTTTAGTGTTAAACCTGCCTGCCGGCAGGCAGGTCAAAGCTTTGTGCTTCTATCAAAGTTTGTGCTTGGTTGACAGTGAAGTGCTTCGAAATCGCCAACTTCTTGTAGCTGCAAACCGTTGGTGTGCAATTGGCAGTTGAATCCGGAAGTATTTTGCGCAATGAATCCGATAAATTTTAGGGGAGATATAATTCAGAAAAGAGAAGTATTCACTTGGCTCAAGTCTTTCGATTAAAACCGTAGAAAGTTTACTTTCAATACGTTTGACAACGTAAAAGACTTGGCTAAGTTAGAAGAAAAAAATGCCTTGGTGCTTTTCTACTGATATTGGTCAATTTTGTAAAAATTATTTTATCTTTGAAAAGCCACTGAAGGAAGGCCCTTCTTTAGGCAACATGCTGAAAAAGCCAACGCGCAAATAGGCACACCTGCCCGTCTGGCAGGCGGGTTTGGTTTTTGCCTACACACGAGCCAAACGCAAAAAACCAAAAGAGCCTATTTTTTTTGCCCTCGCTCGGACGGACCAACAATGAAATGAACGAAATGTATATTGAAAAATGAGATAAACGGAAAATTTGGGCTATTTTAGCGATTTAAATTTATACGGACATGAACCGAATAAAGGAAGTACTTGAAGAAAAAGGAATTAAGCAAACTTGGTTGGCTGACAAGCTTGGAAAAAGTTACAATATGGTTAACGGTTATGTTCAGAATAGACAGCAGCCAAGATTGGAAATCCTTTTTGAAATAGCGAATATTCTTGAAATTGATGTAAAGGAACTTTTGAAGTCCAATAAAGAAAATTAAACGGGTGCGAACAGGAATCGACATATTAGAAAATGAATTAGTTGCTCAATACCCTGATGTACTCGAAATATTACTTCGTGACCACACGACTCAAAAAAATATATTTTGGGCAACAAACAACTATGAACATTTAGGAACACAATACAATTCTGATGCTTATATCTTACCAGAATTAATTTCGGGAGAAAACGGCAATATCATCATGCCGCGAGTTCATAAAGACAAGGTTTTGCAACAGTCCAGATCCAAAGAAATGGCTGAAGTGTTTACCCCTTCATGGATTTGCAATGCCCAAAACAACCTAATCGACAATGCATGGTTTGGAAAGGAGGGCGTTTTCAATCACGAGAAAGCCCTATCTGACGGAACCAAAGGTTGGGAAGTAAACCCTGATAAAATATGCTTTACTAAAGGTAAAACTTGGAATGGCTATGTGAGAGATACTCGACTTGAAATTGCTTGTGGAGAAGCTCCCTACATCGCTAGTCGATATGACAGTACAACAGGAAAATTCATTCCAATTCAAAAAAGAATTGGCATTTTAGACCGTAAACTGAGAGTAATAAACGAAAATGTCGATTCTACAGGCGAATGGCTAAAAGCAGCTCAAACGGCTTATAAAAATACGTATGCTTTCGAATGGCAAGGCGATAGCTTGCTACTCGCAAGAGAAGCTATGCTTGCCACATTCATTGAAAACTATACTGTAAAATTCGACAAAGAGCCACTGCTCAAATCAATTCAATATGTAGCCTACATAATTTCTTGGAATGTGTGGCAAATGGATGGACTCAAGGGTGTAATTCCCAATAGCTGTGGTAGTAAAACCGAGACAACCGTAAATCTTTTTGGAGAAACTGAGACCAAACACACTTTTTGCGAAGGCTGCGAAAAAGGTAATATTCACAAACATAATGGCAAATACGCTTTAATCAAAGATTGGACGGCTAAAGCTATTAAAGCAAGAAAGACGAGCATAAAAATCAGGTTTATTGATTTGATAAAGAAATAATAACCAATGCTAGAAAAAAATCAAATTGAGTTTGTTCAAGAAATTAAAGCACAGATAAAAAGTGCGCAATATTTAGCCTTGCAAAAGGTAAATAAGGAACAAATAAAACTTTATTGGCATATTGGGAAATCAATAGTAGATAAGCAACAGCAGTATGGCTGGGGTAAATCTATTGTTGAGCTCTTAGCCGCAGAATTGCAGAAAGAATTTGTAGGCATCAATGGTTTTTCGGCACGTAATTTATGGAGAATGAAAACACTCTATGAGCAATATAGTAAGAGCGAACTAATTCTGCCACCGCTGGTGGCAGAAATTCCGTGGACCCATAATATCTTAATCTTAGAGAAATGTAAAGACGAGCACGAACGCTTTTATTACATCAATATGACCAAGCAACACCAATGGTCTAAAGTACTTTTAATTAATGCTATAGAAAATCAGAATTATCAAAATGCACTAATTGGTCAAAATAATTTTGAACAAACCTTATCACCAGAAATGGCTAATAGGGCTCAATTACTTGTAAAAGATGAATATATGTTTGATTTCCTAAACCTCTCCGTTCCTTATTCTGAAGCACAACTAGAACAAGCTATTCTTACCAATATCCGAAATTTTTTAATAGAAGTTGGTGGTGATTTTTCATTTATTGGAAATCAGTATCCGCTGAAAATTAATGACAAAAACTATGAAATAGATTTGTTGCTTTTTCATAGAGAATTGCAATGTTTGGTAGCTGTTGAACTCAAAATTGATACTTTTCAACCCGAATATGCCGGGAAAATGAATTTTTATCTATCTGCCTTAAACCGAATGGTTAAGAAAAAGCACGAAAGCCCAAGCATTGGTATTATTATTTGTAAATCTAAAGATAGAACCACGGTAGATTTTGCGCTGCAAGATGTAAATAAACCTATTGGAATAGCTACCTACAACCTAAGTAAAGAGTTGCCAAAGAACATTCAAGATTATTTTCCTTCAAATGAAGAATTAATAAACAAAGTAGAAGCCATAACAGATTATCTGAGAAAGAAAACGAAATAACCAAAATGATATGAAATTTACATCATCATTAAAACTAAAGTTAATCTATGTGTTTCGCATCAATGATGATGCCCATAGAGGGTGTTTGAAAATTGGAGAAGCAACTTCTGATAATGAGAATATTTGGGGACTTGAACCGAACAGCAAAGCACTTAATAAAGCAGCCAAAAAACGTATAGACCAATACACACAAACAGCAGGGATTGCTTATGACCTGCTTTACACTGAACTGACAATTTTTAATGATAAAAATGGACTTAAGGCTTTTTCAGACCATGAAGTTCATAATGTGCTTACTCGTTCAGGTGTAAAAAAGAAAATATTTGATACAAAAAACAAAGCCAATGAGTGGTTTATAACTGACCTTGAAACCATCAAAAAAGCAATTACCGCAGTAAAAGAAGGCAAAGATTCACTTCATGCCAGTGAAGTTTCAGAAACCCAAAACCCAATTGTATTCAGACCTGAACAAAAAGAAGCGATTGAAAAAACCACCAAGCAATTCAAAAAAAGCAACGAAATGCTGTGGTTTGCAAAAATGCGTTTTGGCAAAACCCTGTCGGCTCTTCAAGTTGCAAAAGAACACGAATTTACTAGAACTCTTATTTTAACACACCGCCCTGTGGTGGATAAGGGTTGGTTTGAAGACTTTGGAAAAATATTTTATGATGCTCCGCAGTATTCGTATGGTTCAAAAAACCAAGGAAATCAGTTTGCCACATTAGAAAGAGAATGTAAAAAAGGAAATTCCAAATACATCTACTTTGCATCCATGCAAGACCTTAGAGGTTCTGAATTAGTAGGTGGTAACTTCAATAAAAATGATGAGCTATTTGGAACTACTTGGGATTTTGTTATTGTAGATGAAGCCCATGAAGGCACACAAACCGAACTAGGAACAAATGTGCTCAGCGAGCTTAAAAAAGAAAACACAAAGGTTCTGCAGCTATCAGGAACTCCCTTCAATCTACTCGACAATTATCAAGAAGAAGAAATCTATACTTGGGATTACGTGATGGAACAAAAAGCTAAAGCAGATTGGGATACAATTCACTTTGGCGACCCTAACCCCTATGCTTCACTTCCAAAACTCAATATCTTTACCTACGACCTTGGCAAATTGCTTGACGGCTATATTGATGAAGAAGTCGCATTCAATTTTCGAGAATTTTTTAGGGTGGACGAAACAGGGCGTTTTCTTCATGAAAAAGACGTGTTTTCATTCTTAAACCTTATTTGTAAATCTGATTCTGAAAGTAATTATCCTTATTCCACGTCAGCATATCGTGATAATTTCAGGCATTCACTTTGGATGGTTCCAGGTGTAAAAGAGGCAAAAGCTTTAAGTACAATGCTAAAAACACATCCTGTTTTTAGTAAATTTGACATTGTAAATGTAGCGGGTGACGGTGATGAGGAAGAAGCCAATGAAGAAGCCCTTAAGAAAGTGGAAAAAGCCATTGGTGACAATCCGCATGAAACCTACACCATTACCCTTTCTTGTGGGCGTTTGACCACAGGTGTTTCCGTTAAAGCATGGACAGCTGTTTTCATGATTTCAGGTTCACACAATACTTCTGCTTCTGCCTACATGCAAACCATTTTCAGAGTTCAAACGCCTGCCACCATCAACGGGAAAGTAAAAAAAGAATGCTTTGTGTTTGACTTTGCTCCTGACCGAACACTGAAAGTGATTGCCGAAACGGCTAAAGTTTCGGCAAAGGCAGGAAAAACCACAGGCGAAGACCGCAAAATTATGGGTGAGTTCCTTAACTTCTGCCCCATCATTGCTTTTGACGGTTCGCGAATGAGCGATTATGATGTAAACGGCATGCTCGAACAACTCAAAAAAGTGTATATTGAGCGAGTCGTAAACAATGGGTTTGAGGATACACATCTCTACAACAGAGATCAATTGATGCAATTGGATGATTTAGAAGTGGAAGAATTTAATGGGCTTAAAAAGGTGATTGGCAGCACCAAAGCCATGCCCAAGAGTAAAGATATAGAAGTAAACAAGCAAGGTTTTACAGAAGAAGATTACGAACAAATAGAGCAAGCTCAAAAGAAGAATAAAAAAGAACTCAGCCCTGAGGACAATGAACTTTTAGAACGCTACAAAGAGCAGAAAAAAATGCGCGATACCGCTGTGTCAATCTTACGTGGTATTTCTATTCGTATGCCCTTGTTGATTTACGGAGCTGATGTGAAAAATGAAGAAACCAAAATCTCTATTGACAACTTTACTGATTTGGTGGATGACCAGTCTTGGGAAGAGTTTATGCCAAAAGGCGTGACCAAAGCCACTTTTAAAAAGTTCAAAAAGTATTACGAACCGGATGTTTTTCGTGCAGCAGGAAAACGTATCAGAGCCTTGGCTCGTGCCGCCGACCAATTGACCATTGAAGAACGCATAGAGCGTATTACCCACATTTTTGGCACCTTTAGAAATCCAGACAAGGAGACTGTTTTGACCCCTTGGCGCGTGGTGAACATGCACTTGGGCGATTGTTTGGGTGGTTACGTCTTTTTGGATGAAACACGTGAAAAAACCATCCCTCAACCGCATTTTGTCTCTCAAGGCACAGTAACCGAAGATGTTTTTGCCACAGATGCGCGAATTTTAGAAATCAACTCCAAATCGGGTCTGTACCCCTTGTATGTGGCGTATTCCATTTTCCGAAATCGAATAAAAGAAACCTATCCTGACAAAGAACCCAATACCCTCACTATCGAGCAACAGCAGAAGTTATGGGATAAAACCGTAGCAGAAAATGTGTTTGTGCTTTGTAAAACGCCTATGGCAAAAAGCATTACCAAACGTACTTTGATAGGTTTTAGGGCAGCCAATGTAAACACCCACTATTTTGAAGACATGGTACGCCAAATTACCCAACGCCCCGAAAAGTTTATCGAAAAAATCAAAAAGGGTCAATCTTATTGGAAAGTAAATAACAACAACGATATGAAATTTAACGCAATCGTAGGCAATCCGCCTTATCAGGAAACTACAGAAGGTACAAGTGATAAGCCCATTTATCACTTGTTTATGGATATTGCTCATCAAATATCCGACAAAGTCACTTTCATAACTCCAGGACGTTTCTTGTTCAACGCAGGTAAAACACCAAAGGATTGGAATAAAAAAATCTTAAGTGACAAGCATTTTAAGGTTATTTGGTACGAAAGCGATAGTTCAAAAATCTTTCCTAATGTTGATATCAAAGGAGGTGTTGCTGTCACATTTAGGGATGCAAAAAATGAATTTGGAGTAATTGGCGACTTTTCTCCGCATGATGAAGTTTCTAACATTTTAGAAAAAGTTAAACAAATTAGTTTTAAACCACTAAGTGAATGGGTTTATCCAACAGAAAGCTTCAGATTTACTAGTAAAATACATTCTGACTTTCCCGATAATAAAGAAAAATTAAGCAAAGGACATCTTTTTGACTTAACAACAAACATTTTTGAAAAACTGCCAGATGTCTTCTATGATTTAAAACCTAATGATGGAATTGAATATATTCAAATTATAGGGAGGTTTGAAAACTCTAGGCAAGTAAAATGGATTAAAAGAGAATATATTGATGCCCACTTAAATTTAGATTTTTATAAAGTTATTTTACCAAAATCAAATGGGAAGGGAGAATTAGGAGAAACTCTTTCCACGCCTTTAGTTGGCTATCCGGGTCTTGGTCATAATCAAACCTTTATTAGTATAGGTACATTAAACTCGGAAATTGAGGCTTCCAATCTATTGAAATACATCAACTCGAAGTTTTTACGCCTCTTGCTAAGTTCATTGAAAATCACTCAACACAACAGTAAACAGGTTTGGGGAAATATTCCCCTCCAAGACTTCACAGAAAACTCCGACATCAATTGGAGCCAATCCATTCCTGAAATAGACCAACAGCTTTACGAAAAGTATAACTTGAGTGAAGAAGAGATTGTGTTTATAGAAAGTATGATCAAGCCAATGGGGTAAAAATGGAACGATAGCAACGATGGAAGGAAAAAATAAGCATAAAAGCATCATTCGCTCATCATCAGTTGAGTACTTAACATTTATTGCCTCTACGGGCGAAGGTGGCATTAATGTCATTTATGAGGACGAAAATATATGGCTTACCCAAAAAATGATGGGCGAATAATACCAATTAGAAACGCACACCATCAACTATCATTTAAAAAAGATACTAAAAGACAGTGAGTTAGAAGAGCTAGCAGTTATTCGAAATTTTAGAATAACTGCCCAAGACGGCAAAACCTATAAAACCCATCATTATAACTTAGCTGCCATCATTGCCGTGGGGTATAAAGTAAATTCAGAACGTGCCGTGCAATTTCGGAAATGGGCAACACAAATTTTGCAAGAGTTTACCATTAAAGGCTTTGCCATGGATGCTCAACGCTTCATACACCAACCGTTAGGCCCTATTTCAACCCCTTTCAGTAATTTTGAAAGCCGTTTTATAAACAAACTAAAGGGTTCTATTTTAAATTCAAACCACTCCCCCGTTTTAAATCAAGGCGATGCCTTGCTGCATATTGGTTTTGATGAATAACGCTTGTTAACACACAAAAGCATCAAAACCACAGCCGTTTAAGCGCCCCTAACGACAAAAGACTTAGACTAAATAAAAAGACCATTTTTAATGATTTATAATAAATTATTTATATTTTTGATTAAAATAAAGTATGTAAATTTTCATACATACCTACCTTTAATGGATAGATAAGTATGATGGAGTCATACATATAAGTGAGTTGTGCGTAATTTTAAGGAAAGACACAGTTAACACATTCTATAATCTAATAAAATTGACAAAATGGAAAATCAAAATCAAGAAAGCGGGACAGGACAACAGACTATTAACATCCAAGTCCCATCGGCTGACAACATTGCAAGCAGACGTTCACTTATTCCGTTACTGTTTGCTGCTGTAATCATTTTTTTCTTCTTTAATTTCTTTACGCTTAGTTGTGGTGGTCAGAAAGTCGGGAGTGTAACAGGTATAAACCTTGTGACAGGAACTGAACTTAAAGACCGTGATATGTTTTCAGGTAGAGAAACAAAAGGAGAGAAAATTCCTTCAAGTGCTTGGGCAATAATTGCCTTTGGTGCTGCCATTATTGGTCTGGGTGCTTTTCTAATTAAAGAAAAAAGAGAAGCCTTAATTGGCACTGGTGCTGGAGCAATTGGTTTTGGCTCATTGCTAATTCTTCAGTTTGCAATCAAGAGTGCAATCGAAAAGAAAGCAGAGGGAGCAATTCAGACAGATTTTCAATTTGCTTATTGGGCAGCCCTCATTGCAATGGGTATTGCAGGGTTCATCAGTTATTTAAGAATGCAAAAGACACATAACATCGTTGTGACTGTTGCACCACAATCACCTCCTACAACACCAAATGCAGAAAATATCACCCAACCTATATCATCAGTTAATACCAATCAGCAAACAAGCAATTTTGACATTGGTAAGTGGCTTGGTAAAAACAAGAAAGTAATTATTGGTGTTTTATCTGCCGTTATTGTTTTATATGGCGTTTACTATTTCTTTTTAAGACACGACCCTGTTAAAGATGCAAAAAAATCTGTTGCAGCTTATTGTGATTGCTCTACAAAATATAACGATGCAATGATAAAAGTTAACGAAGAATTTGTAAAATCATTTGACAGTTACGGTTTAAAAAAAAGGCAAGAGGCAAGAAACAAATTGCAAGAGCTTCAAAATTCAGTTAATACAGAAAATTCAACTTGCCAAAGTGCCGCACAACAGAAATACAATGAACTGCGAAACAGATATGTAGCAGAACAGGAAATGCTTTCAAAATTTGATTTTGCTTACAACGCACAATCCGGAACTTGTAACCCTTCAAATCAAAGCAAATTGTCATCATTATATACGGATGTTGAGAATAAAATTACTTCAATTAAAGACCCGTTGCCAGCTATTGAAAAAATAAAAGCTGACTTGTTGGGTCATAAAATTATGACGTGGAATTTTGATGCACTCGCTGAATTTAATCAAGCAAATATTTTAAAAACAACTGAAGGTTCGAATTTAACGGAATTTCATATCAAACTTCATTTAGTAGGATATACAAATCCTACAACAGATATACACGATGCAGAAATACTTGTTAAATATAGTCAATCTAACGATGGTTGGTATTTTAATGATGTTAAACCTATTTACTACACACAAAATTATACCGCAAAGGTTAATGAGTGGACAACTATAAATTTTAGCAATCTACCAAAGGTCAGTTATTCAATAATTGATAATGGTCAAAAATTTTGGGTGCAAGATGGTTATTATGGCACAAAATATAAAGGTGGACCTGGAGGTGACCAATATCATTTAAGTAGTAATGAAATATATTTAATGAGTCGTGAAAACAATCCAATTACATTGACTTTTAAATTCACACAAAACAATTGAAACTTAAGTATAGGGGATAAAGAAAAAATACGCATAACAAAGTGTAGCAGCAATAAGGGTTTCAGTGATAATTCAAGCATCCTGCCCCGCTCAAACTTCGGTGTATATCGACAGGAAAGTAGCCCGCAATCCCTTACTGCTGCTACACTCAACCGTTAGCGGCAAGTTTAGGGCGATAGTGCACAAACGAACTGACCTGCAAAAAATGAACTATAGAAAATGACAAGACAAGAAGCAGAAACAATTTTACAAAGGACATTTAAGCTCCCTAAGTTCTATGACGAACAATGGCTGACTATTGACAAAATTCTGAAAGGTGAAAAGGTTTTGCTAATCGAAAAGACAGGTTTTGGCAAGTCACTTTGTTTTCAATTTCCAGCGACAGTTTTCAACGGCACAACAGTTATATTCTCTCCTTTAATTGCATTAATGCGAGACCAAGTTAAAAAAATGAACGAACTGGGCATTTCTGCTAGATGTATAAATAGCAATCAAACACCTGAAGAAAACACTCAGATAATTAATGATGCCAAAGAAGGAAAAGTTAAAATTATATATATCCATCCTCAAAGGATTGAAAATGCTGAATGGATGCAAGCAGCTGGACAAATGAAAATCTCAATGGTTGTTGTTGATGAAGCCCATTGTATTTCTATGTGGGGGCATGATTTTATTCCTGCATATAGACGAATAATTAATCTGGTAAATCTACTTCCAAAAGAATTTCCTGTTTTAGCAACAACTGCAACTGCAACAAAACGTGTGGAAAAAGATGTGGCAGAACAAATTGGTGGAAACCTAACAATAATTAGAGGAAACTTGATGAGAGAAAATTTTAAACTCTTTGTCATTAAGGTTAACTCAGAAGATGAAAAACTAATTTGGTTAGGTCAAAATCTTGAAAAATTGCCTGGTTCAGGAGTTTTATACACGGGAACAAGAGTAGATACTGAGATATATTCAAAGTGGTTTGAGTTTTTGAAAATAACATCAACAGGTTATAACGCTGGTTTAGATGCCGATTCAAGAATTGCTATCGAAAATGGTTTAATGAAAAATCAATGGAAATGCGTTATTTTAACTAATGCCCTTGGAATGGGTATTGATAAGCCAGACATTCGATTTATTATTCATACTCAAATACCGCAATCACCTATTCATTACTATCAGGAAATAGGAAGAGCAGGAAGAGACAATCAACCTTCGTATATTATACTTTTCTATAATCCAGAAGACAAAAAACTACCTGAAGCATTTATTGAAGGTGGAAGGCCGTCAATTTCAAAGTATGAGAAAGTTATTACTGCTGTTAAAAGTGAAATGTTAGGCGAACGTGATTTAATGAGAAGAACAAATTTAAGGCAGAATCAAATTAGAGTAATCAAAGCCGACCTGATGGAACAAAAAATCATAAGAGAAGTTACAGTCGGTCGAAGCAAAAAGTTTGAATACATTACAGGAGCACCACAACTTAATTCAAAAGCTTTTGAAGAATTACGTGAAAGTAAAACACGTGATCTTGATAAGATGATTGAATATGTTGAAACAACTCAATCACGAATGAAATACTTATGCGATTATTTGGGTGATTCATCAACTCATTCTTTTACTAATTGCGATAATACCGGATTAAAAAAAATTACTGTTTCGGTTAATAATGAATGGGTTCAAAAATTACAGGCATTTCGTGAAGATTATTTTCCCGTCCTTGAAGTTGAAACAAGAGGAACAAATTTAATAAATGGGGTAGCAGCTTCCTATTACGGTGTTTCAAATGTAGGTAGTGCATTACATCGTAGCAAATACGAAAATGGCGGTGATTTTCCTGATTTCCTTTTGAGATTAATACTCAAAGCATATCGTAAAAAATTTGGTCAGGAAAAATTTGATATTATTCTGTATGTGCCACCTACAAAATCAGGTGAGTTGGTGAAGAACTTTGCAGTAAAGGTATCACAAGTATTGAAATTCCCAATATCGCATAATTTAGTAAAGCAGAGGGCAACGAGTGAGCAGAAAGTATTTGAAAACGGTTATTTGAAGTCAGACAATGTAAAGGATGCCTTTATAATTAAAACACCAGATGAAGTTAGAGGAAAAACCATTTTATTAATAGATGACATTTTTGATAGTGGTGCAACCATTAAGGAAATTGGAAGATATTTAAGTAATTTAGGAGCCATAAAAATTGCACCATTAGTAATCGCAAGAACAGTAGGAGGAGATTTAGTATGAACAAAGAATCAGCATATTGGATAGCATTGGCACATTTGCCAAGATGGGGTCATTTAAAAATTAATAACCTCATAATTAAATTTTATCATGAGAATAAACTTTCGATTGAAGATTTTTTTCAGTTATCTGAAAATGATTGGAAAAATCAATATGGTATTGAATATAAAGAAGTAGAGGATTTAAAGAAAGCAAAGTCAGAATTAGCGAATAATGCTTTTCTTGCAGAATCATTGAATAATGAGGGCTATGAATTAATCCCGATAACTTCACCTGAGTATTCAAAAACTCTTAAAGAAAATCTAAAAGCCGCACACGCACCAGCTCTTTTGTATGTGAAAGGCAATAAACAAATAATGCAAGAAAAATCAATTGCAATTGTTGGTTCTCGCAATGCAACAGATAAATCATTAGAATTTACAGATAATATTGCCAAGTTAGCCAGTAAGGAATATAGGGTTGTTGTAAGCGGTTTTGCTAAAGGAGTTGACAAACAAGCATTGGATTCGGCAATTAATTACAAAGGACAAAGCATAATAGTTTTACCACAAGGCATTATGACTTTTGGTTCAGGTTTCAAAAAATATTATAAGCAAATAGTTGATGGCGATGTATTGGTTTTGAGTACATTTTTTCCAAAAGCACCTTGGAGTGTGCAACTGGCAATGGCGCGTAATCCTATTATTTATGGACTTGCTTCTGAAATATATGTAGCTGAATCGAGTGAAGAAGGTGGGACTTGGTCAGGTGTTATGGATGGTTTAAGGAAAGGCAGAACAATTTACGTTAGAAAACCTAATTCAAGAGAAAAAAACGCAAATAACATTC
>Ga0210009_1002683_pt1 | contig 12526 bp, 14 predicted proteins | sample CryGeyCG2114_065_FD_185457 | JGI IMG/M metagenome (GOLD analysis project Ga0210009, IMG submission 185457) | Groundwater microbial communities from aquifer - Crystal Geyser CG12_big_fil_rev_8/21/14_0.65 (SPAdes) (version 2) | ecosystem: Environmental > Aquatic > Deep subsurface > Groundwater ... | reverse complement strand
GCCTGCGCGGGAATGACGGCGGAACCTTGCGGCATTTAAATCCTGAGAATTCGATCTGGATCAAGGATACAATCTGTCACGGCGAATTCCTTTCTTTGAGTTGTCGCTCAGCCTTATTTTAAAGGCTTGAAAGGTTTTCGCCATCTTTTTTTCATGAAATATGCGGGCTAATTCCCCACAACGACCCGTGGTGGGTTAGGCCAGAAGATCAACGGCTCCACCTGACCCTGATTCCACAGCGACCGTGTTGCCGCCACTGGCATCAGTGGTTTGATTGACCGGAGGAATAGGACTGGCCTGGGCTTCCTCCGTTGCCGTGCCTTTTGGCTCGTTGGAGGTAGATGTGGCGCGTGCGTCTTTGCTTCCTTCACTTGCTTCCGCAGTCGGTTTTTGAGCGGCAGTAAAATTCCCCAGACTTGAAACTTCCATAACGCATCTCCTTAATTCGATATAAAATCTGTTTTATTTTTTTCGGGGAAAACCTATTCCGTGATATTGCTGATTCCATCCCGAATGGCGCTTTTCAATTGTATTTCCTTTTCAGAGGGAATAGATTTAACGACCTCCTGGGTTTCAGGGTCGATGACCTTCATGACCACATCGTTGTTTTCCGTCACTGAAAACTTTCTTTGTTCGCTATTCGATGATGTTTGCCCCCCCTTTTTACTGAGAACCTGAGCCCGTGAAGACAGGTCGACGGAATCCTCCGCCGACTTGGGAGCAGGAGTTGAAACCGCTTTAGTTCCTGCTTTCGAAGGAGACTGCGGTGTGGGTGCTATCGGATTTCCCACGGAGTTAACGGCTTGGGTATCCATGTTTTTTCCTCTACGGCTTTGTTAAGAAAGCCTTCTATAAATAGTTGAAAAATAGGGTTTAATCATTATGCCTCTTTGGGGCTCTCATTTTTTGCCCAGCAAGGGTATTCTTCTTAACGGCGGCATTAAGATTAACTTTAGAAAAATTATTAAAAACTCCAAAAAGCTCTTATTTATTTTGGAAACGGGTGTTTTGCAGGTCGATAAGGTTTGAATTGAGCCTCTTTAACAGTTATGATACCGGCTCGAAAAAATATTGAAAACAAAGTGATTCAGGGAGTTTTCCCTGAATTTAAAAAGGCCTGAAACGCCGTTTGGTGTGAAATGAAAGAATTCCGTAAAATACTTAAGTACGCCAGACCGTACACCAAAAGCCTGGTTTTTGCGTTTCTCTGCCTGACTTTGACATCGTTGATCAATCTGCTATTGCCTCTGATCGTCCGCAATATGATCAATGCCGTGATTGTATTGAAAGACAGTAAGGTTCTGGATAGCCTGGCGTGGGATTTAATCATCGTCATTGGTTTGCAGGCTACATTTGTGGTCACGCACAATTATATTTTTGGTTTCGTGGGTCACAGGATGACCACGGATTTCCGCATCGAATTTTTTTCCCATATCCAATCCCTTTCACTGCGCTTTTTCCAGGAACGCCGAGTGGGGGAAATTTTATCCCGCATGAGCAACGATATCACCGTGATTGAGAATGCTCTGGTGACCATTCCCGTAGCACTGTTGCGCCAGAGCATCACCTTGCTCGGGGCCATGACGATCATCCTCTATCTGAATTGGAAATTGACCGGACTCATTTTGCTTATTCTGCCGCCTTTGATGGTTTTTGCGCGGGTGTTTGGGCGACGGTTAAAAATGTTTTCGGAAAAACTTCAGGATAATGTTGCGCAGGCGGTGGTGGTTCTTGAGGAGGTGATATCATCCATCAAGATTGTCAAGTCCTTCACACGCGAACCCTATGAGCGTAACCGTTTTCAGGATAAAATTGAAACCGCCTTTGAAAGAGCGGTGGACAAGCTCAAGGTATCGTCGTTTTTTGGTCCATTTATCCTCGGCCTCACCTTTCTGGTTTCCGCGATATTGATCTGGTATGGCGGATATCAGGTGATGCAGGGGACGACAACCCCCGGCGAGCTGGCGGCTTTTTTCCTGTACGCTTTGATCATTGCAGGACCGATTGGAACCTTTGTTCGACTGTATACTCAGGTTCAGGAAGCCTCGGGTGCTATTCGCAGGGTTTATGAGATTCTTGATACCCAACCTGTAATTCTAAACCCTGAAAACCCTGTTCCGCTTGGGGATTTAACCGGGCGCATTCGGTTTGAAAATGTTTCTTTTGGTTACCGGGATACGGCAGAGGTGATTCATGATGTCACCTTTGATGTGCTCCCTGGGCAGACCGTTGCTCTGGTTGGGCCCAGCGGGGCCGGTAAGTCCACCCTTATCAAGCTCCTGTTCCGTTTTTTTGATCCGTCTTCGGGAACTATTAATCTGGATGGCCATGATATCCGCAACCTGGACAGGGAAAGTTTTCTCAGTCAAATTGCCCTGGTTCCCCAGGAAACGCTGTTGTTTGGGGGAACAGTGAGAGAAAACATCCTTTATGGAAAGCTCGACGCGACAGACGGTGAACTCGAAACAGCCGCGCAGAAAGCCAACGCGCACGAGTTCATCATGAATATGGAAAAAGGTTATGACACTATTGTTGGTGAAAAGGGAGCGAAACTTTCAGGAGGTGAAAGGCAGAGAATTGCCATCGCCAGAGCCATTTTGAAAGACCCGGAAATACTGGTGCTGGATGAAGCAACGTCCTCTTTGGATAACCGATCCGAATCCCTCATTCAGGAAGCTTTGGAAACCCTGATGGGCAACCGCACAACTTTTATCATTGCGCACCGTTTAAGCACAATTCATAAGGCGGATCAGATTATCGTTCTGGATAAAGGGCGTATTGTTGAAGTGGGTCAACACGAGGAATTGATGGACCACAAAGGCTTGTACTACGACTTGTATACCCTGAAAATGCTTGATCCTGCCGCACACGAAGATCCTGCCGGTTTATAATTTTGCTTGTGAGGATTTTGGAAGAACTGCCCCTATTAAGGAGTGGAAAGAGATGTAGGGGCAGAAACAGGGTTACTCTCCGGGGTCGGCACCAATTAAAAACCCCACTAAATGCGCTTTTTTCTCGGCATCGCCACGATAATAGGTACGGACCAGTCTCTGAATCAATTCATTGAGTGTTGGGTCTTGCCCGTAAGTTTCCATGGCTTCATTGACACAAGGTTCCTCACCGCCTGGAGCGTTTTGTGTTTTCTGGATAGGGCCTTTTCCCGTTAACAGCCAGATTATATTTAAATCCGTATGCTGATAAAGCTTTGCGATGGTATCGGCCGATGGCAAGGACTTGTTGTTCTCGATATCGGAAAGTGAACCTTGCGATATCCTGATCAATTTGGCCAATTGGAACGATTTGAGAGGTAAAGATTTCCTCCACTGACGGAGCCGAGACCCTAAAAATTTTGCTGTACCTGATTTTTTTTCTTGCATTTTACTGTATACCGAATTATGATTGACAATGCCTAATTGTAACCCTGAATAATTCCTGGCCTCAATAAGCTACAATTAAGTTTCAGGCACATAGAATAGAATGTGCTTGAATTTTTTAACCCCCTGGAAAAACTATAGAACCTGATTCCCCAAATCTTCAGCGTGCAACCAGGTTTGAGCGGGAAAGCCTGGGACTATTTTTAGTGGAAAGAGTTTTAACCTTGTAACCTCTTGTACTTCTATAATTCCCCAAAATTATTAAGCCGTCAACCTTTTTCTACGCTTTTGTGTTTTAATTTATTACATTAATGTAAAGTTTTTTATTACACCATAACATGGTGGTTATGAGCTATTTGTTGTGGAGGTTACCGGGTAAGATGCTATTTTTAGGCAGAAGGATTTGGAAGAAGCCTATGTTTTCCTGAAACCAATAATGTTCAACCAGAAAGCTGTAAAGGTGTGGGGCATAATGCGAGAGCCGTCTCTCTTCCTTTCCATCAATGGCGATATCCACGTAGATCACCACTTTGGGTGGTCTGTTTGTCAAAGTTGTCACCAACTCCTTTTCTTTTGCTTCTTCAAGCATGCCCGGTAAAACCCATTCATAGGGAGTGGGATTGACGCGGCCAGAAAGAAAATAAAAAACAGGGTTCAATGGCAAGGCCAGAATGGGGTCGCCTTTTTCCGAATACAGATTTATTTTTTCAATAACCTCCCCAATCCATTTGGCCTCTGCGGGGCTGGTGTAGACATCCGCTTTGTCGAGGGAGAGTCGGGCGGTTTCAATTTTCACGGCACCGATGCTTCCGGCATAAAAACCGTGATGGGTGTTCATTTCGAAATAAAACAGGAAAGGCAAAAAAACAATGAGAAGGTTCAAGGGCAACCGGGTGAAAACCCCTGCCCCTTTAACAGGATCTTGAAAGGAAAGAACCTTTTCCCTGACTCGGTACAACAAATAACAAAACAGCAAATAGAAAGGGGGCAGGGTTCTTAGCAGGTTGTCAAATCCGGCCCGCCAGATTACCAGGCCAAAGGCGCAAACCCCGAATAGAAGGACGGCAATAACCATCAGGTTATGAATGCAAAAGGATTTTTTCTTGAGTACGATTTGGTAAAAAAGAAAGATGGCGACAACGCTGAAAGTAAAAATGGGCAGATAGAACAAAACCCTTTCAAACATCTGATGGTAACCAACTTCCTTGAAAAGGGCGAGGAAGGGGAATATTTCAGGGAATGGGTTTCCCCATACTTCGTGCGCATCAACGACCAATCTGAACACTTTCGCAAAATAGCCGTTCTGCCCCAGATAGACGGCCCCCGCAATCGCTGTGATAAAAGCCCCGCCTGCCAGATAATAAGTTTTGTTGGCGCCATGTTCTGGATTTTTTTCCGGAAAAAAATGAAAGTCCAAATGTTTTTGGCTGAACATTAAAGCCACTACCACCAGGCTGATCAGCAAGGAAAAAAGAGTCACCTCAAATTTGAAAAAGGCACTTGCAAAAATACCTGCCGCCAGACCTGCGAGGCCTGCCAGGTTTCTTTTCTCCAGAAATTTTGTAATGAGATAGAGATTTAATACGACAAAGAAAGTGTAGAAACGGTTGTAGTACATGGAAGGCGCGGAAAGCATGAATAAAGCCGCGAGCAGGGCAAATCCGGCTGGCATGATTTTCCGTCCGATAGAATAAATCATCAAGACCATAGGTGGAGTAATAAGAAGGACACCGATGCGCAGGCTTTGAATTTCCACCCCAAAGAGCTTGAAAAACAGCATCCCATACCAATAACGACCGGGGAGGTAGCCATTGGGATTGAAATCTATAAGAGCCCTCTCCCCGTTGAGGGTTCTTAGGGTTCCATTGGCGTACCCCCCTTCGTCCCAAATGTTCAATCCATATTTGGAGAAGGACCAGAAATAGGCCAACATTGCGAGGTAAAGCAGGGAAACCCAACCCCATCGTTTGGCAAAGGGAGGGTTGTAGTCGGAAACTGTTGTGTCAGTCATTTAAAAACGCCCGCATTTCCTTGGCGAGACTCTGGTTTTCCTGAAGGATATTTTCCAAACTCATATTTTCATCTTTCGAAATGTTCAGCCGTTGCTTCACTTTCAAGATTCGGGCGAGAGATTGCTCAACGCTGGCGCGGGGAATTTTCCCGCTTTCAACATCGCGGATCATTGCGTCCTGCAGGGTGTTCACTTTTTCCAGGTCATGGCAGATGAGAAATATATCGATGCCGACTCGGGTTCCCAACTCGGGTATCGACTCCACCTTGTCATCGATGGCCCGCATCTCAAGATCGTCGGACATGACCACACCCTCAAATTTTAGAGAGTCTCTCAGCACATCTTTCATGATGGTGTGGGAAAATGTGGCAGGCCGCGCGGCATCCCAGGCTGGATAGACCACATGCGCTGTCATGATGACCTCCAGTCCCTGTTTGATGGCATGGCTGAAGGGAGGCAGTTCAATTTGTTCCAGCGACTCGCGCGTTCTCTCAACCCGAGGCAAGGTAAGATGGGAGTCTTGCGATGTATCCCCGTGTCCCGGAAAATGTTTTCCTACAGGAATGACACCGGCAGTATAAAATCCGCGAATTAATTCAGCCCCTAAACGAGCCACCTTTTCCGGGTCACTATCCAGAGCCCTATGCCCAATAACAGGATTTTGAGGGTTGGAGTGGACATCAAGAACAGGAGCGTAATCCATATTTATGCCCACCGCTCGTAACTCTTTCCCCATTCCAAGCCCGAACTGGTGGGCGAGGTCATCCGAGTTGGCCCGTCCCAGGCACGACATGGGAGGAAACCGGGTAAATGGTGCGCCCAGCCGAGCCACCCTGCCCCCTTCCTGATCCACCGAAATGAAAAGTGGAGGGATTTCCGGGTTATCAGCCGTCAACGATTGGAGATCGTTGATCAATTTTCGCAATTGTTGGGGGTTCTTATAATTGCGTTCAAACAGGATCAAGCCGCCAACCCCCTGTTGAACTATCAGTTCTTCGGTGCGGGCGTTGAGGGAGGTGCCCTCAAATCCTGATATAATCATTTGGCCGGTTTGTTGTTTCAGCGAAAGCAAATGGAGTTAGATTCAGGAAAGCGTTGATGGACAAGGTTTGCCACTACTGCCAGCGGGCATCGTTGCCCGCTTCGGCACCCGTATGGTACCATAACTTAACATCTTGAAACCAACGCTGAATTTTAAGAGCGTCGAACATTTATTAGAGACCCCATTATAATATGTTACGCAGAGTTGTGATCACCGGGCTGGGAGCAGTGAGTCCGAACGGCATCGGTTTAAAAACTTTTTGGGAAAACACATGCAAAGGCATCAGCGGCATAGACCGCATTGTCAGCTTTGATGCTTCCCCGTTGATTTGTCAGATTGCCGGTGAAGTGAGTCAGTTCGATCCTTCGCGTTATTTTTCCGTGGCCGACTTAAAAAAACTGCCGCGGTCGGTTCCCCTGGCCGTGGCGGCCACTCAGGAAGCTCTTGCGAATGCGGGCATTGACCTTTCCTCCTTTTCAGAAGAAGATTTTGAAGGGCTGGGGGTCCTGGTCGGTAGTGGCGGATCAGGATTCGACTATTCCGAAAAACAGTTCGAAATTTATTTTTCCAAACAAAAGCATAAGATCAGCCCTTACGCCATTTCCAATTCCCTGGTCGGCATGCTTTCGAGCGAAATTTCCATGTACTTCGGGTTCCAGGGCCGGAGCCATGTAATCTCCAATGGATGTACCAGCTCCTCGGATGCCCTGGGTTATGCGTTCAATACAATCCGGTTCGGGCAGGAAGACTGGTTCGTTTCGGGTGGGGTGGAATCCTGCGTCACCCCAGCGATGATGCAGGGATTCGAAAGAATGAAAGTCAACCCGATGAACTATAACAATTCTCCCACACGCGGCTCACGTCCCTTCAACCGGGACCGGGAAGGGTTTGTGCTGGCCGAAGGTGCCTGGATGGTCATTCTGGAAGAACTGGAGCACGCCAAGGCGCGGGGAGCGGAGATCATCGCGGAAGTCGTGGGCTATGGCACAACCTGCGATGCCTATCATCGAGTTGCCATCATGCCTGATGGAAAGCAGTCCTCAAGAGCGTTGAACCTGGCCTTGAAGGATGCCAAAGTGAATAAAGATGAGGTGGGCTACATCAATTTTCACGGAACCTCAACATTGCTCAATGACAAAGTTGAAACCCTCGCGGTTAAGCAGACCTTTACCAGCCATGCCATGAACATTCCGGCCAGTTCTACCAAATCCATGGTTGGGCACCCGCAAGGGGCGTCGGGGGCACTGGGGGTGACGGTCTCGGCCTTGTCTTTAAAAAACGGTTTCATGACCCCCACCATCAATATGGAAAATCCGGACCCGGAATGCGATATGGATTATATTTCCAATGTAGGCAGAGAAGGCAAGTTGAATATTGCCATCAGCAATTGCATTTCGTTCGGGTCAAAAAATTCTGCCATCGTTCTTAAAAAGTTTTCTTAAGCCATGAAAAGTTTTAAATCCATTTTAAAAAAACTGGTGACAGCAGGGCTTGTGGGGTTTGTTCTGACCGGGTGCGCTGGAAAACTGGTGGATGTGAATGTCACCATCGTTGATCAAAAAACCGCTTTGGAAAATCAGATACTGGGCAGTTACGAAGAGTTGGGCAACGAAGTTCTTCTGCTGGCATCGGTGCGGTCTGTGGATGAAGAAGGAAAGCTCAAGCCAGCCACAGAGATCCCGAAAGGAAAATTGAATGCGCTTCGCGCCATGCAACGTCAGGAGTTCAACCGCGATGATATTCAGGAGTTTAAAAAAAGCCAGGTAGCGGGGGAAGGCAACGATGGATTACTAAAATTTTTTGAAACCGAACAAACAAAAACCGATACCAGGTTTAAAGAATTTGCCGCGGCGATCATTGCCGAAGAGAATGAAGACCGGCTGGTGATATTAAAGAGAATCGTAGCGACCAACGAAAACTTCACCGATAAGGACCTCGCGAAAGTTCAAAAAATCTCCGCCAGTTTGAACCGCGACAACGCCAAACCCGGCGAAAAAATCCAACTCGACAACGGCGACTGGTCCGCCCGCTAAAACCCTTTTTCAGCTACCGATCAGAATACACTTGCAAATAAGCAACGCTATTGACTTGTAATAACTCATCATAATATACTTGTTATCAGGCAACGTAATACACTTGTAATCGCGTACCTTGGAGACCCTATTGGCTGGACCAGGTGAAAAACTGGCGGATTCCCTGAAGGTTCTGAAAAGCCTTCAGGCGGAGAACCGCCGTGTGTTTCAATCCAAAGAATTCGGTCGGGTTCATCGTGAGCGTTTGCTCAGGAACGGCTTCCTGCGGGAGGTGATGAAAGGTTGGGTGATATCTGCAAGCCCTGGCACGGGTGATGGTGACAGCACAACCTGGTTCGCCTCCTTTTGGGAGTTCTGCGTCCGCTACTGCCATGAGCGTTTCGGAGATGACTGGCATCTGTCACCGGAACAGTCCCTCCTCCTCCATGCCGGAAACACAGTCATCCCCACCCAGATCATCTTTTACAGTCCAAAGGGAAAAAACAACACGGTCAATCTGCTGTTCAATACCTCGCTCTACGACTTGAAGCAGAAGAAAATGCCCCCGAGAAGCGACATCATCGAAATGGACGGGCTACGCATCTATACGGTTCCTGTAGCCCTCACCAAAGTTCCCGAATCCTTCTATCAGGGTTATCCAGTGGAGGCTCAAGTCGTACTTTCGCGAATTTCGGACGGGAGCGACCTGCTCCGCCCTCTTCTTGCGGGGGGGCATTCGGCAATTGCCGGTCGCCTTGTGGGAGCACTTCGCCGCATGGGGAAAAATGCGGTCGCGGATGATGTCGCGTCTGGCATGAAAGCGGCTGAGTATACGATCCGTGAGACCGATCCCTTTGAAGCGAATCAGCAATTCGTTACCATTATTCCTTCAGCGTCACCGATAGTGGCTCGCCTTCAAGCAATGTGGGAGACCCACAGGGGTGTTGTGATTGAGAAGTTTCCTGTGGCGCCTGGACTCCCAAAAAACCAAAAGGGTTACCTTCAGGCGGTCGATGAAATCTACAAAAGCGATGCCTATCATTCTCTTTCGATTGAGGGATACCGCGTCACTCCGGAACTGATCGACCGCGTGCGGTCAGGAGCATGGAACCCGGATCAAAACAATGCCGACCAAAAGAATCGCGATGCGCTCGCGGCCAGGGGATACTGGCAAGCCTTTCAGTTGGTGAAGGAAGATGTCACGGCAGTCATAGGAGGCCAAACAGCGGCTGATCTCGTAAGGCGTACTCACCGAAATTGGTACCGGGAACTCTTTCAGCCATGCGTGACCGCCGGTCTAATCGGAACAGAAGTACTTGCGGGGTATCGGAATGATGCCGTCTACCTTCGCATATCCAGATATGTACCGCCACGATGGGAAGCCGTGCGCGATGCCATGCCAACACTGTTCGATCTTCTCAGCCAGGAAAAAGAACCTTCGGTCAGGGCTGTCCTCGGCCATTGGTTTTTCGGCTACATTCACCCCTATCCGGATGGCAACGGGCGCATGGCCCGATTTCTCATGAATGTGATGCTGGCTTCCGGAGGCTATCCCTGGACTGTCATCCGGGTCGAAGACCGCAACGCTTACCTGGCGGCATTGGAAGCCGCGAGTGTTGATGCAAACATTGAACCTTTCGCGCAGTTCATCGCAGAACGGGTAGGTTGGTCAATAAAATAAATGGACTATGAACGAATGCGTGAAGATTGGCTGAATTCATTAAAAGAACCAGTTAACAAGAAACCTCTTACTCTCTTTCAATTTGAAGAAGAATAGTTGCGCTTATGTTTTTCCGACCGAGGGGTGAATGGATTTACCATCGCACGATCTCACGAATTCTATCGCCTTCAGCGCATATTTTTATTTTATGCGCTATATCTAATATTGACAATTTATAGGGTTTAGCGCATATTATGAACATGACGGACCTTGCACGCACACCAAAACAAATAGGCAGTCTGATTCGCCGAACCCGCAAGAACCTGGGGTGGAGCCAGACGCAGTTGGGAGAAAAAGCCGGACTGCGGCAGGAAACAGTATCCCTGATCGAAACAGGGAAACCCGCAACAAAGCTGGAAACGCTCCTTGCAATCCTAGCGGCCCTCAATCTTGAATTTCGGATCGCCCGCCGCTCCAAAGGACAGGCTTCCGACATCGAGGAATTATTTTGATGGCACGCCGCCGCCAATACCTACCCTTGTGCGTTTATCTGAACAACCGCCTTGTCGGCCACCTTCTCAAGGAGCCGAGCGGCGCGACTGGATTCCTGTATGACCAGAGTTGGCTGGGTTGGGAACAGGCCTTTCCGATTTCGCTGTCTCTGCCCTTGCGGGAAGATGCCTATCGGGGTGAGCCGGTCGCGGCAGTATTTGAGAACCTTTTGCCGGATTCAGACGCACTGCGCCGCCGGGTTGCGGAAAAAGTCGGTGTGCGTAGCGTAGACGCATACAGTCTTTTGTCCGCCATTGGCCGCGACTGTGTCGGCGCTCTCCAGTTCATTGCCGATGCCCCGGATGACAATATCGGGAATACGGGAATTGATGGGGAGACAATCTCCGAGGAGATTATCGAAAAACTTCTTCAGAACCTCTCCCAAGTACCGCTCGGACTGAGCCGTGACGACGATTTCCGTATATCCATTGCCGGTATCCAGGAGAAAACCGCCCTTCTATGGCACAACGGACGCTGGCTCAAACCGCATGGCACCACACCGACAACGCACATATTGAAGACACAAATCGGGCGGCTACAGAACGGCATTGATCTCTCGAACAGCGTAGAAAATGAATATTATTGCCTGCGCCTCCTTTCGGCGTTCGGCCTTCCCGTTAACACCGCCGAGATTCACACCTTCGGGCAGACAAAAGCCCTTGTCATCGAACGTTTCGACCGCCGCTGGGCAAAGAACGGGCAACTGTTACGCCTACCCCAGGAAGATTGTTGCCAGGCTCTGTCGATTCCACCGACAAGAAAGTATCAGAGCGATGGTGGTCCAGGAATGGTTGATATCCTCAACCTTCTCAAAGGAAGCGATAATCCGGCGGAAGATCAAAAGACGTTTTTGAAGGCGCAAATTTTGTTCTGGTTACTCGGTGCAACGGATGGGCATGCGAAGAACTTCAGTATCTTCCTCGGAACAGGTGGCCGCTTTTCTCTGACACCGCTCTATGATGTTCTCACCGCCCAGCCAAGTCTCGATACCCGCCAGATAGAACGCAAACAAATGAAGCTCGCCATGTCGGTCGGCACCCACCGTCATTACAGGACGGATGAAATCCAGTCTCGGCATTTTCTCCAGACCGGTGAAGATGCGGGCTTACCAAAGCACCTGGCCCGCGCCGCCATTGAGGAAATCGTAGCGACGGCGAACACAGCATTGCAACAACTCGAAAACATACTTCCCGCAGACTTCCCTGAAGAAATTCACGCTTCGGTCAAAGCAGGCATGCGGTTAAAATTGGATCGCCTTCATTTGCCTGAAGCCACATCACTCTGAAATGGATAGTGGATAGGGCTCATTATTTTAACCGGACACTACTGATGCGGGCTAATGCTTGATCTTCGGGATCTCATGCTTCCGTCCTCAATCTGGTGAGGTTTCTTCGGGGATTCAAGAAGGCCCCGAGGCCTATTCTCATCCCGCCAGACTTTTTCAATGCCGTCAATCGCTATCGTGTCAGCCAGCCAGTCGTAAAAATGTCTACGGCTCCCGCAATGGGCGGGTTTGTTCTGGTTGCGTCCTGTTTTAACATCCATGCCCGGAGGCGGCTCGATCCGGATATCAATATCCTCCGAAAACCGGTGAATGATTCCGTACCCCTTGGATAAGGATGTGCCTCCCTTCAACTCGAAGGTCAGGCCCATCTGTTGCAGTCCATACAGGCAATGCATGATCCAGTAGTCTTTTTCCACAAGGGCGGGCGCGAGGGAATTGCTCCGGCCGATAATACGGATCAGGTCGGGGAAGTCCGGGTGGCGTGATCCCAGAAGCATGGCAAAAACCTACCTTGAGGGTGAACCTGCGGTCTCCGGAATACAGGTCATGAATCAAAGATTCATTTCGTATCGTGTGCTACGACCTCCCCC
>Ga0210009_1002682_pt1 | contig 12529 bp, 10 predicted proteins | sample CryGeyCG2114_065_FD_185457 | JGI IMG/M metagenome (GOLD analysis project Ga0210009, IMG submission 185457) | Groundwater microbial communities from aquifer - Crystal Geyser CG12_big_fil_rev_8/21/14_0.65 (SPAdes) (version 2) | ecosystem: Environmental > Aquatic > Deep subsurface > Groundwater ... | reverse complement strand
AGAAATCCCATCCGCGACTCACCCATGCGGGTTTCTTCCACCTCACCAGCGAGAATATTCGCGTAAAATGCCTGGGCGCGTTTGAAATCTGTTACCGGAATTTCAAAATGGACGACTGTATGCTGAATAGACATAATTGCTCCTTTATTTAGGATATGTTGGCTCGTTGTTGGCGGATGTTAGCATCCTTCACCGGGGCTTACAATAAATATTTAATCAGGAAAAATCCTGCCACCAACAACACGACAAACGCGATGCTGAGCAAGTTAAAATACCTGTCGATAAAGGCTTGTATAGGTTTCCCGTACTTCCATAGTAACCAACTCACGAGGTAAAACCGGGCAGAACGACTTAAGGCTGAAGCGACCACGAAAACCGTAAAATTGATGTCAAATGCACCAGCCGAGATGGTGATAACCTTGTATGGAATCGGCGTAAATCCGGCGGTAAATACGACCCAGAATCCCCATGTAGCGTAGAGCTTTTGTATTTCCAGAAAGGCGGTCTCCGTAAATCCCGGGATACTCTGGTAGAAAAATTGAGCCAGTGACGAATAGATACCAGGTCCATCCCACCACAAAAAATGGCCGATGCTATATCCAAAAATGCCACCCAATAATGAAGCGATTGAGGCTGCCAGAGCGAAGGTAAATGCGCGTTTCCGGGCGCCGAGAACCATGGCGATAAGGAAGGCATCCGGCGGAATGGGAAAAAATGAGGATTCCGTGAAAGCCCAGATAAATAATACCAACCAGCCATAGGGTGTTTTTGACCAATGTAACAGCCAATCATAACTGCGTCTGGTCCAGGAAACCGACTGAATCGCCATTTCTGTTGTAGATGTCACGTCCAAAAACTCCTCAAATAAAATCGGATAAATTTCCAGGTATCCCTAAAATGGTGCATGTGGCTGGGTTCATCATCATAGATAACCGGAACATCCACCCATTTCAGATTCAAACCACAGGTACGGATTTTCAAAAAAATGGCAGACTCAAACTGGAAACCACCTTCAGGCACAGACCAAAGTTCCGGGTTAACCAGCGGATAACAACGAAAACCAATCTGACTATCGTAAATTTTCAAACCAGTGCGCCGTGAGAGTAACCAACTGGTGACTGTATTCGAAACGATTCTTGACCAGGGCATGTTTGTCATATTCCAATTCCGGTGTCCGATGACAAAATCAGTCGGCTCCTTAATGGACTTTAGAAACGCTGGAACTGAGGTGACCGGATGTTGGCCATCCGCGTCAAGCGTCACGGCGAAATCGAATCCGGCAGCGCGTGCCATTTCAAAACCATCTTTTAAAACAGCGCCTTTTCCGCGATTCTGTGGAAATCGCACAAATTGAGCCGGGTGAATTTCGGCCTCAATTAAGCCGTCGGTACTGCCATCGTCCAAAATCATGATCGCTAAGCCGGTATCGAACAGTGCCGGTAACAACCGTTTCAAATGCTCCCGACTGTTGTAAACCGGGATGAGCACTATTGTCTTATAAGACTGTATATCAGTCATTTATAGCATTTATTAAAAGTTTTCAGTGATGCTGTTTCGCCGGAAATCAGATTTTGTAATCACTGTCGTAGGCGCAGTATTTATTGACAATGGGCATGCGCCGGCCAACTCCGAAGGCGCGACGGGTCACACGAATTCCTGGTGGGAGTTGGCGGCGCTTATATTCGCTATGACAAATCAAACCCATGATTTTTTTCACCAATTCGGGTGAATAACCTTTAGCCACCAAGGCCTTATAACTGAGTTGTTCTTCAATAATTTGATCAACCAGGGGACTTACAATATCGTAATCAAATGGATCAACCTGATCAGGTCGCAGCTCTGCTGAAGGTGGTTTGGTGATGCAATGTTCCGGAATAATGTCACGACCTTTGCGTTCGTTGAAATATCGCGCCACCGAATAGACCAGGGTTTTTCCCAGGTCACTGATCACCGCCAGTCCCCCGCTCGTATCGCCGTACAATGTGCAATATCCCAGAGCAACTTCCGTTTTATTACCGGTCGTGAGTAACAAGCTGCCGTCGCGATTGGAAAGGGCCATAAGGATATTTCCGCGAATGCGGGCTTGGAGATTTTCTTCTGCCAAACCAACCAGGGGTTTACCGAAATTCGTGGTAAACACAGCACCAAAGGCGTCGAAAGGCTCGGAAATGGGTAGTTGAATATACCGAATACCTAGATTTTCAGCCAAAATTCGGGCATCGTCACGACTGTGTTGGGTGGAATATTTGGATGGCATGGAAACGCCTAAAACATGGTCAGACCCCAAGGCTTCTCTCGCTATGACCGCTGTCAATGCGGAATCAATCCCACCAGACAACCCCAGGACAGCATCGTGATGTCCCGTTTTTCGGAAATATTCCCCCAGACCAAAAACCAGTCCGTCAAATACCTCCTGTTCCTTGGTTTTCCCGGGCAAAAAAATCGGTGTTTGTACAGGCGCATCTAATGGCAATTCAATGGTGATGACAGCCGCTTCGAATTTGGGACCGAAATGGACCAGATTGGCTGCATGATCAACAACGATAGACCCACCATCGAACACCAATTCATCCTGGCCACCAACCAGGTTCAAATAGATGTAGGGTAAATGGAATTTTCGAACTTTGGCCTGGATCAAATCAAGTCGTTCAACATCTTTTTTGGCGTGAAAGGGTGATGCTGAAATATTAATTAACAGTTCCGCCCCGGCAGTGGCCAAACGATCAATGATTTTATAACCAATTTTTGTGTCCCACAAATCCTCGCAAATGTGGACGCCCAGCTTTACTGATCCTGATGACCGCGTTTCCACCGAGATAGGCTTATTATCCCGTCCGGGTTTGAAATAGCGCCACTCATCAAATACATCGTACGTGGGTAAAAGTGATTTATGCGCCCAGTAGAGGATTTTTCCGTTCTGGAGGATGGCCGCACTGTTATAGGTGTCTTTCCCATCATGATGCACAGCGCCTATAATCGCAACCGTTTCACCCGTCAGAAGCGCTAACTCCTCAACCAATCGCATATTTTGCGGAATGAAATTCGATTCAAAAATCAGGTCTTCCGGCGGATAGCCTGTAATAAATAACTCAGGGAAAATCACCAGGTCAGCTAGATCGCGCTCGGCTGCCTGAATGGTCTCCTTCGCCTGCAAAAAATTACTTTTAAAATCACCTACAGTCGGATTTAACTGTGCCAGAACGACTTTGAGTTTGCGGTTCATCTCACCCATTATCTGCTTTTATTAATCTCTGTATATAATTGATTCACAGCGTCTTCTGGCGTTTCTGAAAATTGCATACCGTCAATTTTCCATGACCCCAGGCCGACGATTGGTTTCCCTGCCGAAAGTGTAAATGCGATTTCCGAGAGCGTCCCATAAGCGCCATCAACGGCAATTAAACCATCAACCGAACGCACCAAAATTCCATTTCTTAAATCGCCCATACCGGTAAAAACAGGAACATCAACATAACCATTGGCTTCATCAGGATCAGTCCCCATCAAGATTCCAACCACCAGACCACCGGCATCATGGGCACCCTTGCTGGCGGCTTCCATGACGCCACCCCGACCACCGGTATAGATGATAGCCTTCTTCTCTGCCAGAAGTCGTCCCACGGCATAGGCTTTTTGATACACCTCTGCAGGAACGGCCCGGGCTCCGATAACACCAATTCTGAGTTGATCTATTGACATTAAGGCGTCAGTCTCGACATGGTTCTCGGGAATGGTACGGCTTCACGAATATGGCTCAGGCCACAAATCCACGCGACGGTGCGTTCCACACCCAAACCAAAACCAGCATGTGGTACAGATCCATAACGGCGTAAATCCAGATACCAGTCATAATTTGCCGGATCCATCCCCTCCTCGCGCATGCGCTCAACCAACAAATCGTAATCATCCTCACGCTGGGATCCGCCGATGATTTCGCCATAACCTTCCGGCGCTAACATATCAACCGCGAGCGCGTATTTTGAATCGGCGGGATCGCGTTTCATGTAGAATGCTTTTATCGCAGATGGATAATGGTGAACCATCACCGGGCTTTCATGCGCCTCCCCAATAATGGTTTCATGAGGTGCACCAAAATCATCACCCCACTGGACATCCACGCCTCGCGCCTGAAGCAGCTTAATGGCATCATCATAATGGATTCTCGGGAATGGTTTTTGGATGGCTTCCAATTTGGTGATGTCACGCTCCAGCGTTTCAAGTTCCAGCCGACGGTTCATCAACACCTCGGCAACAATGTACGAGATCATGTCTTCAGCGAGATCCATATCCATATCCAGGTCATAATAGGCCATTTCCGGCTCCACCATCCAGAATTCTGTCAAGTGGCGTCGGGTTTTACTTTTTTCTGCGCGAAATGTGGGGCCAAAACAGTACACCTTCCCCAATGCCATGGCGGCTGCTTCTGCATAGAGTTGCCCGCTTTGAGTGAGATAGGCTTTGTCATCAAAATAGTCTGTTTCGAACAGCGTCGCGGTCCCTTCGGTAGCTCCTTTTTGGAATATCGGAGTGTCCACCAGTGTAAAATCGCGTTGGTCAAAAAAGGTGCGAATGCTCTTAATGATCGTGTGGCGAATGCGCATGATGGCGTGCTGTCTCTTGGAGCGTAACCACAGGTGGCGCTGATCCATCAGAAACTCGATACCATGCTCTTTCTTTGTAATGGGATATTCGCCGGCGACGCTTACCAGTTCAACTTTATGAGCAATCAGCTCGTAACCACCATCAGCACGCTCATCGGCGATAACCTTGCCGGTAACCATGACTGATGACTCCTGAGTGAGGACATCCTTCAGATCAAAACTGGCTTCGTCGCAGTCGTTTTTTGTGACGACACATTGAATAATTCCGGTGCCGTCCCGGAGGATCAGAAACCAGATTTTACCGCTTTTCCGCAGGTTATAAACCCAACCCTTCAGCTTGACAACTTCATCCTTGTGATAGCTGATATTTTGAATGAAATACTCGTGCATGGTTCTACCATCCTTCAGTCATGGATTCAATAATTCGATCGACTATTTTCCGGATTGCCTCCACCTTGGCATCATCCCGATTCCGCTGCGCGTCGGTGGATAATTGGGAATTTTCAATCTCGCTAAAATAGGTTCCGTACTCATTTATATTCTTGCTAAACAACGGTTTATTCATGGTATCGTCCTGCCAAATCACCTGTCCGGAAATTTGCAGGCGATATTCAGTGACATTCTCACTTTTGTCATACGTTGATGGAATATCGGAGATGGATTTTATCACCCCTTCAATATGTGAATCGGCTTCCGGCGACGTTGTCAATGTCAGCAGGCGAGTCTGCTGTAGCCTGGTATTCAGTTCCTCATCAACTTCCAGTTCAATATTGAATTCCGCCGTGCGGTTCTCAAACGGCTCAAGCCGCATATTTTTCAGATGCGTTGGAATCGTACCTTTGAAGGAGTAAAACGCGCAATGTGTCAGGACCTGCAATAAAATCAGGAATATGCCTACTGAGAGACTAAGCGCGCGTTTTTTTACTGGGTATTCCGTATTCATTGATCTTCCGATAAAGTGTGCGCTCGGCCATTTCCAGGGCCACGGCAGTTTTTCGCTTATTAAAATTAAATTTTTCCAAGGTCTTGTAGATTAATTCTCGTTCTGCCTCGGCGGAAGTGACATTACCAATCGTTTTGGGATTGTAAATCGTTGGCTCTTCACCTTCCCCGGCTTCATCAGCTTCGTTATAATGCTGCACGATCTCCAGTTCTGTCGGGTAGCGTTTGGATGGCTTCTCAGGCGTCTCCGGTGACCAGCCACCAGAGCTCATTAAACCCTTCATCTCCCGAATATCCTGCCGCAACAGGAATAATTGCTGCAAAATCAACTCTCGCTCAGCCTGATCCACCGTCCGGTTCATGGGCACCGGTAAAAATGGATTTTCCGCATCACCCTGTTCCGAATCTACCCGCAGGTAATGCAAAACCGTCTCCGTGCGTAAAACACCACCCTTTTCAAGGACGACGATACTTTCCACGAAATTTTTTAGCTCACGAATGTTACCCGGCCAGTTGTAATCCTGCATGACTTTGAAAGCGCCGTCGGAAAAACCCTTGAAAACAATTTGATTCCTGATGGCGCATTCACGGGCAAATTTTTCAGCCAGAATGGGGATGTCAATGCGACGATTTCTTAAAGGTGGTACCGAAATCGTAACGGCTTTTAAGCGATAATAAAGATCTTTGCGGAAATTTCCTGACTCTACCTCATCGCCAAGATTTCGATTCGATGCGGCGATGACCCGGACATCAACTTTCACCGATTTCGAAGCGCCGACTGGTAAAAATTCGCCCTGTTCCAGAACCCGCAAAAGCTTGACCTGGGTCTCCAGTGGTGTCTCTCCAATTTCGTCCAGGAAAATGGTGCCACCGTCGGCTGTCTGAAAATACCCTTTGCGATCATCACTGGCCCCGGTGAAACTGCCTTTTTTGTGGCCAAAAAGTTCACTCTCGATGATGCCCGCCGGAATAGCGCCACAATTGACAATAACGAGAGATTTGTGAGCTCGTCGGGAATGCCCATGCAGGGCGGATGCAATCAACTCTTTACCGGATCCGCTTTCGCCGGTTATCAGGACAGAAATATCTGTCGGCGCAACCTGGTCCACCGTTTCCAACATATCTTCAACCGGGGCAGAATTCCCCAATATGCCATACTTACGTTGCAGCGTCCGGATGCGTTCGTTGACTTCACTCATCGCAATACTTTAGCCTCGAAGGTGCAAAAAATATTATCGTCCTCTGCCACCGGTATCTCGGAACCAACGAGCCGTGATCTTCAAACCATCGGTTACGTCAACCGTCGGTTCCCAACCCAGTAATTTTTTAGCTTTGGCATGGTTAATGACGCTGCGCATTTGCTCGCCAGGCATGGCAGGACCATGTTGTTCGGGAATTACGGGTGCCAGTTCATCCCGCAATGCCTGGTATAGCTGATTCACATCCGTTTCGATCCCGGTGCCGACATTCACGACATCACTATCGGGATAATTCAGCCCGGCGACATTTGCCCGTACCACATCTTTAATGAACACATAGTCACGCGTCTGCTTGCCATCACCATTGATGACCGGTTGTCCGTCGGCGAGCAATTTTGAGCAGAAAATGGCGACGACACCGGCTTCCCCGTGTGGATTCTGGCGTGGGCCGTAGACATTTGCGTAACGGGTGATAAAATAGTTTAAACCATGAACATGTTTGTAAAAGTGGAGGTATTTCTCCGTTGTCAATTTCGTTATGCCATAAGGCGACAAGGGGCGTTGAGGATGGTTTTCATCCGCCGGAAAGTAATCCTGCTCGCCATAAATCGCGCCACCCGTGGAGGCAAACATGAACTTCTTCACACCATATTTGACCGCATTTTCAAGGAGATTCAATGTTCCGAGTACATTCACATCTGCATCGAAAGCAGGATCGGCAACCGATTTGCGCACATCCATCTGAGCGGCGTGGTGATTGATGACATCGAACTTTTCAGCCGCAAACAATTCGGCCAGGGCTTTGTCCCGAATGTCCATTTTAACGAATTTTGCAGCCGGATTTACCAGTTCCGGTCGACCCGTGATCAAACTATCGAGGACGACAACATCGTGTCCTGCAGCAATGAAAGCATCCGTAACATGCGAAGCGATAAACCCCGCGCCACCCGTAACTAAAATTTTCAAGTTTTAAGCTCCAATTATTTTTATCTCTAGATATCAACTCAGTTCTTCACGAGTCCGGCAACTTTTGCTATCACCACGAAGCGTCTCCCTGAGTTCATCGAAGGGCGCGAGTTGGTGGTTCATGCTTGAAATTTTCAAGCCTTGACCTCAATTGGCGCCAACTTTTTTCAGCTCTTTTTCGAGTTTTTTAATCTCGTCCCGCAAGAGCACTGCCCGCTCAAAATCCAGTGCTTCGGCGGCCGTCAGCATATCTTTCCGCATCAATTCCAGTAATTCATTTTTCTCGTGAGATTTGCTGTAGCGTTTGATGGATTCGTTCACCCGTTCAGCTTTTTTCGTCAGGGAATCGGCCACCATGGTAGTCCCCCGAATCTCATCGGCTGACTTGTAAATGGTCTCCGGCGTGATGCCATTTTCCCGGTTATACTGAGCCTGTTTTTCCCGTCGCGTTGTGGTAATATCAATCACCTTTTGCATACTGCGGGTGATTTTATCACCGTAAAATATGACCTTTCCATCAACATGTCGCGCAGCCCGGCCGGAAACCTGTAACAGGGATGTTTCGCTCCGGAGAAATCCCTCTTTATCCGCGTCCAGAATGGCCACCAGACTCACTTCCGGCAGATCAAGACCCTCCCGTAGCAGGTTGATTCCGACCAGGACATCGAATTCACCCAGTCGCAAATCCCGGAGAATACTGACGCGTTCAAGCGGGTCAATCTCCGAATGCAGGTAGCGCACCCGTAAATTCAGATTCACCAGATAGTCGGTGAGGTCTTCGGACATCCGTTTGGTTAATGTCGTAACGAGTACGCGCTGGTGTTTGGCGATGCGCTGCTGAATCTCCTCGATCAGATCATCAATCTGACCCTCAGTGGGTCGCACTTCTATCTCAGGATCCATGAGTCCGGTGGGTCGGATGACCTGTTCCACCACGATCCCTTCAGATTTCTCAAGCTCATATTCGCTGGGTGTGGCAGAGACAAAAACGACCTGACCCATAGCCGCTTCAAACTCTTCAAACTTCATGGGACGGTTATCAAGGGCGCTGGGTAAGCGGAATCCGTATTCCACTAAATTCTGTTTCCGGGATAAATCACCACGATACATCGCCCGGAATTGCGGCAGTGTCACATGTGATTCATCAATTATGAGTAAAAAATCTTTCGGGAAAAAATCAAAAAGTGTATAGGGGCGTTCCCCTGCTTCCCGATCCGTTAAATGGCGTGAATAATTTTCAATACCACTGCAATACCCCATTTCACGAATCATTTCCAGATCAAATCGGGTGCGCTGTTCCAATCGCTGCGCTTCCAGCAGATTGCCGCCTTCCCGCAATTCCAAAAGCCGCTCATTCAATTCCGCTTCAATGGTTACCAGGGCTCGTTTTAATTTCGATTCGTCCGTGACAAAATGGCGTGCGGGGTACAGAACAAACACATCTTCGTGCTTTGTAATTTCGCCGGTCAAGGGATCAATCATTGAAATTTCAGTTATATCATTCCCCCAGAATTCGACACGCACCGCCAGATCATCATAGGCCGGGTAAATTTCCACCACGTCACCTCGAACTCTGAACTTACCCCGTTCAAAGTTCAGGTCATTCCGCTCGTAAAAAATGTCAATTAATTTCCGGAACAAATCCCGTTGTTTGATCTGCTCACCCTTTTTCAGAATGACAATGCTTTTCGCGTAATCTACCGGAGATCCCAAACCAAAGATGCAGGAGACTGATGCCACCACCACCACATCGCGGCGTGAGAGCAGAGCACTGGTTGCCTTCAACCGCAGCTTATCAATTTCCTCGTTCATGGACATGTCTTTTTCGATAAATGTGTCCGTAACCGGCAGATAAGCCTCTGGTTGATAGTAGTCATAATAGCTGATGAAGTATTCAACCGCATTCTCCGGGAAAAATGTCTTGAACTCCCCAAAAAGCTGCGCTGCGAGTGTTTTATTGTGCGAAATGATAAGTGTCGGGCGATTCACATTTCTGATGACTTGGGCCATGGTGAATGTTTTACCGGAACCGGTCACACCCAACAACGTCTGGAAGGGAATGCCCTTATTCAGGCCGGTTGTTAATTCGGCAATCGCCTGTGGCTGGTCGCCGCGGGGTTCATAAGTCGTAAATAATTTAAAATCTGCCATTTTGTCCTATGATAGGTTCCAGACCTATTTCAGTCAATGAAAGCTTGTGGTCATTGAAAAATATTTCAACTGAACTTCTGGTTGTTTCGATTGGCTTGATGAATGAGATTTGCAAACGATGGATTTTCAAACCCTCATCCTGTTCGTTGTTCTTGGACTCGCCATTATCGCGTTTATCCGGGAGATGTTCCCCATGGAGGTGGTGGGGTTCACCGCAATGGTCATTCTCATCCTTTTTGGTATCGTCACTCCCAAAGAGGCAGTCGAAGGTTTTAGTAACTCAGCCGTTGTAACCGTCGGCGCTTTATTCGTCCTCAGTCATGCCATGGTTAAAACGAATATTTTAAACTTGTTAGTCACCAATCTTGAAAATTTTGGCGGCAAACGAAAATGGCTGGTCATCGGGATTTTACTGACTTCTGTAGCTATTGTCTCGTCGCTGATCAACAATGTGGCAGCGGTGGCGATTACCATGCCCTTGGCCATGCAATTAGCGCAACGCTTCAAACTTTCACCGTCGCGCATCCTGCTGCCACTCTCCTATGCCAGTATTTTTGGCGGCACCATGACACTCATCGGTACATCCACCAATTTGCTGGTGAATGAAGTCGTCATTAAAGCTGGCTATCCTCCTCTGGGGATGTTCGAATTCACGAAACTAGGTGCGATCTTCACGGGTGTCGGTTTAATCTACATTTTTATTCTTGCCCGGCATTATATGCCGAATCGGGCTATTATCTCCAGCCTGACACGCAAATACCACATGTCAGCATATTTGACGGAAGTCCGGGTTGCGGAAGACTCCCCTTTGATTGGGTCAACCTGTTTGTCCCAGCAAGTCAGTAGCCGTTTTAATATCATCATTCTGGAGATTGTCCGGGATCAACAAAAAATGAGTACTGACCTACGCAACCGCATCTTACAGGACAATGACACGCTCATCGTTCAAGGTAAACTGGATGATATACTCAGGATGAAATCGGAGCTGAAAGTTCAGTTATTAACAGACACAAAATTGAATGATGAAGACCTGAATGATGCTGAAAATGCTGTTCAGGAAGTGGTAGTAAGCCCCGGATCAAGCTTTGTCGGCAGCAGTTTGCAGGCCATCAATTTTCGTGCTCGTTATGGGTTGTTCGTTTTGGCAATACAACGGGCTGGCACAACCCTGCGCGACAAGGTTTCGCATATTCGCCTGCGAGACGGTGATGCACTCCTGGTTTTTGGTCACCGCACAAAACTGGATCAACTGCGTCATTCAACCGATGTCTTTGTACTTGATGTGGTTCCGATTCAGCTTCACAAAATCAAGTTCTGGTGGATGCCAGTAACCATTCTGCCGGCCATTATGATTCTGGCTGCGTTGGAATTTATCGATATCATGTCTGCCTCTCTGGTGGGTGTGAGTCTGTTACTGCTATTCCGGGTCATTACCCCGCAAGAGATGTATCAGAGCATTAACTGGAGTGTCATTTTTCTGATTGCGTCTTTTATCTCGGTTGGCCGTGGCATGGAAAACACACAAGCTGCGAACCTGATGGCTGGTTTATTTGAAATGATTGGAAATTCTGTCTGGGCTGAATGGGCGCCGCACATTGCACTCACTGCCATTCTCTTTTTTACGGCATTGCTAACAGGTTATCTATCCAATAATTCGGTTGCAATCATTCTGACCCCCATCGCAATAGCCACTGCCATAAATTTGAATGTGAATCCCAGACCTTTCATTTTTGCCATCGCTTTTGCGGCTTCAGCCAGCTTTTTCACACCCATGGGCTACAAAACGAACCTCATGGTTTTTGGACCCGGTAACTATCGCATGAGTGATTACTTCAAAGCTGGTTTACCATTGAATCTATTATTCTGGCTGATCGGGTCAGCTCTGATTCCCGTTTTCTGGCCATTTTAATTCCGGTAATTTTTTCCACATAAATCAAACGGGGCGCTTTTTGAAAAACGCCCCGTTCTATATGCAATCCCCCAGGATAGCTGTAGCAATAAACTACTTCAGGAAGGTAATCAAGCGATTGACCTGGTTATTCCCCATCGTAATGCGATATAGGTACAGTCCCGATGCGACCGGTGAACCCGTAACATCCGTGCCGTTCCAAACCACATTGTATACGCCGGGTGCTGTGTTCTGATTGACAACCAGGTTTTTCACAGTACGCCCGGTAATGTCATAAATGGTCACATTGACATTTCCAGCTTCAAGGATATTAAATGAAATGGTTGTGGTAGGGTTAAACGGATTGGGGAAATTGTAATTATCACCAATCATCATGTTTCTGGATTGGGACATTTCAGGTGCATGTGGACCACCGTGTCCCATTGAACCAAATTCACGCCAAATTCCACCATTCAATTCAGTAACGACCAAGACTTCGGCATCCCACAGAGGGGATTCCATCATCTGGATTCCAGTGACCGTAATGATGTCGCCGGCAACCGGTCTGGTGAGTGTTGAATCAACAGGCAGGTACCATGCCGGACCAAAGTTCAGGACATAATCCATCACAGAGTCGCCATCCACATCAATGAAAAAGACTTCATGATAAATCAAGCTATCCGGCTCTTCACGATTTAAATAGCCGGCACTCAATGAGGTGCCAACATTGTACTGTCTCTGGTGAATTTGCTCGTGAGCACCACCAAATTCTTCGCCGTGAT
>Ga0210009_1002679_pt1 | contig 12531 bp, 11 predicted proteins | sample CryGeyCG2114_065_FD_185457 | JGI IMG/M metagenome (GOLD analysis project Ga0210009, IMG submission 185457) | Groundwater microbial communities from aquifer - Crystal Geyser CG12_big_fil_rev_8/21/14_0.65 (SPAdes) (version 2) | ecosystem: Environmental > Aquatic > Deep subsurface > Groundwater ... | reverse complement strand
GGTTGCGGTTCTGCGATTGCTTCCAGTTCTTTGGTGACGGAATGGGTAAAAGGGCGAACCTTAGAAGAAGCCGGTTCTATCAAAAACACAGAGATTGCTCAAGAGTTAGGTTTACCCCCCGTTAAGATCCACTGCTCAGTTCTTGCAGAAGATGCCATAAAAGCTGCTATTGAAGACTATAAGAAGAACCGATAATCCTTGGATTTTAAGTTGATATCGTAGGAGTTTTGTTAGATGGCATTAAGTTTAACCGAAGCAGGCGCAAAACAGATGAAGTCGTCCTTGGAAAGCCGAGGAAAAGGGCTGGGGATCCGTTTAGGGATTACCACCACTGGCTGTTCGGGCTTTGCCTATGTGATGGAGTTTGTTGACGAAATTAACCCTGAAGACGAAGTCTTTGAAAACCTTGGGGTGAAAGTCGTTGTGGATAAGAAAAGTCTGGTTTACCTTGACGGCACCATCGTGGATTATGTGAAACAAGGATTAAATGAAGGTTTTGAGTTCTCTAATCCTAACAGCAAGGCTGAATGCGGTTGTGGTGAAAGTTTCACAGTATGATCCACAATTACTTTCAACTACTGGGCATTAAGGCAACTTTTGATTTAGACAATGATCTGCTGCTTGCGAATCATCGTAAGTTGCAACAAAGCATTCATCCCGATCGTTTTGCGGCGAGCTCCCATGCTGAAAAGCTGGCGGCTGTCACGCAAATGGCACAAATCAACGAAGCTTTTCAGATCCTTAAAAATCCTGTTACTCGGGCAGAATACCTGCTGCAATTATCCGGTTGGGATAAACCTGGTGATGAGCAAACCATTAAGTCTTTACCTCTATTAATGGAGCAGATGGCGTTAAGGGAAGAGTTAGAAGAGATAGAAACTGCCGATAATTCTCAGCAGCTATTGGACGTTTTTTGTGGAAATATTGATCAAATGACCCAACAACAACTGCAACAACTTTCTACAGAGTTTCAACAAAAGCTCTCTGCTGATACAATTTACTTATCTATTACCCGTTTAAAATTTCTGACAAAATTAAAATCAGAAGTGATTCGACTTGATGAGAAACTCGAAGAGCTTGATGATTAAATAAGGTATCCATAATGGCATTAATGCAAATTGTAGAACCGGGACAAACTCAGGCACCTCATCAACGACGTATCGCAGTAGGAATTGATTTGGGGACAACCAACTCATTGATTGCGGTGATGAGAAGCGCTGTTGTAGATGTTTTGGCCGATGACTCCGGCAGAAAACTATTTCCCTCCGTGGTGCAATATCAATCAAATAATCAGGTGATAGTGGGAGAAGCTGCGCGTTTTTCTTCAGCACTAGATCCTCAAAATACCATTATTTCGGTCAAACGTTTGATGGGAAAAGGCTTTGAAGATATACATGATTTTCAATCGAAATTCCCCTATAGCTTTGTCTCTAATCAGGGAGTGCCAGCCATATCGACAGTTTCTGGTGATTATAGTGCCACGGAAATATCGGCACAGATTTTATCCTATTTAAAAAATATAGCTGAAAATCGTCTTGTGGATAAAATTCAAGGGGCTGTTATTACTGTGCCTGCCTATTTTGATGATGCGCAAAGACAAGCCACTAAAGATGCGGCAAGACTTGCTGGTATCAATGTTTTACGCTTATTAAATGAACCAACGGCCGCTGCTGTCGCCTACGGCTTGGATTCTGGTGAAGAGGGTATTCATGCCATTTACGATTTTGGTGGAGGAACCTTTGATATCTCTATATTAAGATTTACCCGTGGCGTATTTGAAGTGCTTTCAACGGGTGGTGACTCCTCGCTAGGGGGAGACGATATGGATCAAGCCCTAAGCGAATGGATGATTAGCCAGCTCTCAATTCCTGTTGAGAAAAATCCTTCTTTACTCAGACATGTGTTAAATCTTGCGCGTGGTGCCAAAGAAAGCCTCAGCGATTTGGATGAAGTGAACATCCATGTTTGTTTACAGGGAGAAAGTTATGGGCAACTTCATCTTACCAGAGAAGGTTTAGAACAGATTATAGAACCCATTGTGAGCAAAACCTTGAAGTCTTGCAAGAGAGCTTTAAGAGATGCAAATTTGCAAGGCGAGCCCATACGCGCCATCGTAATGGTTGGAGGAAGTACCAGAGTTCCTTTGGTCAGACAAAAAGTTGAAGCTTTCTTTGGAATAGCGCCTTTAGTGTCTATCGATCCCGACCAAGTCGTGGCTGTTGGTGCTGCACGACAAGCTGATTTACTGATTGGAAACCAACCGAATAGTGATTTATTGCTGTTGGATGTTTGCCCCTTATCCTTAGGGATAGAAACCATGGGCGGACTGGTTGAAAAGATCATCGCCAGAAACACCTCAATACCTGTTGCTAAAGCTCAGGAATTTACCACCTTTAAAAATGGCCAAACCGCCATGTTAATTCATGTTGTTCAAGGCGAAAGAGAGCTAGTTAAAGACTGTCGATCTCTTGCTCAATTTACCTTGCGTGGTATACCGCCAATGGTTGCAGGTGCGGCTAAGGTTAAAGTGATCTACCAAATTGATGCAGATGGCTTACTGATGGTTAGTGCTCAGGAGTTAGTTTCTGGGGTTCAAGCCAAAGTTGAGGTTAAACCCTCTTACGGTTTGTCCGATGAGCAGATGATCAGCATGATCCAAGCCTCGTTTTCTAATGCCGAAGAAGACTTGCAACAAAGAACCCTCTGCGAGCAACAAGTCGAAGCGAAAAGGATGTTATTGGCTATCGAAGTTGCCTTAGACAAAGATGGACATTTGTTGCCAAAAAATGAATTTGAATCACTATCTCAAAAAGTCGAATTACTAAAACAAACCACAGATTCTGATGATATACAGACCATACGCAAAGCCCTAGAGGTTGTTGATAAGGCAAGCCAACACTTTGCTGCCTTGAGAATGAATCAAAGCGTTTCACAAGCTTTAATTGGACAGCAAGTAGATCGTATCTAAATCAGTTTTAAAAAGTTTAATTGTCGGAGTTAATCTTAAATGACGCAAATTGTTTTCCTGCCACATCCAGAAATATGTCCAGAAGGTGCCGTTCTAGAAGCTAAAGCTGGTGAAACGGTACTGGATGTTGCACTCAATGCTGGCATCGATATAGAACATGCCTGTGAGAAGTCCTGTGCTTGCACTACCTGTCATATAATTGTGCGAGAGGGGTTTGATTCGTTAGAAGAATCTGACGAGCTTGAGGACGATTTATTGGATAAAGCTTGGGGATTAGAACCTGAATCTCGTCTAGGTTGCCAAGCAAAGGTTGGACAGCAAGATCTCGTGGTTGAAATCCCTAAGTACACATTAAATCAAGTGAGCGAACAACATTAACTTCAAATCGTGCACTCTGAGACAGGGGGCCAAAAATTAATAGAGGATAAAATGCAATTACATTGGACTGACATTACTGATATAGCCATTGAATTGGCTGAAAAACATCCAAATGTAAACCCGTTGCAAATTAGATTTACAGATTTGCACAATTGGGTGATTCAATTAGAGGGTTTTCAAGATGATCCTAAGCGCGGTGGAGAGAAAGTTTTAGAGGCCATTCAACAGGCTTGGATCGAAGAAGTTGAGTAAATGAATTTAAAATCCGTTTACTTTTTAGACAAAGTTGCAAAAAAATCAAAAAAAACTAAAATTAATTGACCTATAGGGTTGTAATCTTGAGAAAAAACGCTATTATATGCGCCTCTTCTCGGGGCCGTTAGCTCAGCCGGTAGAGCAGTTGACTTTTAATCAATTGGTCGCGCGTTCGAATCGCGCACGGCCCACCATATCCAAGGCTTGCAGCAATACAAGCCTTACTTAGTCAGACCAATGCTGTCTTGAGGGTGGCATTTCTAACAGGGCGTCAGTGCACAGTAACTGTGGAAGCTTGGCATAGATCCAGCAAGCGGTTGGAAGCATAAATTCAAGAGGCGACTCAAGGTTGAATATAAAGTTCATCATCTGCTTAATGTGATCTCAGATAGAGCAGAAAAATAAACTGATTCTTTGTTGAGTGCTTTAAAGCCTGAAGCCTGTTCTGTATCCTTCTTTTATAAAACATGTAGTTGCTGCTTTTGTTCTACTGAAACAGTATAAAAATCATGTTTGTCTGGATTTCGGTGATATAGGTGCACTCAAACATCATGACTTGGATTGATCACCTAACAAATAGTTTTTTTGTCTAACTGATGGGGACCACTTCATATTGTGTGGAATTGAAGGATGTGGAAATGAATCGAAAGAGTCCATTATTTGCAACATATAACAAAAACATAGTTATAAAGATCCTCTATTTGAGTCTTTTGAGCTGGATTTTATTGCCAATGATTGCATCCGCTTCAGAAGTTGGCCCCACCTTTATCTTTATCGAGATACCTATTATCAAACGATCGATGAAGCCGAATCTGTGATGAGAGACTATGTGGATACCATCACCACTTACCAACCTTATGAGATATAAATTAGGGGTCAGTGTTGATTACCTGAATCAGACACATTGTGGCGATGGACTGATGTCGCATCAGCCCATGATTGAAACCGCTCTGGAACAGGGTATGAGCTGCCTGTTTGTCGCGAAACCGGACGACCATAAATACTTGTTTGAATGGATAGCGGCTTTCGATGCTATCCCCTCATGGGAATTTACCGATGAAAAAGGTCAAACGCATCGATACATCTGGCAAAACGATGTGCCGCTGCATGGTAAAGCCAATGCGATCAAGGTGAATTTTTGCGAATATCAGTTGTTCAATAAAAAAGGCGAACGTACCTACATGAATAGCTGGGTGACTGACATTATGCTCAGCAAAGAAAATATTAAGGACATGGTCAGGGCGGGACGTTGTCGCTGGAAGATCGAAAATGAGTGTTTTAACACCTTAAAAAACCAGGGTTATGACATTGAGCACAATGACGGACATGGCGAAGAGAATCTGAGCTACAACATGTACCTACTCACTTTTATGCACTTAATGGGTGTAGCCCGGCTCCTGCCTGACGTTTTGGCAAACTGACAGCCTGTTCGTTATTTTTTATTAAAAAAATACCGAGTGAGGTCATTGGGGAGATATTACTGTGTTGACCGAGAATTGCTGCAACACTGTTATTGTTAATTTATTTCCAATGATGTACAATTATCGTACAGTTTCACTTAAGCCATATTTTTCCTAGGTGCATTATGCGGTTTTTACTTATTATTGTTTCAAGCTTATTTACTTTGAGTGCTTTATCTGCTCAAACTGTGGATAACGCAGAAAATGAATCGAACATTAAGGCGCTAAACCGTTCTTATGGGGGAAAGAATTACACCAACATTAAGCAGCATAGACATTTGAGCGTTCAAAGCAGCAAAGAACAAAAAACGGATAAAGATGACTCCTCAGAAATAGATAAATTTAATCATTTGCTCAAACAAAAACCCAGTGCCGCTGGTAAACCAAGATCCTATTCAGGGCACGATCATTCTCATAAAAAGAAGTTCAATTAGACATCGCAACGACTCTCCTCAATAAAATGTATTTCAGTTGGTAAATTTTTTATTTATTATCTAAAATTTATCTAATTAAATCATTCTGTTGTGGGTTCAATGAAAACCGCTATTCTAATTACTTCACTAGCATTATTTCTTTCTTCCCCTTCTTTTTCTCAAGATATTCTCCAAATCGAAGGAACCGTAGAGCTAGAGCAATATTTTACCCGAACACAATCGATCACCGAGCGAGATCTGATACTGAGTACCGTTGCCTTAGCTTTTTTAGCCCAACCGAACAATCAAACCAAAATAATGGTGAGTATATTGTACGAAGAAGGATATACGCCCTTAGAAATAGATGAAGCCTTTATCTCCTATTCATTGCAAAATCTTCCCATCGAATGGTTAGCAGGGCAGATCTATTTACCTTTTGGAAATTATCATACCGCAGCAATAAATGATCCTTTGACCTTACAGTTTGCCGAAAACAGGGCAACCAGTTTGGGTTTGTGGTATCGAAAAAATAGTTGGGAAATGGCTACATTTGCCTATACCACTGAAGCGAATAACGCACAGGGATCTTTATCCAATTTTTTGGTTCGTGTTGGAAAAACTTGGGAGATAGATGAAACCCATTTAGCCATTGGTGTGGACATGACGAATAATCTTTTGCAAGGAGATGGGTTTGATGATTTCACGGATTTTAAAATAGAGAAACTCAATGGTGCTAATATTTACTTACATTGGTTTTCGGAAAAGATGTTTGTGCATCTGGAATATGTGGGTTCATTAGAGAAAGGCTGTTTTTGTACAGCACAACAAACAGATGTTTTTCAAAATTATTCGAGTTGGCATACAGAATTTGGCTGGTTTGGTCATTTACTTTCCAAAGAAATAGTCACCGCATTTTCAATACAGGGTAGTCATCATCTGGAAGTTATGGAATTACCTAAAACAAGGTACTTATTTTCCTCTAGCATTGAGATAAATGAAAATCTGGCACTCGCTATTGAATTTTCACATGACCGAAATATTGGTTATTTTGCAGACGATCAAACCGACTATGCCAACAGTGATAGTCTTCAAATACAACTATCCGCTTATTTTTAAAAACGATTCTTCGCTAAATGGGCAAACAGAAGACCATTCATTCCTTTCCTCTATTCATGATCCAGATCATTGTATATCTGGCTGAGTCATTTATCATCCTATATTAAATTTTTTAAATGATACATGCCACAATGGACACTACACGTTTAAATGCTATTGAAAAAAGTATTAAAGGATGGAAATCTCTATTAAGTGGTTTAACATCAGGCTTGATTTTCTATGGTTTACTTAGCGGCCTAGCGATTTATGCTTTACCTTTTAGTCAATATAACCAGTTTAATGTATTAATCCATACCATTTTGGGTTTAATTTCTCTGGTTCCCATTGGTGTTTATTGCTGGAAGCATTGGAAAACCAGGACAGGTGGGACACTTAATCATTATCAGCTGCTCGGTTATAGCGCAATCGTTTTTTTAGTGATTTGTCTGATAACTGGCATTGTGTTAACAGGGCAAAGTCTATTTAGTAATAGGATATCATCACTTCAATCCACCATTCATTTGCTGAGTGCCATAATCGTTGGGTTGTTTTTCGCTTTGCATATATTGACGATTGCTCTGAGAAAAATGAAGCAAGGTAAAATAAAAACGCAAATTAAATCTGCTCAAAAAATCTTTAACTTATGGGTTTTGTCTGTGACTTTCTTGAGTGTTTTATGGGGGTTTATAGGCTGGGCTAATTACCAAATACCTGAGAAGTTTCAATTTTTCGATAGCCAATATAACTGGCGATTTGGGCAGGATAAGCCTTTCCAACCAAGTCTTGCGGTGTTAGATATCAATGATTCTGATCAGAGTGGTCATCAAAAAAACCATCCACTAAAAGCTGCTAACCCTAAGTATTTGAGTCGCTCAAAATCTTGTGGCAGCAGCAATTGCCATGAAAACATCTATAAAGAATGGTTACCTAGTGCTCATCGTTATTCATCAATGGATGATATGTTCCAAAAAGTGCAAACCATCATGATGACAGAAACCTCACCCGAACATACCAGATACTGTGCGGGTTGCCATGATCCCATTTCCTTACTTAGCGGTGCGAAAAATAGCACCAATGTTACCTTGGGAGTGGAAGGTTATGACGAAGGTTCATCTTGTGTCGTTTGTCATAGTATTGTTAAGACGGATGTACAGGGTAATGGAAATTACGTCATCCATATACCTGATCGTTATTTGTATGAATTGAATGATGATCCCATCTCCAAACTTGTGAGTGATTTCCTGATTCGTTCTTATCCGAAGCATCATGTACAAAGTTATTCCAAACCTCTGTATAAAACAGAAGAGTTTTGTGCCGCTTGTCATAAGCAATATATTGATAAGCAAGTGAATACAGATATCGGTAAAGTTCAAGGACAAAATCAATATGATAGTTGGAAAAATAGCCGTTGGTATCACAAGAATGATCCTAAAAAATCTATCAGCTGTCGTGAATGTCACATGCCTTTACAAAATACGGCTGATCCAGCTAATGGCGATAGTTCAGATTATTACCGATCACCTACAGACAATAAGCATCGTAGTCATCGAACTCTAGCGACCAACTCCTACATTCCACAATTAATGAAATTAGATGGAGCCAAAAAACACATACAACTAACGGAGTCTTGGTTACAGGGTCGCATAGATATCCCGGAAATTGCAGACAAGTGGGTCAAAGGCCCTGTGGTGAGCTTGCAAGTTATTGCGCCTCAATCCATTACTGAAGGAGAGCGCGTTTCTGTCGCAATAGCCATGTTAAATAATAAAGCGGGTCATGATTTTCCCACTGGGCCTCTTGATATGATTGAAAGTTGGGTAGAATTGATTGTGACTGATCAAAACCACAAAGTGGTATTTCATCAAGGCGGTTTAGATGATCAAAATAGAGTGGATAAAGGTGCCACTTTTAGGGCGGATGGCTTTGATAGAAAGGGAGCGTTAATCGATCGTCACAACTTATGGGATTTGGTTGGTGCTAATTATAAAAGAACCTTATTTCCTGGTCGTAAAGATCTGCTTCAAATGCAATTTCAATGTCCTTCCATGGCGAGAGGACGGGTGATTGCCAATCAAAAAGGTGAAGCCATTGGAGAGCGTAAAGATTTAATTCAATTTGACACTGCCAATCTGCAACAAGGCATCAATAAACTCCACATTGTAGCCAAACTTTGGTATCGTAAAGCCAACCCTGAATTTCTTAATGCAGTCTATGGCATTGGCCATAGCAAAGTGATACCTGCAATTATAATGACTGAGGCTGAACAGGATATACAGGTGTTGCATGCTCAATAAAAGGCAAAAACTTCTCCTTAAATGGGGTGTTTTGGGAGTTATGGGAATATTTGCAACGCTATTGTTTTTAGTGATGAGACCAAAACCCATTGATCCCAGTGCATTGCAAAATGGTCAAAAAGTGGAAGGACTCACCCATGTACTCGATAAAAATCTAGATACTAAGCTGGTGACCTTGAGATTTTCTGAGAGATCAAAACAGGCTGGTATAAATTTTAAACATTTTAATGATACCAGGCATTCCTTATTACCTGAAGATATGGGCTCTGGTGTCGCTTTTGGCGATTTTAATAATGATGGTTTAGTAGATATTTATGTGGTGAATTTTGCTCACTCAATAGATTTACCTCTACAAGTGATCGCAGATCTCTCTCAACAAAAATCATCGGGAAAACTCTATAAAAACCTAGGCAATGGCACGTTTGAAGATGTGACTCAAACCGCAGGCTTGTTACAACAACAATTTGGCATGGGGGCTAGCTGGGGGGATTATGATAATGATGGTTGGCTTGATCTTTATTTAACTCATTATGGAAAAAATCAATTATTTCATAATGATGGCAATGGGCATTTTGTGGATGTAAGCAAAATGGCAAACGTAGAAGGAGTCAATATAACCACAGGAGAGTTTAGTTCTGGTTCCACTTGGGGTGATTATGACAAAGATGGTTGGATCGATCTCTATGTGAGCAATTATGTGGATTACCAGCGTCATTTAGTCTCAGATCCTGGTCTGAACAAGCAAAATAGCATGGATGTTTCTTATCAATTAAACCCATCGACTTATCAGCCACAGGCCAATATTTTATATCATAACAATGGTGATGGCACTTTCACCAATGTGGCAAAACAAGCTGGTGTTGACAATATCAGCGGACGATCCATGGGCGCTATGTGGTTAGATTTTAATAATGATGGTTGGCCAGATTTATACGTCGCCAATGATGTTTCTGCCAATGGAGTTTTTCTGAATTTAGGTCAGGGACATTTTCAGGATATTGGCGCCAGTTCTTTGGCGGCTGATTATAGAGGGGCGATGGGATTAGCCAGTGGGGATATTGATAACGATTCTGATCCAGAAATTTTTGTTACCCATTGGCTGGCACAAGAAAATGCATTTTTTATGAATATGAGTGCCGATGGTCTGGAAGATAAAAACGGGAAATGGCGTTTATTTTTTATGGACGATGCAGATAATTTAGGCTTAGGACAAATATCACTTAAAACGGTGGGCTGGGCAACAGGCTTGAGTGATTTTGATAATGATGGATTGCTGGACTTATGGGTGGTTAATGGAGATACATTAGAAGAAACCATTGATCATGTGCCTACATTAAAAGCACAACCCATGCACTTATTCCAAAATCAAACGAAACAAGGTTTTTTTGAAGTAGGGCAAATCGCTTTAGGCGATGCACTACCCAATTTTGTGGGGCGAGGCGGTGCCAGTGCTGATTTTAATCAAGATGGATTAGTGGATTTGGCTGTACAGGGACAAAGCGGCACTTTAAGATTACTACAAAATACGGCGGCTCAAACCAATCAATGGGTTGGTTTACAATTAAGACAAAAACAACACAATCGCTTTGCTTTGGGAGCAAGGGTCGAAGTCATTATGGGCGCTGAACATCATTTTTTACAAACTGGTGCAGAAAACTCCTATTTATCTCAAAATGAAGATATTCTCCACATAGGTCTTGGGCAACATACAAAAATTGATACCGTCAAAGTCAATTGGCCAGATGGACAAACCAGTGAAACCCATGATCTTGCAGCCAATCAACTTCATGTGTTGTATCATGAAGACAAATATGAGTGATATTTGCCTCGAGACTAACTCATTGATTAAATAAATCAAAAACGAATGTTTGGTATTGACCTATTTGGAGAGAAGCGATGACATGCTGTGATACACCAGGATTAAAACCCATCAGTGAAGCCATGGAAATCATGCGCTCAAAAATATCAGCGCTCACAGAAATAGAAATGGTTTCCCTATATCAAAGCCTAGATAGAGTCTTGGCCGAAGATGTAGTTTCTCCCATGGATATACCGCCTCATGCCAATTCAGCGATGGACGGTTTTGCTTTTCATTCACAAGCACAATTTGCCAATGAGCCATTAAAACTAGTCGGCACAGCTCTGGCTGGACACCCATATTATGGCAGCTGTTCCACCAATGAATGTGTGTGTATTATGACGGGGGCTCATCTTCCAGATGGCCTAGATACCGTTGTTATGCAAGAAAACACCGAACAGCAAGGCGATTTTATTCATATCCATAAATGGCCTAAATCGGGAGAAAATATTCGCTTAATGGGCGAGGATGTCAGCAAACATCAAAAAATACTCAACAAGGGCAAACGCTTGGGGCCTTGTGATTTAGGATTATTGGCTGCACTTGGCATTGCAGAAGTCAAAGTGATTAGAAAACTTAAAGTGGCTTTGATAGCCACTGGTGATGAACTGATCAAACCCGGTGGAACCTTAGCCGATGGCGAAATTTTTGAAAGCAACACACTGGTGCTCGCTGCCATGTTGTCACGCTTAAATATGGAATATAAAGATTATGGCATTATCAAAGACGACATGGATCAGCTAACAAAAGCGTTTCAAGAGGCTGACCAATGGGCGGATATTGTCATAAGCTCGGGCGGCGTATCAGTAGGTACCGCAGATTACACCAAAGATGTTTTAGAAAAACTAGGCACTATTGGTTTTTGGAAACTAGCCATTAAACCCGGAAAACCCTTTGCCTTTGGTGAACTCTCTAACAGTTTTTTCTTTGGATTACCCGGCAACCCTGTATCTGCAACTATCACCTTCCACCAACTGGCCATGCCCATTATGAGAATCATGCAAGGTGAAACCATCGACCCGCCTGTGACATTGCATATTCCAAGCAATCAACCACTCAAAAAACACCCCGGCAGACAAGATTTTCAACGCGGAACCTTGCTGCAGAATGCTGAAGGGGAATTAAGTGTTAATAGTTTTCGTGCACAAGGTTCAGGTATTTTAAGCTCAATGAGCGAGAGCAATTGTTATATTGTCTTGCCGCCACAAAGTGGTTCTGTTGAGGCAGAGCAGATAGTACAGGTTGTGCCTTTTGATCGGTTTATTTGTTGATCAAGACAGAAGATGCGCAGCATCTTCTGTCTTGATTAAAATTCAAAAGCTTCCGGGCAATTTTGAGGGGATGGTACGTGTTTCAGACTCAGTCAAATGAATTCATTGACCCCCCATTTTTTTGACAATCTGAGGTATGTTAAAAAAGGGGCAACAGGGGCACACATCTTTTTACCCAGCACAACAGGATAGTTCTTTAATATCTTTGCTAAAGGTCTGAGCACACAGCTTCAAGCCTTCCACCATAGTCAAGTAAGGGAAGAGTTGATCGGCAAGCTCGGTGACTGTCATACGATTGCGGATCGCCAATGCCGCACTCTGGATCAGTTCGCCGCCTTCGTGGGCAAGAATTTGCGCGCCGATCAACAGACCTGTTTTCTTTTCAGTAACCAATTTGATAAATCCGTCAGTTGCAAAATTGGCCAGTGCACGTGGTACGTTTTCCATATCGAGTACCCGGCTGTTGGTTTCAATGTTTTGTGCCTTGGCCTGCTCTTCCGTTAGTCCGACGGTGGCCACCTGGGGATCGGTAAAGATCA
>Ga0210009_1002677_pt1 | contig 12538 bp, 10 predicted proteins | sample CryGeyCG2114_065_FD_185457 | JGI IMG/M metagenome (GOLD analysis project Ga0210009, IMG submission 185457) | Groundwater microbial communities from aquifer - Crystal Geyser CG12_big_fil_rev_8/21/14_0.65 (SPAdes) (version 2) | ecosystem: Environmental > Aquatic > Deep subsurface > Groundwater ... | reverse complement strand
TGCTATATAGACAAGATGGCGCGCTGCGGAATAAGGATGATAGATCTCGTAAATCCTGAAAGCCTGAAAAAGAAAATTTACGCGAACATGGAAGGCTCCGTGGAATTTAACGCCGGACAGATTTACAGCGACTATCTGAATTACGGGAAAAAGATTAAAAAATATCTGGCAAATGTTTCGCAGGTTTTAAATAAAGCGATAGCTGCGAAAAAAGATATCCTGTTTGAAGGCGCTCAGGGCACTCTTTTAGATATAGACCACGGTACCTATCCATATGTAACTTCTTCTAATGCCACTGCAGGAGGAGCTTGCACAGGCGCAGGCGTTGGCCCTGCCAGGATAGACAAGGTTATCGGCGTGGTGAAGGCTTATACTACAAGGGTAGGAGAAGGCCCTTTTCCTACGGAGTTTAAAAAAGATCTCATGGAAAAAATAAGAACCAAAGGCAAGGAATTCGGGGCTACTACAGGAAGGCCCAGGAGATGCGGATGGTTCGACGCGGTTATAGTTAAGCATGCCGTGGCGGTGAACGGCCTTGACGAGATAGTGGTTACAAAACTGGATGTGCTAGACGAGATGGATGAGATAAAGATCTGCACAGGTTATAAATATAAAGGCAAACTCTATAAGGATTTTCCTGCGGACATAGAAGTCCTGGAGAACTGTGAGCCGGTTTATGAAACTTGTAATGGATGGATGAAAGATACCACGCTAGTGACGATGTATAAAGATTTACCGGGGAATGCAAAGAGATATCTTAAGAGGTTGTCAAAGATTTTGAATGTAAAGATTAGTATGGTTTCGGTGGGGTCAAAGAGAGAACAGGCATTTAGGATTTAGAAAGGAGCAGTAAGATGTTATTCTTAGCGCCAGTAGGTTCAATATTGGCATTGGGTTTCGCTTTTTATCTCGCGGTGTCAATACTTAAGATGGATGAAGGAAATGATAAGATGAAAGAAATTGCCAGCGCTGTTAGGATAGGCGCAAAGGCATATTTAAAGAGGCAGTATTTAGGCGTTTCTTTATTTTTTATAGTAGTATTTCTTATTCTGCTAGCGTTATCGTTATTTAAGTATTTGCCTATTTTTGTGCCTTTTGCATTTTTAACAGGAGGATTTTTCTCAGGGCTTTCCGGTTTTATAGGTATGACAATAGCTACACAGTCTTCAGGCAGAACAGCCGCGGCAGCAATGAAAAGCTTGAACTCCGGTTTAAGGGTTGCATTTTCAAGCGGAGCTGTCATGGGCCTTACGGTTGTAGGGCTCGGGCTTCTGGATCTTAGCATCTGGTACTATTTTCTGGATTGGTATTATTCAGTCCATACTCTGCCTATAGGCGCAGATAAAATAGGAGCAATTACCTCTACGATGCTTTGTTTTGGCATGGGCGCAAGCTCTCAGGCGCTTTTCGCGCGCGTCGGAGGAGGTATTTTTACGAAAGCAGCGGATGTAGGGGCTGATCTTGTAGGAAAAGTGGAAGCAGGTATCCCGGAAGACGATCCAAGAAATCCCGCTGTTATCGCGGATAATGTAGGAGACAATGTAGGCGATGTCGCAGGCATGGGCGCTGATCTTTATGAATCTTACGTGGGTTCTATAGTGGCTACTTCCGCGCTGGGCGTTGCAACGGGATTAGGCCTGGCCGGAGTCACCGTTCCGATGGTTATGGCAGCTGTAGGAGTTATTGCGTCGATAATAGGAACGTTTTTTGTAAGAAGCAAAGAAGACGCAAATCAGATGGTTTTATTGGCAGCTTTGAGAAAAGGGGTGTTTGCAAGCTCTTTTATTGTGGCGGTAGCATCTTATTTTCTTGTTAAATATACTCTTGGGCCAGACCATATGGGAGTTTATTGGTCAGTTATAGCAGGCCTTGTAGCAGGCGTCCTGATCGGGCTTTCAACTGAATATTATACATCAAGCACTTTTAAGCCTACCAAAACAATTGCAGATGCGAGCGTTACAGGCCCTGCAACAGTTATTATAGGTGGTATGGCAGTAGGGATGATGTCGACGGCAATTCCAGTCCTGGTAGTTTGTACCGCTATTATGACAAGTTATTTTCTTTCAGGCGGAGCCAGTAATTTTAATGCAGGATTGTATGGGATAGCGATTTCAGCGGTAGGAATGCTTTCTACCCTTGGGATTACTCTTGCAACAGATGCTTACGGTCCTGTCGCTGACAATGCGGGCGGAAACGCTGAGATGGCTCATTTGCCGCCTGAGGTGAGAAAAAGGACAGACGCGTTGGACGCTTTAGGTAATACAACAGCTGCTACAGGAAAAGGTTTTGCCATAGGCTCAGCTGCATTAACAGCCTTGGCGTTGATCGCCGCTTACAGGGACCAGGTATATTTGTTCGGCAAGACAATGGATTTGAACCTGATGAATCCTTCCGTATTGATAGGCTTATTCATAGGAGGAATGCTTCCGTTTTTATTTTGTTCAATGACAATGCGCGCGGTTGGAAGGGCGGCAACTAAGATTGTCATAGAAGTGAGAAGGCAATTTAAAGAAATCGCAGGCTTAATGGAAGGCAAGGCAAAACCTGATTATGCGCGTTGCGTAAATATCGCGACAGTTGCAGCGCAAAAGGAAATGGTAATACCCTCGCTTTTAGCGATAGTAGCCCCTATCGCGATAGGGCTTTTGGTGGGAATCAACGCGGTTGGCGGGCTTCTTATGGGCGCAACTGTTACAGGATTTGTGCTTGCGGTTATGATGGCGAATTCTGGAGGCGCATGGGATAACGCGAAGAAATATATTGAAGAAGGCCATTATGGAGGCAAGGGTTCTCCCGCTCACAAGGCGACAGTTGTAGGCGATACAGTAGGCGACCCGTTCAAAGATACATCAGGGCCGTCTTTAAACATCTTGATCAAATTGATGTCAATGGTCTCAATCGTATTCGCGTCATTTATAATAAAGAATACCCTGTTCAAATAATCTTTACATTCTAACAATGTCACTTTTGTAAAGTTTATTGTACCAAAAATTCTTGACTTTGCATGATAGCTGTATTATGATTAACAAAAACGCAGAAGGGGGATATTATGGTTAGAAATAGCAAGATATTTACTATTTTACTTTTAACATTTGTTTCTCTTGTCATGTCTGGATGTTCAGTTACTTTTCAGATGAGGCATAAAAGCGATGTGGACAAGATAGGTTCGCTTGGAAATGAGATAGAATCCTTGAATGCCAAACTTAGCCAGTTGCAGGAAGAGAAAGAAGCGAGCTGTCTGAGCTGGAGAAGGCAAAGTTGCTTTTGGAAGAAAAATTAAAACAGGAGATAGATGATAAGAGCGTACGGCTTGAGATGGCGCAGAAAGGCCTCGCGATTATATTCCTGACAGAAGTTTTGTTTGATTCAGGCAAAACAGATATAAAACAGGAAGCCTTTCCCGCTCTTGATAAAATAGCGGGCGTTTTAAAAGATAACGTAGAAGACAGGAATATAGGTATAGAAGGTCATACGGATAATGAGCCTATAAAGCATTCCAAATGGAAGTCTAACTGGGAACTTTCTACTTCAAGGGCTACCAGCGTTCTTCATTATCTTGTGGATACCAAAGGGATAGAACCTAAGAGGGTGGCAGCGATAGGTTACGGCGAGTACAGGCCTGTGGCTTCAAATGATACAGTAGAGGGGAAGAAACAGAACAGGCGAGTAGAAATAGTAATTTTGCCGAAGAATATGGAAAAAATCCAGGCTGATATGGATAAGATTACGCAGAGAAAGCAGCAGATAGAAAGGCAACTTAAAAAATATAAAAAATAGAAGGGAGCGAGAGCGGAATGGATAAGATAAAGAACAATTTTGTGGTTGTTGTTGTAGCTTTAGTTATTCTTTGCATTGTTCTTGCAGGTTACGCGGCAAGTTTAAATGCGCAGTTAAACGCTGAGAAGATAAAAACCATGCAGCTTAACGATCAGATAGCAGGGCTTAATACCAAGGTAAATGATTTACAGGTACAATTAGTCAGCTCAACTACAAAGGTTGATGATCAGGCAGCTCTTGTCAGCAATTTACAAAGTTCTCTGGATAAGGCTAGTGTAGAATTAGAGAAGCTAAAGACAGCATATTCAGATCTTGAATCAAAACTGAAAGAGCAAGTTCCTGTTAATGTGCCGCAGCAGCCAGTAGCCAATTAGGCTGTTTCTGCAGAGTAGTCGATTGCGCTAGTTTTAAAGTCAGAACTTGAAGCAGTTGATGCTGAGCCTGCTATTATTTCTATGGCGGGCGAATATGCAAAATCTTTATGGAATCAAAGAAGGACGCGAATCGTGTTTGGATTAAATGCGAATTCGCGTTTTTCTTTTCAAACAAGCCTGTATTAAACAGGTTTGTTTGACCCCGAGCCGCCATAATTATAAACAATATGCGGCGAAGGGTAATTGGAACATATGAATATACCCAAGCATATAGCGATAATAATGGATGGCAATGGAAGATGGGCTAAGGCTAGAGGCCTTCCGAGGCTTATGGGCCATGCTCAAGGAGTGGAAGCTGTAAGAAAGATTGTAAAATCGTGCGTTAAAATAGGGGTTAAACATCTTACGCTCTATGCGTTTTCAACTGAGAATTGGTCTAGGCCTGACCATGAAGTAAGGGCTCTGTTCAAACTGTTGGAAGATTTTATAGATAAGGAATTCAAGCTATTTCATGACAATAAAATAAAGTTTAATATAATAGGAGAGAGACAGAGGATACAGAAAGATATCTTGGCTAAGATGGAAAGCGCCGAGAAAGATACCCAGAGTTACGATAATCTCACGCTGAATATAGCATTGAGCTATGGAGGGAGGCAGGAGATATTAAACGCCGCAAAGATTTTAGCGGAAGATGTCTTGAACGCAAAAATTAATTCATCTGAAATAGATGAAAAAATATTTTCGAGCAAGCTTTATACCAAAGGACAGCCTGACCCGGAGCTTTTGATACGAACAAGCGGAGAGATGCGGGTGTCAAATTTTTTATTATGGCAGATCTCTTACGCTGAAATTTACGTAACTGAAGTTCTCTGGCCGGATTTTAACGAAAAAGAATTAAATAAGGCTATAGAAGAATATAATAAAAGAGATAGGAGATTCGGAGGAAGTTGATATATGTTTAAACGCGCAATTACCTCGCTGATTTTGATATCCGTTACCGCTCTAAGCATATTCGTATTGCCCATATGGACATTTGGGGCGGTGGCGTCTTTATTTGTAGGTTTAGGGCTTTGTGAATTTTTCAAGCTAAACGCGAAAAAGGTATTGCCTTTAAGTTTTGCCTATGTAGGTATTTTATCAGGAGTATTATTGCCGCATATCACATATTTTTATAGGCCTACAGGCGGCATATGGGAAGTAGCGTTTTTCATAGTTATATTAATCACGCTTTTTATAATTCAATTTACAAGGAAAGAAAACCAAGATGCAGTATCATTGATAGCAGTTACATTATTTGCGATTTTTTACATAGGATGGTTTTTTACATTTCTTGTAAAAATAAGATTTCTAGAGGACGGCCATAAACTAGTTGCGTATTTGCTTTTTGTTACAAAATCAGGCGATATGGGGGCGTATTTAATAGGGTCTCGTTTCGGAAGGCATAAACTAATACCAAGGATAAGCCCTAATAAATCAGTTGAAGGAGCCATAGGCGGTTTTATATTCAGCATTATCAGCGCGTTTCTTAGCAGATATTATTTTCCATGGATGAGCTTCAGCTTTATACTTGTAAGCGGCGTTCTTATAGGCATATTCGCTCAGCTTGGAGATCTGGCTGAAAGCCTTATCAAGAGAGATTATGAAGTAAAGGATTCAGGCACTTCTCTACCCGGCCTTGGCGGCATGCTGGATGTGATCGACAGCATACTCTTTACGGCGCCAATTTTTTATATCTGCCTAGCTATTTTTAGATAGAGAATATTATGGAAAAAGTAGCGGTTTTAGGGTCGACAGGGTCTATAGGCACAAACGGGCTGGATGTAATAGCGAAGTTTCCCGATAGATTTAAGGTATGCGCGCTGTCGACTAATAGCAACGTTGAATTATTAATGAAGCAGGCAAAAATATTCAAATCGGAAGCTGTTTGTATTGCCCGGCCAAACGTTGCTTCGCAAAATTTTAGGAAGATAAAAGTATATGAGGGCGAAGACGGGTTGTGCAGGATGCTGGAAGATTTAAAGATAGACACTGTTTTAATGGGTATAGTAGGGTCATCCGCGCTTTTGCCTATATTAACGGCTTTGGACAGGGTTAAGAAAATAGCTCTTGCAAATAAAGAGGCCCTGGTTATGGCTGGTGGCATTATAATGAGCAAGGCAGCAAAAAATAAGGTAACAGTGGTGCCTGTGGACAGCGAACATAGCGCAATATTCCAATGTATCGGAAGCAACAACAGAAAGGATCTAAAGAAGATTTTTCTCACAGGTTCAGGCGGCCCTTTATTAAATGTGAAAAAGTCCATATTTAAGAATATAACAGTGAAACAGGCGATCAATCACCCGAGATGGAAGATGGGCAAAAAGATATCAGTGGACTCCGCTACAATGATGAATAAGGGGCTGGAAGTGATTGAGGCGCACTGGCTTTTTAATATGGATATCAGTAACATAGAAATCTTGATACATCCGGAAGCAGTGGCCCATTCAATGGTGGAATTCAGAGACGGCGTAATACTTGCCCAGCTGGGGCCGTGCGATATGAGGATTCCCATCCAGTACGCCCTTACGCATCCTGATAGATTTGATTCCGGAATCAAAAGCCCGGAGTTTTCTAAGATAAAGAATCTGAGTTTTTATAATCCGGATTTTAAAAAATTTCCATGCATGCGCCTGGCGTATGAAGCTGGAAAAAAAGCAGGGACATGGCCTTCAGCCCTGAATGCGGCAAATGAAGAGGCAGTCAGGGAATTCATAGAAGGCAGAATAAAATTTATAGATATACCAATGGCCGTTGAAAAGGTTCTGGGGCTTCACAAGGGCATTAAAAATCCGGGTATAGAAGACATCCTGGAAACGGATAAATGGGCGAAGGCAAAAACCAAGGAGATACTTAGATGTTGTCGCTAGTTTCTTTTATAATTGTTTTGAGTATTTTAGTTATTGTGCATGAATTCGGGCATTTCATTGTCGCGAAAAAGATGGGAGTGCGTGTTGAAAAATTTTCTATAGGGTTCGGGCCGGAGATAGCCGGTATTACAAAGGGAGATACCAGATACTCAATTTCTATAATACCTTTGGGAGGCTATGTAAAATTAGCGGGAGAGACAGCCTCGGAGGGGGCAAAAGGAGAGAAGTGGGAATATCTTTCAAGGACGGTTGGGGAAAGAATGAGGATAATATTTGCCGGCCCGTTATTAAATTACATACTGGCGTTTTTGATTTTTTCATTCGTGTTCATGGCCGGGAGCCCTACGCTGACTAGCAGGATAGGCAAGGTCATGCCCGGGTATCCTGCTGAATCGGCAGGGCTAAAGGCGGACGATAAAATTTTAAATATAAACGGCAAAGACGTAATTTACTGGGAAGACGTTACAAAGATTGTGCATACCAGTAAAAATATAGAAATGAAGCTTCTTGTAGAACGAGATGGCAAACATGCGGCTTTTCTTGTCACGCCTAAATCTCAGAATACGAAAACTATCCCTGGCTCCAAAAAAAATATTTCCATAATAGGCATTGCTCCATCTGATGAAGTTGTATATGTAAAATACGGATTTTTGAAATCTATTTACATGGGGGCTGAAAGATTGTGGACGCTGACTTATATAACATGCAAGGCTCTGTGGGCGAGCATTACCGGGGCAATGCCTATAAAGGAGTCTATGACAGGTCCTATAGGCATATTTATTATAACAGGCCAGGCAGCCAAACTGGGACTGGTTTATCTATTGCAGTTAATGGGAGTTTTAAGCGCGTCTTTAGCTATTTTTAATCTTTTGCCAGTGCCTGTTTTGGATGGCGGACATATTTTATTTCTTACGATAGAAAAGATCAAGAAGAAACCTGTTTCCATAAAGATGCAGGAGAGCATAACCCAGGCGGGCATGTCGTTACTTATAGTTTTGATGTTATTTGTATTTTATAATGATTTTGTTAGATTTGGAATTCTTGAAAAAATAGCGCAGATTTTTAAAAAATAATTACCTGACCCGATTGACCCGATCGCCGAACGGGATAACTATCCCGTTCGGCGATCGGGAAATGGTGTATGCGTATGACAAGACAGATAAAGATTGGAGGGGTTAAAATCGGCGGCGGCGCGCCTATCAGCATCCAGTCGATGGCAAAGACTGACACAAGGGATGTTTCAGGAACCGCAAGGCAGATAAAGGAATTGGCAAAAGCAGGCTGTGAAATTATAAGAGTTGCTGTAAAAGATTTTGAAGCTGCGGAGGCCATAAGAGCTATCAAACGAAGAATAAATTTACCTTTAGTGGCGGATATACATTTTGACTACAGATTAGCTTTGCGCGCTATTGAAAACGGGGCTGATAAGATACGGCTTAATCCCGGAAATATTTATAAAGAGGACGAGATAAGAGAAGTCATAAAATTAGCGAAGAAAAGAAAGATTCCTATAAGAGTGGGGGCGAATTCTGGGTCGATTAGAGATAGGGTGAAGAGCAAATGGCAAAGAGCAAATGGCAAAGAGCAGAGGGCAAAAGACTTAGTGGAATCTGTTTTAGGCTACATAAAGGTATTGGAGAGAATGGATTTTTACGATATAATAGTTTCATTGAAGGCATCTGATGTTATCAGTACCGTAGAAGCCTATAAGCTCTTTTCAAAGAAATCAAGATATCCACTTCATCTGGGCGTTACTGCGGCAGGGGCTGTTTCAACCGGCGTCGTAAAATCATCTATAGGAATAGGCGCTTTGCTTCTGGACGGTATAGGAGATACTATCAGGGTTTCATTGACAGGGGATCCTATCGAAGAAGTAATAGCGGCGAAAAACATCCTTCAGGCATTAGGATTAAGGAACTTTGGCCCGGAGGTTATCTCGTGTCCTACATGCGGGAGATGCCAGGTGGATTTGCAGGACATAGTTGAAAAGATAGAATCAGGCGTTAAATCACAAGTTGCAGGTTGCATGACCCGGGTAACAAGCTGCAAGATAGCGATTATGGGATGCGAGGTTAATGGCCCCGGAGAAGCCAAAGAGGCGGATATAGGCATTGCATGCGGCAAAGGCTCAGGAGTTATCTTTAAAAAAGGCAAGATAATAAAAAGAGTAAAAGAAAAAGATATAGTCAAAGAATTGCTAAAAAACATATAAACTTGACAAAATTTACATTGTTAAAGTATAAAGTTTACGGGACGGAGTAAGTAGTGCTGTTAAAAAGCACATAAACTTGACAAAGCTAACATTGTCAGAATGTAAAGATTATGAGATGGAGTAAATATTTTATCCCTACATTAAAAGAGGTGCCGAGCGAGGCTGAGGCGGTGAGCCACAGGCTTATGATACGCTCCGGGCTGATTAGGAAGCTTGTATCAGGCGCTTACACGTACCTTCCTTTGGGCCTGAAAGTTTTAAAAAAGGTTCAGAATATTATCCGCGAAGAAATGGATAAAAAAGGGGCTATTGAACTTTTCATGCCTTCTATGCAGCCAGTTGAGTTGTGGCATGAATCAGGCAGGTTTAAAGCTCTTGGCGAAGACCTAATCACTTATAAAGACAGGCATGACAGGATAATAGTTTTTGGGCCTACCCATGAAGAGGTTATCACAGACCTTGTTAGAAATCACGTGAATTCCTATAAACAAATGCCAATCACTCTTTATCAAATTCAGACTAAATTCAGGGACGAGGTGAGGCCGAGATTTGGCGTAGTACGTAGCCGCGAATTTATAATGAAGGACGCTTACAGCTTTGACAAAGATTGGCAAGGCCTTGATGAAAGTTATCAGAAGATGTACGAAGCGTATGAAGCAATTTTTAAAAGGTGTGGCCTTAAGGCAATTGCAGTAGAAGCGGACTCTGGAGTTATGGGAGGAGATGTTTCGCATGAGTTTATGGTAATATCTGAAAGCGGGGAAGATCTTCTGGCGCATTGCGTTTCGTGCGGATATGCTGCCAGCTTGCCAGTGGCGGAGGTAAAGAGCGTAGAGCATAGAGCAGAGTGCGGGAAAAAACCTATAGAAGAAGCGGATACGCCGGGGGTAACTACTATAGAAAAGGTAGGACAGCTATTAAAGGTAAGGCCTGATCAGATGGTTAAGACGCTTATCTATGTGGCAGACGGGAAGCCAGTGGCGGTTTTAATAAGGGGCGATCATGAAGCAAATGAGGCAAAGATAAAAAAAATCTTGAAATGCCAAAACCTTGAGATGGCTGATGAAAATGTTATAAATAAGGTAACCGGCGGCCCTATTGGGTTTTCAGGGCCTTGCGGATTAAAAGAGGCAAGGGTTATAGCTGATAATTCTGTCAAAACTATGGTTAATTTTGTAACAGGAGCGAATAGAAAAGATAAGCATTATATTAATACAAATCTTGACAGGGACTTTAAAGCCGGCGAATGGGCTGATTTGAGGATGATTACTGAAACTGACTCCTGCCCTAAGTGTAATAAAAGCATAAAAATAGAACATGCAATAGAAATGGGCCATGTATTTAAATTAGGCCTTAAATACTCAAAGGCAATGAAGGCAGAGTTTCTGGACGAAGGCGGCAAGCTAAAGCCAATAGTGATGGGCTGTTACGGCATAGGCGTGAACAGGATTATGGCTGCAGCTATAGAGCTTCACAATGACAAAAAGGGCATAATCTGGCCTATGTCAATAGCGCCTTTTCAAGTCATAGTCATACCTATAAATTACAAAGAAGAAAATATCAAAAAAATCACAGACAATATCTATGAAGAAGTAAATCAAGTAGGCGTAGAGATATTGCTGGATGATAGAGATGAAAGCGCAGGCGTTAAATTTAACGACGCTGAATTAATAGGCATACCTTTTTCGATAGTGATAGGGGACAGAGGCCTTAAAAAAGGTATAGTTGAAATAAAAATAAGAGAGACCGGCGAGATTATAGAAGTTAAAAAAGAGCAGCTAAAAGATAAAATCCTATCATTAGTATCCGCATAATAGCCAATAAAAAATTGAGATTTTATTTGACCTGAAAGCGTTTTCGTGGTATACTTTAATATAGAAATTTAAAAAGTATTTAAAATATATTTAAGTAAAAAAGGGGGAGGCATGTCCTTTAAATCATTCAAGAAAATTATTTCAATCATTACCATAGCCACATTTATAGTGACTAACGCTGTATATGCTACGCCTGATTCAAAATCCATATTTAAAAATAAAAAAGTAAATTATCAGAAAATAAGTGATAAAAATGACGGAATTATGCGGCAAAAAAAGGCCGTTATCAGCGGAGAGGACGCTAAGGAAGCCGAGTCCCAGGAAAAAGAAGCTAAAAAAATCCTATCATCTCATTTAGAAGATATATCCCAGATACATATACCCCAGGAACTTGGCAGAATTACAGAAGTATATAATAACGCTGATTCCAAAGACAAAAAACCCAATCTAATAGTACATATACAGGACCTTCATACAAACCCGGAAGCGGAGCTGAATTTAGCTAAAATATTAGAGCTTCTTTTAAAAGACTATAGCATGGCCCTGGTATGTTCGGAAGGAGCTGACGGAAAGGTGGACACAAGCCTGGTTTCAAGCTTTCCGGACTCTCAGGCAAAAGAAAAAGTCTCCCGCATATTCATTGATTCAGGGGAGCTTACGGGAGAAGAATACCTGTCTATAACAAAATATCCGAATTTACCCATATGGGGCATAGAAGATGAAAAAATTTATTTTCAAAACATAGCGGATTTTAATAATATAATGAATTTTAAAACATCTTCTCAGGTATTTATCTCGCAGGCAAAGAAAGCCCTGGAACAGTTAAAACCAAAAATCTATTCAAAAGAAATGATGTCTTTAGACCAAAAAGAATCCGACTATGAAAATAAAAAAATAGAAACAGACGCTTACCTGAAATATTTAAACGCCTATATCCAAAAATTCAATCTTCCCACCTCTGATTATAAAAATATTTCTCTGCTGACCGAAACGATGGTAAAAGAGAAGGCCATAGACCAGCTAAAGATAATGAAAGATTATCAGAATCTATTTTTAAACCTGCAGTCTACCCTGCAGAGCAGATCTTTAAATAATGATTTAGATAGCTTGATTGCCAGGGCAAATCTATTCAAGGACCAAAAAATTTCTCCTTTCAGTTTTTACAGCTATTTAAAGGACCTGGCTAACAAGCATTTAAAAGAAGGCTTTGCCGCAAAGTACCCAGAATTGGATTCTTTTGTAGATTACCTTACCAAGGTTAACCTGCTGGACTCCACGAAGCTATTTGTTGAAATGGAAAATTTGTCGTATGACATAAAAACCAATCTGGCGAAAAACGCTGAAGAAAAGACGCTTGCCTCCGCCCTAAAGAATATCAAATTTTTAGAAAGCTTTTTTAACCTAAAAGTGTCAAATGAAGAATTGGACTATTATTTGAATAATAAGGATTCTCAT
>Ga0210009_1002674_pt1 | contig 12560 bp, 8 predicted proteins | sample CryGeyCG2114_065_FD_185457 | JGI IMG/M metagenome (GOLD analysis project Ga0210009, IMG submission 185457) | Groundwater microbial communities from aquifer - Crystal Geyser CG12_big_fil_rev_8/21/14_0.65 (SPAdes) (version 2) | ecosystem: Environmental > Aquatic > Deep subsurface > Groundwater ... | reverse complement strand
TGGCAAGGCCGGCGGTAATGCAGCCGCCCAGGCCGAAGCGATCAGCCGTCTGATTTCGTTGGCGTTACGCTCCGGAATTGATGTCCGGGAAATTATCAAGCAACTCAAAGGTATCAGTGGCCCAAATCCCGTGTGGGAAGAGGGACAACTGATTCTCTCCACACCCGACGCTATCGGAAAAGCACTCGAACGCCATCTTGAGGAATTCGAAAAAAATGCCACCGCGTTGGACATTAAGACTGAGAAAGCATTTCACGTCGCTACCGACAGCGTACCTCAACCGCAATTCGATATTGTGGAAACACCGGCGAACAGTAACAGCAAAAACATGACGACCTGTCCCGAATGCGGTGGGAATGTTTTTCACGAGGCTGGGTGTATCACTTGTCCAAATTGTGGCTATTCGAAATGCTAGACTAACCGTTCTCTGATCTCCTACACTGATGATGATAAAAAAGGGCTCTTAATCGAGCCCTTTTTTTCGTAAGAGAACTTGGTTCGGTTTCGCTGCTTAAAATGTCCAGCCAATGCGTGCATAAGATTGACCGGTCCATCCCGATTTCTCCACCCAGGAGAATCCGTAGATCAACGGACCAATGGGGGTATCATATTTGAGAGCCAGTTCAACACCCACATTATCTCTGGTTTGAAGAGCGGTCAAATCGTTGAAATTGTAGTTATTACCAATCGCCTGAAAAAAACTGAGATGAATCCAGGCATTACGGACGCCCGGATTGTAGATCAGATCGGTAATCATCGTGACCTGGTCTTTCATGAGCATGTCCTGCGTCAAACTGTATTTGCCCAAAGCACCTTCCCAGGGTTCGACCCATTCAGTTAGCGGCGCTAAAAATGGATCACCCAACATCCGGCTCAACTGTAGTGTGAATGACGCGCCAAAGCGGTTGGTCAATAAGCCCCCCGCCGAACCATACGCTTCCAAACGGTTAAAGAGTGCGTCGCTGAGCGGGGTGTGGACGATTTGAAGTGCTCGCAAATTCGGCCGGGTAATCCCGCCAATCAATAGTATCCCCGTTTTTAATCCCTGTGGCACAGCGATGATATCGTTCTGTGTGTCATCCACCATCATTCCAAATTGATATTTGACATAGCTGCCTCTACTGGCCAGACGCACACCGGCATTGGACCACTCAGGAACATTTTTCAAGTAATTTTGAAAGGTTTTGCCCCCCGGCACGAGGTACCTGAAATCGCGGTAACTCAATTGTCCCGAAACCTGGAAAACACCCCGTACCAAAGACAACACCTGAAACTCAGCTTCAGAAATATTATCCGTAATGAAATCAACACCATCAAATCCTGAATCGTATTGGTAGATATGGCTGCCCAGCATGACCTGCATCCCCAGTTGCTGCTGCAATAATTCATAGCGTAACAATTGTGGATGCGATAATCCCACCGTAAATCCGCTATGGAAATTCCCCAGATAGAGAATCATCTGATTATAAATCGCCGTGCGGAAAAGTCGTCGGTTCTCAACCGAACCATAAATATTCATCCCGGCACTACGATCGAAATAAAATCCGCCGGTAAATCGCATTTTCAAATTTTCAATGATGTTAATCCCCAGGACAACATCTTCCGAATTCGGAGCCTGGGTAAAATCGACTTCCACCGCATTGATAAAACTATTGCTCTGCAGACGGTAAATTTTTTCAAGATCTTCTGCAAAATTGAGTGTATCCCCCACCTTGATTGGCAGCATCTTGAATACTTGATTTTGCGATAATAGTTTAATCCCGGTAATTTCAATTTTGGCTATCCGACGATCATCCAGGGCATGACGCAAGATGTGTTGCTTCATGTGTACAAGATCGGGGTTGCTGTCGTAAGGGAACTCCCGCTTGATTTTGGGAACGGCTTTCAGCCCGGCCTCATAACCCGCCTGGATCGCCTCTGTACCACGGTGAAAATCCAGCAGATTGATGTCTGACAAGGAAATATTGATAAAGGTATCCCAGCCTGAAACTGAATTTGAATCGCTTCTCGCCGCAAAAACATTCATATAGTACGCAGCCAGAGTTTGCAGATCATTGAGATCACCATAGCGCGGAGTGGGTGTGGCAACGTTTACCGCCACGATATAATCTGCACCTGCATCCCGGACCGCCTGGATCGGCAAATTATTGTAAATACCACCATCAACATAGAGCAACGAATCTTCCTTCACCGGCTCATAAATAATCGGAAAAGCAGAGGATTTGCGAATCGCCGCCATGAGTGAACCTGATTTCAACACCTTCACACGTCGGTGAATTAATTCGGCGGTGAGGGCTCGGAAAGGGATGACCAGGTTATCGAAATCACCATTGGCGGCAAAATTTCCCGGAGCCAATCCGTAGGTCAGAAGTTTGTAAATACCGTTGTCCGACAGGATGGATTTGGATCGCATGAACTTGTTGCGATTAAAATAGAGTTCATACTGGGAGGGCAGGTTCTGAAACCGTCGTTCCAATGGCATTTCCTGTGGAGTAATCTGGTTCCCCACAGCCTTCGGCAGCCGCTGATTCAGTTCCCATTCTTTAAATTCTTCCAATGAAACGCCGGCGGCATACAGTCCACCGATGATTGCGCCAGCGCTGGTTCCTCCGATGATGTCAATGGGAATATGATTTTCCTCGAATGCCTTGATCACACCAATATGCGCCAGTCCCCGGGCACTACCACCTGAAAGCGCCAGACCCAATTTTGGGCGCTCCTGTGCCACCGCAGCGATTGAAAAAAGGCAAATAAAAAGTAAAGTTTGTCTCAGATGTTTAGTCAATGTCAATCCAATAGTCATAAGCGTGATTCCGAAACCAGGTGAGCTGGCGTTTCGCGAAATTTCGGGTGAATTGTTGAATCCGGTGAACCATTTCCGTTTCATCGATCGTTCCGGACAGATAGGCAAAGGTCTCTTTGTAGCCAATAGTTTTCAAAGGATAAAGTGTCGGCGAAAATCCCGCTTTCAGCAAATTTTCGCATTCTTCCAACAGACCGTCATAAAACATCTGAATCACGCGTTGATTGATCCTGCCATATAGAATTTCTCTGGGTCTGGAGAGAATCACCCGTACGCAGGGTATGTCAAACGGGTCGCATAATTTTGCGAATGCTTTCGTTGGAGGTAATCCCGTGAGCTCGAGTATTTCGAAGGCTCGGGCCAGCTTTTTCTCGTCATTAAAATGAAACCGGCTGGCATAATCGGGGTCCATCTCATGGAGTTGCTGCCACAATGTCTCAGCGCCAATCTCCACCAATTGCTTTTCAAAATGTCGCCTCACACTGGCTTTCCGGGGCGGTTCGTCAAAAAGCCCGTTCTGCAGTGCATCCAGATATAAACCCGTCCCACCCACCACCACCGGCAGTTTCCCCCGGTTCAGAATGTCACGGATGCGTAGCCGCGCCGCTTTATAAAATTTCCCCGCACTCCAAACCACATCCGGATTCAGTTCATTGATAAAATGGTGGGGGATTTTGGCCAGAAAATCAGCGTTCGGTGTTGCTGTCCCGATGTGCATTCCACGGTAAACCTGACGGCTGTCCGCTGAAATAATTTCAATGTCATGCTGTCCGGCGAGCTGTTCCGAAATGGCCGTTTTACCAACAGCCGTCGGCCCACCCAGTACCAAATAACCGGGCATCGGAATTACGATTTCCTGTCCTGAAATGTTAACGCGCATCAATGGCGCTCGAAGCGTTTATCCAGTTCGTCCGTGGTTAATTGAATGATCACAGGCCGACCGTGCGGACAATAATAGGGATGTTTGGTAGCGAAAAGCCGATCAACCAAAGTTCGCATCTCCTCCTCAGTAAGTGGATCACCCGCTTTGATCGCTGCTTTACAGGAGTACGATGCCGCCAGACGTTTTCCCGGTGAATAATCAAACTCACGATTCGTCCGGTAGTTATCCACAACCTCACGCAGGACATCACCTTCCGAACCGCCACGCATGTCAATCGGAACAGCTTCGATAAGGAGTGTCCGGGGACCAAATTCGCGAATCTGGAAACCCAGTTTATTCAAATCCTGCAAGATCTCCAGCAAGGTGTTGTAATCATCCGGCGCGAATTCAACCGTCTGGGGAAAAAGCAGTGTTTGTGAATGACCGCTGCGAATTTCCAGTTGGTACATAGCCTCTTCGAACAAAACCCGTTCGTGGGCTACATGCTGGTCAATAATGGCGATCCCACTGTTGATCTGGCTTAATATGTATTTGTTATGCACCTGCCAGATAAATCCACCGGATAGGCGTTGAGGTTTCTGCTGGACTGGCTCCGGTGACCGCTGTAAAACACTGGAAAATTCCCGTGCCTTGCGCAACAGCTCACTGTCTTCCCTGGATCGCGATGATGGCTGAAAATTCGGTGTGGTAACTGACTCACGGCCACCGTACAGATTGAATTGATCAGGAATATTTTGCGGAGTCTGATCGGGGGAATAGGGCGCTGAAGTTTCGGGTCGTGAAAAAAAGGATTGGGCGCGTGGCCGATCATGCAGCCCGGGAAGCATTTGCATGGTGTCCTGCAATGCTGTTTCCACCGTCTCTTTCAAAACATGGTAAACCCGCCATTCATCTCTGAATTTCACCTCATTTTTCGTGGGGTGAACATTGACATCTACTTCCGCTGGCGGTAACTCTACCCGCAGAACGAAAAAGGGAAATTCACCGCGCTGAATCAAACTTCGATAAGCGCCGTAGACCGCATTGTTCAGCAGGCGATCCGTCACCGAACGTCCATTTACGAATAAAAATTGCTCCCCCCGAGCCACCCGCACCAAATCCAAATTCCCGATGTGACCCGTAATTTTGATCAGGCCCCGCGTATTTTCGAGTGGAACAACCTTCTTTTCGTACTCCCTCCCGAATATCTCTCCAATCCGACCAGCGCCAGAACCCGCTTTGCAGTCCATCAGAACTTTTTTATCTGAGGTTAGCTTGAGAGTGAGTTCCGGATGAACCAGGGCCAGCGGTTTGAAAATGTCAAGAATGTGGTTGAGTTCGGTGCGTTTGCCTTTCAGAAATTTGAGGCGGGCCGGGACATTGAAGAAAAGATTTTTGATGGTAAATTGCGTTCCCTGCGACCAGGCCGATGGTTCAAAACTGTTCTCCCGACCGGCATCAATTTTCAGATTGAACGCTTCATCAAAGTCAGCCGCTTTTGAAACAGCCTCCACCATGGAAACCGAGGCGATACTGGCCAGTGCTTCACCTCGGAAACCCAAGGTACTAATATTAAACAGATCCTCAACTTTGGCAATTTTACTGGTGGCGTGGCGCTGGAAAGCCAGCCTGAGTTCATCACCGTTCATTCCCTGTCCGTCATCCGTCACCTGAATCAGCGTGCGTCCGCCCTCTTCAATCGTGACTTCAATACGCGTTGCACCGGCGTCGATGGCATTCTCCATGAGTTCTTTAACAACAGAGGCTGGCCGTTGGATGACTTCACCCGCCGCAATTTTATTGGCCAGAATTTCGGATAAAACATGGATACGAGAGTTCATGAAACGAGGGATGCTCCCAACTTTATTTATTTATTTCCGGAGTGAGGAAAAAATGGCGGCTAGATTTTCTTCGGCGATTTGCGTCATTTCGCTCCTGAGCGCAGCCACTTTTTCTTGCATGTCAGTGACAAACGACGGATCCCCCAGTCCTTGTAAATTGATCAGCACATTCATTGCCGCGCCCTCCAAACCGGCACGAGCCATGAGAATCCCAACGCCAGCATCCGACAGGGAATTCTGATTCCCGATGATGGCCATGCGAGCGGATAATTTCACAACTTCCAGACAAGCTTCCATCACTCGCAGTGGTACCGACGCTGAAACTTTCGTTGCCTGGAGAATGGCCAGATCCCGGACAGATTTCTGTTCGTCAGTTTTTTTCGGTAGTCGCATGGCTGACATGACCTGGTTGAAGGATTCCGTATCTTCGTCCACCAATTTCAGCAGATTTTCTTTCAGCGATCGGGCGGCAAGGCTTAGTGATTCCACCTCGATTGTCGCCGCTTCGTAACCCTTTTTATCGTGAGTCAAAACCCCCACCATATTCACCAAAGCAGCACCGAGTGATCCCGCCAAAGCAGCCACAGAGCCACCACCCGGCGCCGGTGAATCCGAAGCCAGTTCGTCCGCAAAATCGGTGACGGTCATGGTCACCAGTGACGGTTGATGCTTATCCTTCAACTGATATTCAATAATTTTTTCGTTGGGGTCAAAAGGCCCAATTTCATCCAGCCCCATGGATTGGACGGCGATTCGAATCAGCTCTTTTTCAGAAACCGCAGTGGAACCGCTCTGTTTTTTCAGGAAATAAGCACCGGTTTGAAGCAAAGCATTCAACGGCACCAGACCAACCAGCTCGCTACCGGTCACACGTAAGCCACGTCGGTTCGCCTGAGCACAGACCTCATCAAATGCCACATGCATGGGTGTCACATCATAATCCACGAGATTCATGGAAATTTGCGCCATGTTGTACTCATCGATATACCAGCCAACCGCTTTCACGGCGGGTAATGTCCCCGGCAGGAGAATTTGGTTACCCTCGGCATCCCGGACGAATTTGCCATCATCATCACGCTTCGCCCGCCCCTGCTCCCGAATATCCAGGGCGATGTCGGACGCGATTTTTCGGTTGCGGGTGTTGAGGTTGACATTGTAAGCGATGAGAAATTTGCGCGCACCGATCACCGTAGCGCCTGATTTTGCGTTGAATGCCGCCGGTCCAAAGTCAGGGGTAAAATCCGGTGTTTTCAGCTTCTCCGGCAGCGCCTCGTATTCTCCGGCGCGAATATCCGCCAGGTTACGCCGATCCTCACGCGTCGCAGCAAATTCGTACAGGTAGACCGGAATGTTCAGTTCTTCGCCAACGCGTTTACCTAAAATTTTGGCTAGTTCGACACATTCATCCATGGAAATGGCTGAGACGGGAATAAAGGGGCACACGTCTGTTGCACCCATCCGTGGATGTGCTCCGGAATGATGACGCATATCGAGTACTTCCGAGGCTTTTTTAATCGCCTGAAATGCCGCCTCCACCACGGCGGACGGTTCACCAACCATGGTTACCACCGTCCGATTCGTGTCAGCACCTGGGTCAACATCCAGGAGTTTTACACCCTCGATTTTTAGAATTTCGTCGGTGATCTGTTTGATGATGACCGGATCACGGCCTTCACTGAAATTGGGTACACATTCGACAATTTGGGACATTTAAATAAACCCCTCGGTTTCGATTAAAACTTGCTTAGGTAATAGATTAGAAAGAGTACCGCTGCCAACATCACTCCCAACCACAATGGATTCCGGCCAACCGTTCTTTCGTAGGCCTGCAGTCGGCGGAATTGGACTCGCTTGCGATTTTCTTCCTCAGCAGCTTTGTCAAAACGCGTATAGCGTCGCTGGCGTTTTTGATTAAACCAAGCGCCCAATGTTAAATCCCTGCAAAAATCCACATGAATAAATTCACAAAGGGACCGATAACCATTCCGATGATATGAATATTGGTGAACATACCGAACAAAATGACGCCCATGAGAATCATGGGTCCGCGCTGTTCCAGCATGTTCAGCGTGGGCATGTAGCGATTGGGAAGCAGTCCGGCGAGGATTCGCGAACCGTCCAGCGGTGGGATCGGCAGGATATTGAAGACCGCCAGGGCGAGATTAATATACACGGACAGGTAAACCATCATGAAAATTTGATGCTCAAGACCAGCGCCACGCCCATGCAGACCGCCCGCGATCATCGCCCGGAGCAATATGCCGGAGATAAATGCCAATATCATATTCATGAGCGGTCCGGCTGCCGCAATCCACATCATATCGTGCTTGGGATCCTTTAAATAGCGCGGATCAACCGGAACTGGTTTAGCCCAGCCAAACCGCACCAGAAAAATCATGATCGTTCCGAACGGATCCAGATGCGCTAAGGGATTTAATGTTAAACGCCCCATCAGTTTTGCCGTGGGATCGCCAAATCGGTAAGCAATGTAGCCATGAGCATATTCATGCAGGGTTAATGCCAATAAAATCGGTGGGATTGAGATTAAAATGCTTGCAATGTTAAATCCGTCCATGCGTTTCCTTTTATTGTAAATCTATGTGATTTTGATACGCTTCAACTTTTCAGTTATCAATGGTTTAACTGCGATAATTTACGCGATTAAAACCGGCGGTGATTTTAAACAATGGGACGCCAAATCGCTACCACATTTCCGATTTTCATTAACCAGTAAGGTTCCGGAGTAAATTGTTTGGACTAGATTCGTTTGAATTTTAGCAGAATTGTGTTGCTCACGACACTCACAGAGGAAAGCGCCATAGCCAAACCTGCCAGGAGCGGATGCATCAAATATCCCGTAAATGGGTACAGCACGCCCATTGCTATGGGAACCCCCACGACATTATAAGCAAAAGCCCAAAACAGATTTTGCTTGATTTTGGTCAGTGTCGCCTGACTCAGTTTTATTGCCTTTAAAAGCAGCTTCAAATCGTTGCGCATCAAGACGACCTGAGCGGCATTCATCGCCACATCAGTTCCCCGACCAAACGAGACGCCAACATCCGCCGAGACCAAGGCTGGGGCATCATTAACACCATCGCCGATCATGGCGACTTTGCCATATCGTGCTTTCAATTCCTGCACTCTGGCGTATTTCTCATCCGGTTTAACGCCAGCCCGGACATGTTCTATTTCAATCCCCAACTCGGTGGCTACGCGTTCTGCCGTAACCACCTGATCGCCAGTCAGCATCCAGGTGGTAATACCCTGATGATGCAGGGCTTTAATAGTCTCCGCGGCATCCGATTTGATCTGATCCGCCAACCCGATAATCATTTGAGGTTCACCGTTGCGACTGACGGCGATAGTCACCCAACCCTGGTCAAGCCACACCTTTGCCTGGTCAGCCAGGCTGCTGCCGGAATCACCCAAGTTTGTCAGGTTGTGCACTTTAATGTCGTCACCATCTATTTCGCCGGCCACCCCTTCCCCGGGCATTGCGACAAAATTTTCGACTTCGGGTAAATTCAGCCCCAGCAATTTGGTATAGTTCACGATCGCTTCGGCCAGGGGATGTTCGGACTTCGCTTCGATCGCCGCCGCAGCCGCCAATAATTTCAATTCGGTCTCAGTCGAAACGGTGGAAAATACAGCCTCAACCTGGGGTCGGCCTTCAGTCAGCGTCCCGGTTTTATCGAATACGATGGCTGTAATTTCGCCCAGTACCTGGACGGCTTCGGCGGACTTAATGAGAATGCCCATGGCTGCCGCGCGACCCGTTCCCACCACCACGGCGGTGGGTGTCGCCAAACCCAAAGCACAGGGGCAGGCGATGATTAAAACAGAAATGACCACATTGATCGCAAAGACAAATCCTTCGCCGGCAATCAGCCAGAAAATTCCGGAGAGGAGTGCCAGTGTCAAAATCGTCGGTACAAAAATCGCAGCGGTTTTATCTGCCAATTGCTGAATCGGCGCTTTGGAGCCTTGAGCTTCCTCCACCAATTTGATGATTCGTGCAAATACTGTTGCCTGTCCAACCTGTCGCGCTTCTACTTCGATAGAACCATCCAGATTGGTGGTTGCACCCGTGACAGTTTCGCCGGGTGCTTTGTTTACCGGTAGTGATTCACCGGTAATAGCCGCCTCGTCAACATGCGTAAATCCCGAAATGATGACACCGTCAACCGGTATCTGTGTGTGTGATTTTATCATGACCATTTCGCCGACCTGGACATCGCTGGCAGGAATCGTTATCCAATCTCCATCTCGCTTCACAAGTGCCTGTTTCGGAGCCAGATCCATCAATTTACCCAGGGATTCGGTGGTTTTACTCTTGGCCACCGCCTCCAGCCATTTTCCAAAGGTAATAAACAGCAGAATCACACCGGCAGCTTCAAAATAGAGTTTTGAAAATCCAGGTATTCCGAAATCGAAAAGCATATTCAAGCTCGTCACGAGAGAATAGAGAAATGCAGCGCCAGTTCCCAGAGCCACCAGTGAATCCATGTTTGGTGAGCGATGCCAGAGGTTGCGAAATCCCCGGGTGTAATAACCCCGTCCGGTAATGACCACAACGCTGGCCAGCCCGAACTGAAGTCCGATCCCCCACAACTCCGGTAGCAGTCGGACATTGGTAAACATCTCCAACATGGAATAGGCCAATAATGGCAAGCCAAAGACCGCTTGAATCAACAATAATTTTTGCCAACCATCCCGATGCGCTTGTTGTTTTTCTACCAGAGATGAGGATCCCTTCGATTCCAATTTGTACCCGGCACGGTCAACGACCTTCATCAATTTTTTCACTGAAATATCATCAACAGTAACCACAGTGGCTGTTTCAAGCGTGAGATTCACCACCACATCCGAGACACCTGGAACGCTTTTTAATGCTTTTTCCACATTGGCGACACAACTGGCGCAGGTCATGCCGGTTACGGCAAATGTCTGCTTCATCTCACCGACTGAGATGGGTGCAGAGGCAGGTTGAGGCAGAGGGTGAGGTTCAGGTTGAGGATGAGGTTGAGGCTGAGGCCGTCGATTTGAGACGTTCATTTTGTAATTATTCTCCTAATTAGATTCGCGGCTGTCAATCTCATGCGTTTCAATCAGACTAGGAAAATAATTTCTTGAACAAGCCCGTTTTAATTTCTGTTGGGTAGCCGATTGCCATTACCTGTTCCACAATTTTTACTGAAGGATCAATCTCGGATTCCAGTGTCAGCAGTTTTTTGCTGCGGTCAACAACAACATGTTGAACGTGTTCAACCGATTCGGCGGCTGCTTTCACCCGGGCGACACATCCATCGCAGGTCATTTTTTCGACATTAAACGTATATTTTTCCATTTGTCAAAATCCTTCTTTGTTAAATCCGACCGGCTCATTTGCCATTGGCAAATATGGCACCATTTCAAGAGTTCGTCCATTTAAAATGCATTCATTCCAGGGAGTTCCCCAGAAATATTCTTCATGCCACTAAATGCTGAGACCCGGTATTTCCACACCAAATCCGAATTCTTTTTAGATTGCGACTGAGTCTCAAAAAATGCTGAAAGTGGCATTGTAAATGTTAACTTCCCACAAAAAAATATGAGGCCAACATGCTTATCAACAATATTAAACTCCCGATAACTCCCCGCGTTTTTCTTGTAGCAACCATTCTGATGCTGTGGAATAGCTGTACCGATCAGGGTAACCCGGTCATGGAATCAACACCCGAGATATTGTTGAGTACCGACACCCTTTCATTTGGCGCCGTCCAAATTTCCGATAGTCGTTTGCGGACTTTTGAGATCATCAACACCGGGAATGCGGAATTAACAGGCGAAATGAGTCTGGATGAATCCGGCACGCCCTTCACATTGCAGCACACGCTTGGATATACCGTAACTGCCGGTGACACATTATCGGTTAGTGTCCTGTATCAACCCGGTGCGATGCATTCCGATACTGCAGTCGTGGTCATTTCATCCAATGCCGTGAATGACCCGGTGATGTCAATATTACTCGTTGGCAGCGGCAGTCCGCTTCCTGTTCCTGCCTATGATGTCTCCACTCAATCAGTGGATTTCGGAACCGTGGTGGCCGGTGAAATGTCCATTCGTACGCTTGTGATTCGTAGTGTGGGAACCGCTGATCTGAGGATAGATTCTCTCGAATTCACCGATTCTTCCGTCCAACTTTCCGGCACAACACTTCCGGTTATCATCGCACCGAACGACTCACTTGTACTGACTCTGAGCTATTCACCCGATGTGGCAGGGACGTTGTCGGCGACATTGACTATTTTTGTGGATGTCCTGGGTGAAGAGCAAATATCCGTCAGCCTGATTGGTGAAGCGCAACAGGCAACCTCCTTTGCGAACGACCTTCAACCCATTTTTAATGCCAAATGCGTCGGTTGTCACGGTGGCAGCGGTGGCTTAATTCTGACGACAGGCAATGCTTATGGCAACCTCGTCAATGTCACATCACAAGGTTACGCACCGACGCCACGTGTTACCCCTGATGATCTGACGAACTCAGTTCTGTATGGAAAAATTACCAATTCCGGAAACTATGGCGGACTCATGCCACAAGGTGGTCCGGCATTAACAACTGCGCAGATTAATTCCATTCAGCAATGGATCCTGCAAGGCGCGGTGAATAACTAGGCAAATCATCGGATCCTGAACAAATTCCACGGAGAAATAATGCGTAAACTCTATATTTTCAACTTCCATCAAGTCCCGATACATCTGAATTGGATCGTCATTTTTTTTGTGTTCGCTGTGCAGCTTCAGGCGACACCGCGATTTGCCCTGGCTACAGGATCGCCTTGTATCACCTGCCATGTGAATCCAACCGGTGGCGGAATGCGCAACGATTATGGTCAGAGTTTCGCCATTGATGATTTACCGATGCAATCTGAGTCTGACTGGGCTGCACCATGGCCCGGCGGACAAATAACCGATTGGCTGAGAGTGGGTGGAGATTTTCGGGTACAGGCTTTGAACCATGAAGGATCGGACAGCTCGCGAAAAACACCTCTATTTGCCATGCAGTCTGACA
>Ga0210009_1002670_pt1 | contig 12583 bp, 10 predicted proteins | sample CryGeyCG2114_065_FD_185457 | JGI IMG/M metagenome (GOLD analysis project Ga0210009, IMG submission 185457) | Groundwater microbial communities from aquifer - Crystal Geyser CG12_big_fil_rev_8/21/14_0.65 (SPAdes) (version 2) | ecosystem: Environmental > Aquatic > Deep subsurface > Groundwater ... | reverse complement strand
TGGAGCAGGTCACGCCGGAGCAGGCTTGCGCGCATCCCAACTGGAGCATGGGACGCAAGATCTCGGTCGATTCCGCCAGCATGATGAACAAGGGGCTGGAGGTGATCGAGGCGCACTGGCTGTTCAACGCGCCCGCCGACGCGATTCAGATCGTGGTGCATCCGCAGAGCGTGGTTCACTCGCTGGTGCAATACGTCGATGGCTCGGTGCTGGCGCAACTGGGCAATCCCGACATGCGCACGCCGATCGCCTATGCGCTGGCGTGGCCGCAACGGATCGAGTCCGGGGTTGCTCCGCTCGATCTGTTTCAGATTGCCCGCCTCGATTTCAGTGCGCCCGATTTCACCCGTTTCCCCTGTCTCGGTCTGGCCTATCAGGCCCTGGCTACGGGAGGCACCGTACCGGCTTTGCTGAATGCAGCGAATGAGATCGCGGTCGCCGCCTTCCTCGAACGGCGCATCGCCTTCCTCGATATTCCGCGTTTGATCGAAGACGTGATGGGGCAGGTGGCGCGTGCCGAAGTGAATAAATTGCAGGACGTGCTGGAGGCCGATGCCGCCGCACGCCGCGCGGCGCAAGAATGGATCGCGCAATGAAATGTAAAACAATTTGCCACAGAGAACACAGCGTTCACAGAGGAACCGGCGATTCTCTCTGTGGTCTCTGTGTACTCTGGGGCTTGAAGTTTGGATGTTTCTGAATATGACAACACTACTTGCGTTCATCTTCGCAATCGTCGTGCTGGTGGTGTTCCACGAGTTGGGACATTACATGGTCGCGCGCTGGTGCGATGTCAAGGTGCTGCGCTTCTCGCTCGGATTCGGCAAGGTGATGTACGCCAAACGTTTTGGCAACGGCGAGACGGAATGGGTGATCTCCGCCATTCCGCTCGGCGGCTACGTCAAGATGCTGGACGAGCGCGAAGGTGAGGTGTCCGCAACGGATTTGCCGCGCGCGTTCAACCGCAAGCCGGTGCTGCAACGCATGGCGATCGTGGTGGCCGGGCCGGTCGCCAATCTGTTGCTGGCGGTGCTGTTGTACTGGGCGTTGTTCATTTACGGCGTGCCGGGCGTCAAGCCGGTATTGGGCGAGGTCAAACCGGGCACCCCGGCGGCCATGGCGATGCTGCACGAGCAGGACATTCTCGTCGCGATCGACGGTATTGCGGTGCCGAGCTGGCAGGATGCGCGCTGGGTGTTGCTTGACCGGGTGTTGCAGGGCAAAGAGGCCCGGCTCGACGTGCAGTCCGCGCAGGGCGACACTGCGCTGCGCACGCTGCGTCTGGCCGACCTGACCGCTGCCGATCTCGACGGCGACTTCATGGCCAAGCTCGGTCTGCAACCGTATCAGCCGCCGGTTTATCCGGTTATCGGCAAATTGGTGGCGGACGGGGCGGGGCAGCGGGGCGGCTTGCGCGAGGGTGATCGGATCGTGCGAGTCGAGGGTGCGGCGATGCCGTTCTGGCGCGACTGGGTCGAGGTGGTGCGCGCGCATCCGCAGCAGCCGCTGCGAGTCGAAATCGAGCGCGCAGGGCAGTTGCAGCAGCTGATCATCACGCCTGACCGGATCGAAGAAAACCATGCAGCCATTGGCCGCATCGGCGCGGCGCCGCAGATCGATCGCGCCGCTTTCGATGCCATGCTGATCGAAGTGAGTTATCCGCCGCTGCGCGCGGTGGAAGAGGCATTGCGCAAAACCTGGGAGACCTCGGTCATCAGTCTCAAGATGATGGCGAAGATGGTGGTGGGCGAGGTGTCGCTGAAAAATCTGTCCGGCCCGATCACCATCGCCGACTATGCCGGGCAGTCGGCACAGATGGGGCTCGGCGCCTATATCGGTTTCCTGGCGCTGATCAGCATCAGTCTCGGCATCCTCAATCTGTTGCCCATCCCGTTATTGGATGGGGGGCATTTGCTGTATTATGCCGTCGAACTTTTCAAGGGCAGTCCGGTGCCGGACGCGCTGTGGGATGCGGGGCAAAGGGTGGGTATCGCTTTGCTGCTTGCGTTGATGAGTTTTGCTTTGTACAACGACATCAGTCGCCTGATCTTGGGTTGAAAATAATGGATTTAAAAAAACTGGCGGGCGTGTGGGCGCTGCTTTATGGCACATCCGTCTGGGCGGGCGAGCCGTTCGTGGTGAAGGACATCCGGGTCGAAGGGATTCAGCGTACCGAAGCCGGTACGGTGTTCAGCTATCTGCCGTTGAAAGTGGGCGATACGCTGAATGACGAGCGGGCGACGGCGGCACTGCATGCCCTGTTTGCCACCGGATTTTTCAAGGATGTGCAGTTGTTGGCCGACCAGGGCGTGCTGGTGGTGCGGGTGCAGGAACGCCCGACCATCGCCAGTGTCGAGCTGAACGGGATCAAGGATTTCCCCAAGCCGCAGTTGCTGGATAATCTTAAATTCGTGGGGCTCGCCGAAGGGCGCATTTTCGACAAGGCGATGCTGGAAAAGTCGGAGCAGGAGCTGAAGCGCCAGTACATCGCGCGCGGCAAATACGCGGTGGTGGTGACCACCACGGTGACCGAACTGGAACGCAACCGGGTGGCCGTCAAGCTGGATGTGACCGAAGGCAACCCTTCAAAAATTCGCCAGATCAATATCGTCGGCAACGCGCATTACGCGGAAAGCGATTTGCTGGACGAGATGAAGTTGACCACACCCGGCTGGTTCACCTGGCTGACCAGTAACGACCAGTATTCCAAACCCAAGCTGGAAGCGGATATGGAAGCGTTGCGCAGTCTGTATCTCAATTCGGGGTATATGGATTTCGCCATCGATTCGACCCAGGTCTCGATCTCGGCCGACAAGAAAGATATCTACATTACCCTGAACATCACCGAGGGCGAGCAATACACCGTGTCCGACGTCAAGGTGGCGGGGGCGAAACAGGTCTTTTCGAACGAGGCGTTGCGCGCCATGATCGAAATTCAGCCGGGGCAAATCTTTTCGCGCGAGGCATTGACCGCGGCCTCCGACAAGATTCGGGAGGAGATGGGCGACAAGGGCTATGCCTTTGCCAACATCAGCGCCATCCCGGATATTGACAAGGACACGCATCAGGTGGCCTTCACTTTCATGGTCGATCCGATGCAGCGCGCCTATGTGCGCCGCATCAACGTGACCGGCAACGACAAGACCAAGGACGAAGTGGTGCGGCGCGAATTCCGCCAGATGGAAGGCGGCTGGTTCTCTACTTCCAAGATCAAGAAATCGAAACAGCGCATCGATAAGCTGGGATTTTTTGGTGCGGTCAACGTCGAGACGCAGCCGGTCACCGGCAGCAACGATCAGCTTGATCTGAACCTGAATGTGGAAGAGAAGCCGACCGGCAACTTCCAGATCGGCGCGGGTTTCAGCAACGGCGAGGGCGTCACCCTGATGGGAGGCGTGACCCAGTCCAATCTGTTCGGCACCGGAAATGCCCTCTCCACCCAGATCAATACCAGCAAGGTCAACCAGACCTTGTCGATCTCCTATACCAACCCGTATTACACGGATGATGGAATCAGCCGCGGTTTCGATGTGTACAAACGCAGAACCGATGCGACCACGACTTCAATCAGTCAATACACTTCCGAAACCTATGGTGGCGGTGTGCGCTTTGGGGTGCCGATCAACGAAGATGAGACTTTCCAGTACGGCCTGTCGCTGGAGGACACCACGCTGGCGCTGACCAGCGAAAGTCCGCAACGCTTCATCGATTACATCAATACTTTTGGCACCCATAACCAGAACGTGCTGGGCACCATCGGTTGGACGCGCGATACCCGAGACAGCGGGATCTATGCCACCGAGGGAGCGACCCAGCGCGCTTTTCTGGAAGCTTCGTTGCCGGTCTCCGGCCAGCGTTATTACAAGTTCACCTATAGTCAGCAGTGGTTCCAGCCCCTGGGCCAGCATCTGACCCTGCGCCTGAATGGCGACCTGGGTATCGCCGGCGGCTATGACGGAATGGTGTTGCCGTTCTTCAAAAACTTTTACGCCGGCGGCACGGGTTCGGTGCGCGGCTATGATTCCAACTCGCTCGGCCCCCGCGACAGCAGCGATTATGCGTTGGGCGGAGACAAGCGGGTGATCGGCAATGTTGAGCTGCTGTTCCCGTTTCCGGGTATGGAAAAAACCAAGTCGGTGCGTTTGAGTGCATTCCTCGATGGCGGCGCAGTGTATGGCGGGCAGACCCAGGTGCCAGCCTCGGAGGGGATGCGTTACGCTGCCGGTTTGGGTATAAACTGGTTCTCGCCGGCGGGTCCGATGCAATTCAGCTGGGCCAAGCCGCTGAACCAGCAGCCGCAGGATAAGGTACAGAGTTTCCAGTTCACGCTGGGCGGTTTCTTCTGACGCCGGTCGGACTGTGGTCCGGCAGGTTGGAGCGAAACATAGCTCCGAAAACTACACCAGATCATCGCAGCGAAAAGGAGTCAACATGAAAAACGGAATCGTGACAGGCATCTTGCTGTTCGCATTCGCCGCCGGTGCGCTGGCGGAAACCGCGCGTATCGGTTTTGTCGATACCGAGCGCATTCTGCGCGAATCCGAACCCGCGCTGGCTGCGCAAAAAAAGATCGACAAGGAATTTTCCGTGCGCGAGCAGGAAGTCAAGGCCTTGGCCAAACAGTTTCAGGATGCCAAAGCGGCTCTCGAAGCAGCCGGGACAACCCTGTCGGATGCGGCTCGGCGCATCCAGGAGCGCGAGATCGCCAATTTGAATCTGATGCTGCAAACCCGGCAACGCGAGTTCCGCGAGGATATGTCTTTGCGCCAGAACGAAGAGCTGGCGCAGATACTGGCCAAGGCCGACCAGGCGATCAAACGGATTGCCGAGAGCGAGCAATATGACGTCATCCTGCAGGAAGCCGTTTATCGCAGTCCGAAAGTGGATATCACCGACAAGGTGCTGAAATACCTCGCGGGCGAACAAGTTGAGCCGACGGGTAAATAAACCTTAAAACCTCAGTTGACCGCTTGCCATGAGTTATAGCGTTTTGGTTCTAAACAACTTTAGTCGCAATTTTACGCTCACCCGTTTGGTGAGGGCGCTACGGGCTGGATTGCACGGTTTTATTCCATGAGAAATCCGAGTTTTCATTTGTCAGAAATCGTCGCCCGCCTGGGCGGCAAAGTACTGGGTGATCCCGAGACCGAAATTTTCCAGGTGGCGACCCTGGAAAAAGCCGCGCCCGGCAATATTGCATTTCTGGCCAATGCCAAATATCGCAAGCAACTCGCCGACAGTCGCGCTTCCGCCGTGATCATTGCCGAAAGCGATGCCGGGCTCACCGGATTGCCGCGTATCGTGGCGCCCAATCCCTATTCCTATTTTGCCAAATTATCCGCCTTGCTCAACCCCTTGCCGGCCATGCCGCCAGGTATTCATCCGACCGCGGTGATTGGTGCGGGAGCCGTGATCGCGCCGGATGCGCATATCGGCACGCACGTCAGCATCGGTGCGTCCGCGTCCATCGGGGCGGGCACTGTGGTGATGGCGGGTTGTGTCATCGGCGAGCGCACGAGCGTGGGCACGCAATGCCAGCTCTATCCCAACGTGACGATCTATCACGACTGTGTCATCGGTCGGCAGGTGATCCTGCATGCCGGAGTCGTGATTGGTGCCGACGGCTTCGGCATCGCCATGGATGAAGGGCGCTGGCTGAAGATTCCGCAGATCGGCCGCGTGGTCATCGGCGATCAGGTCGAGATCGGCGCCAATACCACGGTCGATCGCGGCGCGCTGGACGACACCGTGATCGAAGAGGGCGTGAAGCTGGACAACCAGATTCAGGTCGCGCACAACGTGCACATCGGCGCGCATACCGCCATCGCCGGCTGCGTCGGCATCGCCGGCAGCGCGACCATCGGCAAATACTGCCGTATCGGTGGCAGCGCCGGCATCCTCGGCCATTTGCAGATCGCGGACAACGTCGAGATCGCGTCCTTCACCCTGATTGGCAAATCGATCACCGAAGCGGGCAGTTATGCCGGGGTCTATCCGTTCAGCAAGAATGACGAGTGGCGCAACAATGCCGTCCACCTGCGCCATCTGGGCGAGCTGGTGAAACGGGTCAGGGCGCTGGAAAAAGAGATTGAATCAATAAAGGGAGAGAAACTATGAGCAGTGCAATGGATATCCACGAGGTGTTGCAGCATCTGCCGCACCGCTACCCGTTTCTGCTGATCGACCGCGTGCTGGAGGTCGTGCCGAACGAGCGGATCGTGGCACTGAAGAACGTGAGCATGAACGAGCCATTCTTCCCCGGCCATTATCCGCATCATCCGGTGATGCCGGGCGTGTTGGTGATCGAGGCGATGGCGCAGGCGGCGGCCATCCTGTCGTTCAAGACGATGGGCACCCTGCCCAGCGATGATTCGGTGTATTACTTCGTGGGCATTGAAGGCGCGCGTTTCAAACGCCCGGTCAGTCCCGGTGATCAGTTGCTGCTAAAAGTGTCGATCGCAATGAACAAGCGCGGCATGTGGAAGTTTATCGGCCGCGCCGAAGTGGACGGGCAGGTCGCCGCCGAAGCCGAGCTGATCTGCACCCTGCGGACCAAATAATGGATAACGTGCGCCACCCGACCGCGCTCATCCATCCGAACGCGAAACTGGCGGACGATGTCGCGGTCGGTGCCTATTCCCTCATTGGCGAACACGTCGAGATCGGCGCGGGCTCGGTGGTCGGGCCGCATGTCGTCATCGACGGCCATACCCGCATCGGCCAAGGCAACCGCATCTTCCAGTTCAGTTCCATCGGTGAGATCCCGCAGGACAAGAAATACAAGGGCGAACCGACGCAACTGATCATCGGCAACAACAACACGATTCGCGAAAGCTGCACCGTCAATCTGGGCACGGTGCAGGATGGCGGGGTCACCTCCATCGGCAGCGACAACTGGATCATGGCCTATGTGCATCTGGCGCATGACTGCCATGTCGGCGACCACAATGTGATCGCCAACTCGGTGCAGTTTGCCGGGCATGTGACGGTCGGCGACCGTACCCTGATCGGCGGCATGAGCGGCATCCACCAATTCGTGCGCATCGGCGACTTTGCCATGCTCGGTTTCCTGACCCGCCTGACCCAAGACTTGCCGCCCTTCGTGACGGCGGTCGGCAACCCGGCCGAGGTCAAAGGACCGCATCAGGAAGGCCCGCGTCGCGCCGGTTATTCCGCCCCGCGCCTCGACATGATCAAAAAAATGTACCGCACCCTGTATCGCGCCGGCAGCAGCTTCGACGCGGCGCAGCAGGAGATCGCCGCCATGCGCGGTCAGGTGGCGGAGGCCGATGTGGATATCGACAACATGCTGAACTTCCTCAGCCACGCCAGCCGCGGCATCGTGCGTTAACATGAAACTCGCGCAGCGATTCGGTGGCCCCCTCTCCCCCCGGGGGAGGGTTGGGGTGGGGGAAACAGGCATGGCAAATCTTGTTCTCGAAGGTGGCGATTTCATGCCTGTTAAACAGCCATGAACCAGACTGCAAAGACCATCGCCATCGTGGCGGGCGAGGCGTCGGGTGATCTGCTTGGCAGCATGCTGATGACGGCTATCCGCCAGGCCAGACCCGGCGTGCATTTCATCGGCATCGGCGGTCCGAAAATGCAGGCCGCCGGCATGGAAGTGCTGTTCCCGCTGGAAAAACTCGCCGTCCGCGGCTACGTCGAAGTGCTGCGCCATTACCGCGAGATCGCCGCTATCCGCCGTGCTCTGCGCGCGCGTTTTTTGGCGCACCCGCCCGATCTTTTCATCGGCGTGGATGCGCCGGATTTCAATCTTGACCTTGAACTCGCGCTCAAAACACACGGTATTCCCACGGTGCACTATGTCAGTCCCTCCATCTGGGCGTGGCGCGGCGAACGCATCCATAAAATCAAACGGGCGGTCTCGCATATTCTCGCGCTGTTCCCGTTCGAGGCGCCGCTGTACGAACAGGCGGGGGTCCCGGTCACTTATGTCGGGCATCCGCTGGCCGATTTGTTGCCGGAACAAACCGACCGCGCCGCGATGCGCGAGCAGATGCGCATTCGCCAGGATGCCCGTGTGTTCGCTCTAATGCCCGGCAGCCGCCAGAGCGAAGTGCGACAACTGGCCGCCACCTTCATCGAAACGGCCAAATGCATTCTGCAACAATGTCCGCAAGCGCAGTTCCTGGTGCCGCTGGTCACACGCGAAACACGCAAACTCTTCGAGCATGAATTGTGGCAGCAGGAGGCGCAGCAGCTCCCCTTTACGCTGCTGTTCGGCCATGCGCACGATGCCATGATCGCGGCCGACGGCGTGCTGGTTGCTTCCGGCACGGCGACGCTGGAGGTGGCACTGCTCAAACGCCCGATGGTGATCGCCTACAAGATGCCGTGGCTGACCTATCGTTTGATGCGTGCCATGAGATACCAGCCTTATGTGGGGCTGCCCAATATCCTGGCCGGGCGTTTCGTGGTGCCGGAGATTTTGCAGGACGATGCCACGCCGGAGAACCTGGCGCAGGCGCTGCTGAATACGGTCAATAACAAGCGTGCGGTGGCGGCGCTGGAGCAGACCTTTGGCGAGATGCAGCGCAGTCTGCGCCAGGATACGGCGTACCAAGCCGCGCAGGCCATCCTGCCTTTTCTTGCATGAGTGAACTCGTATTGATCTGCGGCGTGGATGAGGCGGGGCGCGGTCCGCTGGCCGGACCGGTGAGCGCGGCCGCCGTCATTCTTGACCCCGCGCGCCCGATCGAAGGGTTGGCGGATTCCAAGAAACTCTCCGAAAAACAGCGTGACCGGCTGGCGCCTCTTATCCGCGAGCGCGCGCTGGCCTGGGCCGTCGCCTATGCGGAAGTGGAAGAGATCGATCGCCTCAACATCCTGCAAGCCACCTTGCTGGCGATGCGGCGCGCCGTGGAAGCGCTGTCCATCCGGCCGCAGCAGGTGCTGGTCGATGGCCTGTATTGTCCGCAGACCGGTATCCCCAGCCAGGCCATCGTCAAGGGCGACAGCAAGGTGGCGGCCATCTCCGCCGCCTCGATCCTGGCCAAGACCGCGCGCGATGAACTCATGCTGGCGCTGCACGGGCGCTATCCGCAATACGGCTTCGACGCGCACAAGGGTTATCCCACCGCCGCCCATCTCGCCGCCTTGCGCGAACACGGCGTGTCGGCGGTGCATCGCAAAACTTTCAAACCGGTGCGACAATTAGCGGCCAATCATTCAGGAGAACCGACGTGATCTACTTCAAACTCATCCATCTGCTGGCGGTTCTGGTCTGGGTCGGCGGCATGTTCCTCGCGTATGTCGTGCTGCGACCCGCCGCCGTCGAGGTGCTGCAACCGCCGCAACGCCTGCAACTGTGGGACAGCGTATTCCGCCGCTTCTTCAACTGGGTCTGGGCGGCGGTCGTGCTCATCCTGGTTACCGGTTTTTACATGATCTATCAATACGGTGGAATGAGTCATGCGCCCGTATATGTGCATAGCATGCTGGCGCTCGGGTTGCTGATGAGCGTGATTTACGCCTACGTTTTCTTTGCGTGCTACGTGCCGTTCAACCTGCATGTCGCCAAGGAACGCTGGCCGGAGGCGGCGGCCTTGCTCGGCAGGATTCGCCAACTGGTCGCGGTCAATCTCGCCCTCGGTATCATCACGGTGGCCGTCGCTGTAGTGGGCGTCAGCTGGGGTTAGGCCGCTGTCGTTTTTTTCCACGCGGAGGCGCGGGTAACGCGGGATCAATACCATGACAGATACGTTTTTCTCCGCATCGCCGCGCCTTCGCGTGAATGTCTTCCTGCTCTCCCTCAAATTGTTGCGCCGTGACTGGCGTGCCGGGGAGTGGCGCGTGCTGTTGCTGGCGCTGGTGTTGGCCGTCGGCAGCCTGGCCACCGTTGGCCTGTTCGCCGATCGCGTATGGCAGGCGTTGCAACAGCAGGCGCAGAGTCTGATCGGCGCCGATCTGCGCATCACTTCCACCCGACCGATTTCTCCTGCCTACCGCGCGATGGCAGGGGCGCGCGGCCTGCAAGTGGTGGAGAGCCGCACTTTCCCCAGCATGGTGGTGCATGGCGAGCGAGTGTTGTTGAGTGAGATTCAGGCGGTGGAGTCGGGGTATCCGCTGCGCGGAAAGATCGAGATTGATGATGTGGGTCGGGCTTCAGCCCGACAGCACGATGTCGGGCTGAAGCCCGACCCACGGCCTGCCTCGATCCCGCCTCGCGGTTCAGTGTGGGCGGATGAACGTCTGCTGCGCCGCCTCGGCTTGAGCATCGGCGACGAGGTCGGCATCGGCGTGCAGCGCTATATCGTGGCGGCACGTATCGTGAAGGACATCGACCAGTCAATCGGCTTCGCCAGCTTTGCACCGCGTGTGTTGATGAATGATGCGGACCTGGCGTCCACCGGATTGCTGCAAGAGGGGAGCCGCATCTCGTACCGTCTGATGATTGCGGGCGATGCACCGCAGGTGGCCGCCTTGCGCGCGGAGCTGGAGCAGAAACTCTCCGGCAACGAGAAGATGGAGGACGTGCGCGATGCGCGGCCGGAGATCCGCAGCGCACTGGAACGCGCCGAACATTTTCTCGGCCTGGCCGCGTTGACTGCCGCCATTCTCGCCGGGGCGGCGATGGCACTGGCGGCACGGCGTTTCGTGTTGCGCCATCTGGATGGCTGCGCGGTGCTGCGTTGCCTCGGCGCACAACAAGGACAAGTGCTGCGCCTGTTCCTGTATCAATTCATCCTGCTTGGCGTGGTGGCGGTGTTGCTCGGCGGCTTGCTGGGCTATGCCACGCAAGCGGCGCTGGTCGAAAGCATCGCGTCCATGCGCGAGGCGAATCTGCCGCAGCCCGGTGTGTTGCCGCTGCTCAAGGCGGCCGCCAGCGGTTTTGCGCTATTGCTGGGTTTTACTTTTCTGCCCTTGCTGCAATTGCGCAAGGTGTCGCCGTTGCGCGTGCTGCGCCGCGAACTTGGTATGCCGGAAGCCAGCGCCTGGCTGATCTATGGCTTGGCGGTGGGCGTGTTGGCGCTGCTGTTTCTGTGGCATGCGGGGTCACCGAAACTGGGCCTGGTCGTGTTGGGCGGATTGCTGGCGGGCCTGTTGCTGTTTGGCTGGCTGGCGTGGCTTGTCGTGCGCGGTCTGGCTCGTTGCTCAAACAAACTGCCAGCCCATTGGCGTCATGCATTCAGCAATCTTGCGCGCCACGGACGCAGTTCGGCAGTGCAGGTCATGGCGCTGAGTCTGGGCGGCATGGCGTTGCTGCTGCTGACACTGGTGCGCGGCGACCTGCTGCAAAGCTGGCAGGGCAAACTGCCGGCGGAAACCCCCAACCGCTTCATCGTGAGCATCCAGCCGGATCAACTGCAGCCCGTGCTGGATTTTTTCGCGCGCCGGTTTATGCCGCAACCGCAGTTGCTGCCGACGGTGCGCGGACGCCTGGTTGCCATTAACGCCCTCCCCATCAACGGTGACAGCTATGCCGACCCGCGTGCGCGTGGCTTGGTGGAACGCGAGTTCAATCTTTCCTGGGCCGAGGAGATGCCGGAGTGGAATGAGTTGGTGCAGGGGCGGTGGTGGCAACCATCAATCAAGAAGCAACAAATGCCGTCATTCCCGAACAGGCAGGAATCCAGTGGGGTAATAGAAAAAATGGAGTCCCGCCTGCGCGGGAATGACGAAGCGCCGGAAGAGCGCAGGGAATTATCGGTGGAAGAAGGTATCGCTAAAACCCTGAACATCCATCTCGGTGACGAGCTCACCTACGATGTGGGGGCTACGCCCTTCACCGCGCGTGTCACCAGCCTGCGCAAGGTGCAATGGGACTCGATGAAGGTGAATTTCTTTGTCATCACCGCGCCGGAATTGCTCAGGGATTTTCCGGCCAGTTATCTCGGCAGCTTCTATCTGCCGCCGAACAAGGTGAGTGCGGGCGACGAACTGGCGCGCGAATTTCCCAACGTGCTGCTGATCGATACCGGCGCGGTGATCGCGCAGGTGCGCAACATCATGGATCAGATCGCGCAGACCATCAGCGCGGTGTTCCTGTTTACATTGCTTTCCGGCCTGGCGGTGCTGTACGCGGCGTTGCTCGCCACGCAGGATGAGCGCAGCCGGGAAGCGGCGATCCTGCGCACCCTGGGCGCTGAAAGTCATTATTTGCGCCGCCTTCACCTGTCCGAATTCGCCTTGCTGGGCGGTTTGAGCGGTCTGTTCGCGGCGGCGGGTGCGGTGCTGCTAGGCTGGGTGTTGGCGCGTTTCGTGTTGGAGATTCCCTGGCAGGCGAATCTTGCCATTTGGTTCATTGGTATAGGCGGCGGCATGGCGGTGGTGATGCTGGCCGGATGGTTGGCTACTCGCAAGTTGGTGCTGCGTCCGCCGCTGCGGATTCTCGCGGCAGACTCGTAGTTAAAAAAGCACAGGCCAAACGGCATATATGAATTTCGGGCGGGGCCGGTTATATTCCCGCGCCACTCGCAGGAGACAAGTGGGGGCGCGCTCAAAAACCAAGTGCAACATTTTTAGAGGAAAATGTTGCATGGGAAAATTATACAAGCAGTTGAGTGTTGAAGAGAGAACGATGATTCAGACGCAGTTATCAATGGGGTTCAAGCCTGGG
>Ga0210009_1002659_pt1 | contig 12623 bp, 9 predicted proteins | sample CryGeyCG2114_065_FD_185457 | JGI IMG/M metagenome (GOLD analysis project Ga0210009, IMG submission 185457) | Groundwater microbial communities from aquifer - Crystal Geyser CG12_big_fil_rev_8/21/14_0.65 (SPAdes) (version 2) | ecosystem: Environmental > Aquatic > Deep subsurface > Groundwater ... | reverse complement strand
CCGTACAAGAAAAAGATATGATTGAAAGTTACAAACTTGGCGTTAACAGTTATATTCAAAAGCCGGTAGATTTTGATCAGTTTGTGGAAGCAGTAAAACAAATTGGAATGTATTGGTTATTGCTTAATAAATTACCGTTTAATTAACTCTATTGAGATTTCTTAGTGCCTTAGTGTCTTAGTGGCAAAAAGAGTTCCCGCCACAAAGTCACAAAGACACAAAGTTTAAAAAAAATGTAGGTGTACCATGAACCCAGAATTAAAAATTTTATTCGTTGAAGACTTACCGTCTGATGTAGAACTTGCAAAGCGCACTCTCACAAAAGGAGAGATCGTCTTTCAGTCACGGGTAGTTGAAACCGAAGCTAATTTTCTTCGCGAACTCGAAGACTTTCTCCCCGATATAATTATCTCCGACTATAAAATGCCGCAGTTCAACGGAATGAGTGCATTAAAGCTAAGATTAGAAAAATCTCCGACAACTCCATTCATACTTTTAACCGGTTCGATAAACGAAGATATTGCCGTTGAATGTATGAAAAACGGCGCTACAGATTATATCATCAAAGAACACATTGCCCGTCTGCCTTTGGCGGTAAAAGATGCGCTTGGAAAAAAGAAAATTATTTTAGCAAAAGAGAAAGCGGAGCTTGAACTTAAAGAAAGTGAAGAACGCTTTCGATCACTCTACAATAATTCCACAATCGGACTTTATAGAACTACTCCGGATGGGGAAATTATTTTGTCTAATCCCTCTATGACTAAGATGCTTGGCTATTCATCTTTTGAGGAACTTGCTGAAAGGGATCTTGAAAAAGATGGTTTCGAACCTTCGTATGAACGAAAACAATTTCTTGAACAGATAGAAACGAACGGTGAAGTTATAGGTTTGGAGTCGGCATGGGTTAGTAAAAACGGAACGACTGTTTTTATCCGTGAAAGTGCAAAAGCCATTCGCAATGCTAACGGTAAGACTTTGTACTATGATGGAACGGTTGAAGATATTACCGAACGTAAAAAAGCCGAAGAAGCGTTAAAAAGAAGTGAATATGTACTAAACGAAACTCAACAAATTACAAAAATTGGCGGCTGGGAATATGATGTATTGACTAACCAAACATATTTTTCTGATGAGGTCTTCAATATCTATGGGCTTGCTAAAGATAAAATGTTCCCTCCGGAAGAGGGCGAAAAATTTTACCACCCGGATGACCGGGCGCTGGTAGCGGAATCTTTTAATAGAGCAATTACAAATTCCGAACCTTATGATTTGGAAGTACGGTTTATCAATGCACGCGGAGAAAAATTGTGGGTGCGAACTGCCGGAAAGCCTATTCTGAAAAAAGGGAAAGTTGTAAAGGTTATTGGTAACCTAATGGATATAACCGAACGCAAACATGCGGAAGAAGCAATAAAAGAATCAGCGAAGAAGTGGCAGATTACTTTTGATGGAATGAACGATGCAATTTTCTTACTTGATCTCAACGGAAAAATATTACAAGCCAACAAAATTTCGCAAAATCTATTTGGCGATTATGAATCTGAAATTATTGGTCGGCATTGTTACGAAGTTGTGCACCATATTGACAGCTATTATGAAGGTTGTCCTTTCGTAAGGTTGAAAATAAGTAAGCAAAGAGAAACCATGCTTTTAGCAATTGGTGAAAAATGGTTTGAAGTATTTGTTGACCCCATTTTTGATATTGAAAATAACCTAACCGGCGCTGTGCATATCGTAAGCGATATTACAGAGCGCAAGCTGACCGATGAGAAGCTAAAAGAAAGCGAAGAAAGATTTCGCTCGGTTGCACAATCTGCAAACGATGCTATTGTTACGGTTGACGGTGAAGGAATAATATTAAATTGGAATGCCGGCGCAGAAAGAATATTTGGTTATACAGAAAAAGAAATTGCCGGAAAAAATTTGACCGCAATAATTCCGCAACGCTACGTAGAGCAGCATATTAACGGAATGAAACGAATAGAACAAGGCGGCGAACATCATGTAATTGGTAAAACAGTAGAATTGCATGGACGGCACAAGAACGGAAAGGAATTTCCATTAGAATTATCGCTGGCAGAATGGGAAACGTCTTCGGGAAAATTCTTCACGGGAATTATAAGAGATATTACCGAACGGAAACTTGCAGAAGAAGCTATCCAAAAAAGTGAAGAATACTACCGTTACATTGTTGAAGCTACAAAAGCTGTTCTGTATCATCTTAAATATTCGTCAATGAAATATGACTATATTGATACTTCAATAGAAAAGCTAATAGGTTACACACCGGAAGAAATAAATGAAATTGGTTTTAAAAATATCGTCATCAAAGTCAGTAAATATCATGTTGAAAAAATGGATATTGATTTAGCGGTGATTGAGAGAAAACAAGGGCATACTCTTGAATGGAAAGCGGATTATCAAATAAAGGCAAAAGATGAGAGATTAATCTGGTTGACAGACTACTCCGTACCGTGGAAAGACGAAGCAGGCAATTTGATTGGAAGTATTGGCATACTAACAGATATTACCGAACGCAAAAATGCAGAAGAGGAAATCATTAATGCCAAAAATAAAGCGGAAGAGTTGAACAGTGCAAAAACTAACTTCTTACAAAATATGAGTCATGAGCTAAGAACCCCGCTAAATGGAATTTTAGGTTATGCAGACTTACTAACTTCAGAGCTAACCGATCCGGAACAAATTGAAATGACGAAAGGCATTTATAGTTCCGGGAAAAGATTGAGTGAAACGTTAAATTTGATTTTTGATTTAACCGAAGCAGAGACCGGCAGAAAAGAGGTGATTGCAAAAGATGTTGCAATAGTTCCTCTCGTAAAAAATAGTATCCAACCTTTTACTATCGCAGCTGCAAAGAAAAATCTTCAGATTGAAACCATTATAAAAGGTGAAAATATTTTTGCTCATGTAGATGAACGTCTTTTCAGTCGGGTTCTGAATAGTCTTCTCGACAATGCTGTCAAATTTACGATAAAAGGAAAAATTAGTGTTGAAGTTGGAAAAGAAGTTAACAACAAAGGATCGGCGAAGACTTATATCATAGTGAAGGACACCGGTATTGGCATAGCTCCCGACAAAATTGATTTTATCTGGGATGAATTCAGACAAATAAGTGAAGGACTAAGCCGTAGTTATGAAGGAACCGGGCTTGGATTAACAATTGCTAAACAAGCGGTGGAATTAATGCACGGAAAGATATCGGTTGAAAGCGAATTAGGAGTAGGGTCAACCTTTACACTTAAATTTCCAGCGGGAACTGTTATCCCCCAAAAAGAAACGGAAGAAGAAAAACCAACGGCAGCTATTCCGCCCAGAAAACAAAGAGGGGATACGACATCTTTGCCCTTGGTTCTATATGTGGAAGATGATAAAGTGAATCAGACGGTGATGAGGTTATATTTACGAAATATTTGTAATGTAGAAACCGCTAACGATGGGGAATCTGCATTAAAATTTGTTGCCGAAAAGAAATATTATCTTGTTTTGATGGATATAAATCTTGGTGCCGGGATGAATGGAATGGAGGTAACAAAAGAAATGAGAAAGATGGCTGAGTATGCAGAAACACCGATAATAGCAGTAACAGCTTATGCAATGGCAAGCAAGAAAAAAGAGTTTTTAAACGGCGGCTGCACACATTTTATTTCTAAACCGTTTGAGAAAAAAGAGATTGTTGATTTGGTGACGAGTGTGATTAGGCAATAGGCAATAGGCAATAATTGGATGCTTTGAGCGGTATTGTATTTTATTTACTCACGTTGTGCGCAAGCCAAAGCATTCATATAAGAGAACTTTGTGTCTCCGTGCCTTGGTGGCGAAAAAAACAATTGCCGCAAAGACACAAAGACACGAAGAAGAAAACTTTTTCGTTCTGGTTTACCAGGTTAGGACAAGCAACGATGGAATTTTTTGAACGGATATTTAAAATAAAAAAAAACTTCTAAAAGAAATAGAAGAAATGAAATATAAAAGTGTATTTTTGAAAACTCGGTTTGGAAACTGCCTACCGGAAGAAGTAAGCAGGCAAAGTGAAAACGCACAGCAAAATCGTTCGCACTTGTCAATCAAAGCAATTTATTGTGTTGCCGTTTATCTGTTATTAAGCGGACGGTTTGGTGCGCTATGTATCTTCATTAATTAAATTAGGTATAAAATGCCGTTAAAAAAAATATTTCGGCTTCTTCTCGCAATCCAAATTGTATTAGGTATTGGTTTGGCAATTCTGGCTGTTGCACTCTACATTACTCAGAATAATCTAAGTAAGAGCCAGCGTGTGCATTTTCAATCTTACTTATTGGCGGATGAGTTGCGTCAGAGTTCCGATGATCTTACACGATTGGCGAGGACCTACGTTGCGACCGGTAATGAAGAATATGAACGTCAATATTGGGAAGTCCTGAGTATCCGCAACGGCAAAAGACCCCGCCCGGCGGACTATAACCATATATACTGGGATTTGGTAACCAAAGCTGAACAGAAACCTCGCCCGGATGGGGAGGCAATTTCTTTAACCGAGTTAATGCTGAAAGAAGGTTTTACAGATGCCGAGCTTGCTAAACTAAACATATCCCACAAGTATTCTGATGAGTTGGTAAAAATTGAAGAAATTGCCATGCATGCCGTAAAAGGACTCTTTGCAGATGAAACGGGAAACTTCACAATTCGGAAAACCCCAGACAGCGAGTTAGCAATAAAGTTGATGAATGATGAAGCCTACCATGAAAACAAAGTTAAAATCATGAAGCCCATTGATGAATTCTTTACCATGTTTGAGGAACGGACTGACAGGGAAATCGCCAAAAATGAATATCGTTCGATGGTTTTACTCTTTTCTTTAGGGGCACTCGTTATAATTATCATCGGCATGTTCGGGTTTTCTTTTGTGTTAATCCAGCGTCAAATATCTAAACGTATGGAAGCCGAGGAAACTCTGCAAAAATTAAGCCTGGCAATTTATAACTCGCAGGAAATAGTTTTCTTGACCGATAAAGAAGGAATAATAACATACATCAATCCGGAATTCACAAAAATTTACGGATATACTGCTGAAGAAGTTGTAGGGGTAGCCACGCCAAGAATACTTAAAAGCGGGTTCTTAAAAAGAGAGGATAATAAATTATTTTGGGATGCCTTATTAAACAAACGCAACATTCCTAAAACAGAATATTTAAACAAGTGCAAAAATGGCAAACTCCTGGAGATTGAAGCTTCGGCAAGTCCTATCGTTAACAAAAATGGTGATATTATTGGATTCCTTGCATTGCAGCGAGACATCACAACTCGAAAACGATCTGAATTAGAACGTCAGGTATTATACGAGATAACGCATGGCGTTACAACCACTTCTAATCTTAATGAATTACTAAAGTTGATACATCAATCACTTGAAAAGGTAGTTTACGCAGAAAATTGTGTCATCGCGCTCTATGATCAGAAAACAAAACTTTTTGGTTTTCCATATTGGATAGATAAGTTTGACACAATGCCCGAACCTTTTGCAATGTATAAAAGCTGTACCGCCTACATATTTAAAACTGGTAAACCTTTACTACTAACGCAGGCGTTATTCGATAAATTAGTTGAAAAAAATGAAGTTGAATTAGTTGGTACAAATGCCCCTTCATGGATAGGCATTCCATTGCAAACGCCTGAAAAAACAATCGGCGTTTTAGTGCTTCAACATTACGAAGAAGAAAATATTTATTCTGAAGAGGACGTACAATTTCTTGATTCGGTGGGTAGCCAGATAGCGTTAGCAATTGAACGTAAACGCACCGAAGAAGAAATCAAAAAACGGAATGAGGAGCTGTCTAAAATCAATGCCGAAAAGGATAAGTTCTTCTCAATCATTGCACATGATTTGAAAAGTCCGTTTCTCGGCTTTTTAGGCTTAACACAAATAATGGCTGAAGACATAAGTAGTTTTTCTGCGGATGAATTAACAAAGTTAGCCGTTGAAATGAATCAAAATGCAAATAACCTTTTTACACTACTGAAAAACTTACTTGAGTGGGCGCAAATGCAAAACGGTTCGATGAGTTTTGAACCAAAAGAAATATCTCTTTCTGATATAATCGCTAAAAATGTAGCAACAGTAGAAGAGAGAAGCGAGCAAAAAGGAATTGTGATAATTAATAAAGTCACCAAGCCTATTACCGCATGTGTGGATGGAAATATGATTAACTCGGTTCTTTTAAATTTGCTTTCGAATGCGGTAAAATTCACTCGCAGAGACGGAACCATAACTATCCAAACATCTAAAAACAGTGAAGACGAGATCGAAATATCGGTGAAGGATTCCGGCGTTGGTATGCCGGCGAGTATAGTGGAAAAACTCTTCAAAGTAGGAGAAAAAATCGGTTCAAAAGGAACCGAAGGAGAATTGAGTACGGGCTTGGGTTTACTGTTGTGCAAAGAGTTTGTAGAAAAAAATGGCGGCAAAATTTGTGCTGAGAGTGAAGAAGGAAAGGGGAGTACTTTCTATTTTACCGTACCGTTAAAAAATTAGAATGAAAAAAGTTTTGTTAATTACTCTTGGAACTGTATCACTTACAATTGGTATTATAGGAATTGTAGTACCGGGATTACCCACCACTTCTTTTCTGCTGATAACCGCTGCCTGCTATGCAAGAAGTTCGGAACGACTTTATGCATGGTTATTAAACCATAGAGTATTTGGCAAGTACATCATACAGTACAGAGTCCATAGAGCAATGCCAGCAAAAGCGAAAGTAATTGCACTGATAATGATGTGGACATCTATTATTTCATCATGTTTATTTTTCATCAAGAACAAATATGTACTTGCAATTGTGGTTAGCGGTGGAATTATAGGTACAATTATTATCATGATGATTAAAACACTAAAAATTCCAAATGAAGCTGATTTAATTGTGAAGGAGGAATTGGCTGAAAGACTATAGGTGCTTAAATTCTTGTTAGCGCTAACATGTTAACCATTATAAATATCGAATAATTCACCCCGTTTGATAACTTATTTTTATGATTGGTGATATTTTCTAAAAGTTTATCCAACGGGGTAAACAAGGAATAATGAATGTCGAAGAGAATACCATCCAATTTTCAACCTCATTATTTGAAATTTTTTATTCGATCCCTTAGCTAACAGACAACCATTCAATCATTCTAAAGTGATAATTTGGTTCTGGCTTGTCCAGTTTAGGCGATTGGACTGTAGAAAAAGAATATGAGATTTTAATGAAAACAACAATGGAATAATAGTCAACGGGATAATAAAAGATTATTCTATGTTCACATTTATTCTAAAGGTTAATTGTGATTGGTGTACTAATCATTCACCAACAATAATTGATTTTTACAAATGATATGAATAATTTAAATCAACAAAAATAATGAGGTATAAAATGAAAATTTCTCGCAAGACTTTTATTAAGTACGTTTCTATCATGGTTGCTGCACCATTAATTATTTTTAACTCATTAGACTGTGGAGAAGATAAAACCGCCGTTGATGAACCCAGCGCACTCGCGAAAGATAATTTTTCAAACTTAATCTATGCTGAACCAACGGTTGTTATCAATTCTTCAGTAAAGATCGAAGGCAAAGGAAGCCTAATTCCCAAAACAGCAGTGACTGGTAATGATTCTCCCTTCGTTTTCAGAATAATCAACAAAGACAGCAGGGCTTTGTTCGAGAGTGTGAATGTACAAATAATCGAAGCGAGTGGAGAAAATTTGATTGTTTCAAATTTGCGTGCAGGTGATATCATTTTAAGTAATCCAGCAGTTTCATTAACGCATCTCCGCAAGATAGACATCTATCAATTAAAACGAAGATTTGTTCTAACACAGCATCATTTTTTCGGCAAGTAGAGATGGTCACCATAGATGATAAGGATCCCGCGTTTATTGATAAAGATGAATGCACTGCTTGCGGAGAATGCCCACATGCATGTTCAGATGATGCTATTATTTTTGATTATGTCCTTGATTGCTATCTTGTAGATCATGTAAAATGTATGGCTAAAGATTGTGGATAAAAATGTTTTGAAGTATGTCCAATAAATTGTATTTGTAAGAGAAGTTATTTTAACTTACATGGCTGTTGCAATTGTCAATCCGAAATTTAATAAAAAGATTAACTACTATTTTCAATAAGATTAAGTATATAATTATTTTTGCTTTAGCCGGTTTTAACTGTTATACTTATACAGACTCCGAGAATTACAATAGGGATTATTTTTCTTCACTTATATTGCAGCAACCACTAACGGAAATAGAACCGCAACTTCTTCATAATGGCGAAGGTTATTTAATTACTGCAACAGCAGTAACCGGCTCGGAAGATAGACCTTATGTTTTCATTTTGATAGAAGATAAGGGAACAATTTTTTTTAAGTCAGTTGATATAAAAGTTATTGAAAAAATTGACTCAAACATCGTTGCTGCAAATTTAACTCCCGGTGATAAGATATTAACAAAACCTTCTGAAACATTAAATTACCTCCGCAAGGTTCTGCCTGATGTACTAAAAAAACGTTTCATAAAACGGGAGCCAACCCGTATGCAGTATGCGCCGCCTGGCTAATGAAGTTTGAACAATGCTTCTTTTATTCTTCTCGCCGCTTCAATCAATTTATCCATAGAAGTTGAATACGATATTCTGATAAAGCCTTCTGCACCGAATGCGCTTCCGGGCACAACAGCAACCTTTGCTTCATAAAGTAAATACATGGTAAGATCGAATGAGTTTTCAATTCTAAGCACACTTGTAGATTTGTGAAAATATTTTGAAAAATTCGGGAACAGATAAAATGCACCCTCCGGTTTGCGACATTTTATTCCGTTAATTGAATTCAATTCTTCGTATAAATAATCACGACGTTTTTGGTATTCTATTGTCATCATTTCAATAGCAGTTTGTGCGCCCCCAATAGCTTCCATCGCAGCATATTGAGAAATGGACGAAGCGCTCGAAGTACTGTGGCTTTGTATTTTGTTCATTCCTTTTATCACGTCTTCTGGTCCAGCTGCATAACCGATTCGCCAGCCCGTCATAGCATAAGCTTTTGAAACTCCGTTTATCAAGATTGTTCTTTTCTTTAGTGATTCGCTCATAGATGCAAAGCTCGCAAACTTAAAATTATCGTACACAAGTTTTTCATAAATTTCGTCAGCTATTACATAATATGAACCTTTTTCAATTACTCCGGCAAGTACACGCAATTCATCCTCAGTGTATGTTGATCCGGTTGGATTGGATGGATTACACAAAATTAAAACTTTTGTATTAGGTGTAACAGCTTTTTCGAGTGCTTCGGGAGTTAATTTAAAACTATTTTCTTCGTTGCAATTTATAAAAACAGGTTTACCTTGCGCGATTCTTACAATCTCCGGATATGAAACCCAGTAAGGCGCCGGAATTATAACTTCATCATTAAAATTAACAGTTGATTGAATTGCATTAAATAAACTATGTTTTGCTCCGTTTGATACAATTATTTCATCGGGAGAATATGTAAGATTATTTTCCCGCTTCAACTTTTCGGCAATTGCTTGTCGAAGTTCAAGAGTACCGGCGTTTAAAGTATAAGTGGTTAGATTATTATCAATCGCTCGTTTAGATGCGGCTTTTATATTATCGGGGGTAGGGAAGTCCGACTCGCCAACACTCAAATCGATTACATCAATTCCTTCCGATTTCATTTTCTTAGCTTCTGCTGCAATTTGCATTGTAGAAGAAATACTAATTCTTTTTACTCTTTCCGAAACCACACTACGCTCCATTTTAAGTTTTATCTAAGTGAAAATTTTATCGCGAGAAATATAAGTTTGATAATATCCATTTGAAATTATATTAACGAATTTAAAAAATAAAGGAGCTGTTTTAGCAGCTCATAATCTAAACGAGCATCCGAAAGGCGGGACAAACAAAGACATATAATTGAGTTATGCGTCAACTTAAAAAACTAAACCGATCGAAATAATTCAAAAATATGTTTCCAAATGTAGAAACTTTTCTTATATTTGTGACGTTTAATAACGACAGTATTTAATGAAATATTTTGAAACAAGATTTTTAGAAGAAGCAAACAAGTTCATTTCAAAGCTTAACCTAAAAACCGTTAAGAAAATCTTTTACAATATTGATCTTGCTGAACAGACAAATGACCCTAAACTTTTCAAGAAACTACAAAATGACATTTGGGAGTTTCGGACAAAATATGCAGGACTTCAAATTAGACTTTTAGCATTTTGGGATAAAACAGATAAAAAAAAACCTTGGTTATAGCAACTCACGGTTTCGTAAAAAAGGTTGACAAAGTTCCAGCAAACGAAATAAGCCTTGCTATTAGATTAAGAGAAAAATATTTTGAAAGTAAACAAATAAAGTAAATTATATGGCAACTAAAGAATTAAAGACATACACACTTACCGAAATGAAAGATAAGTATATCGGCAAAGTTGGGACAACTGACCGTGACGAATACGAATACGAACTTCGTATGGATGTTTTAGGAAAAATGATTAAATCTGCCCGACAAGAAAGAAACTTGACACAAGAAGAGCTCGGGCGACTTGTCGGCGTTCAGAAAGCACAAATTTCAAAACTTGAAAGTAGTGCCAACAGTGCGACAATTGACACAATTATTAAAGTGTTTAAAGCATTAAAAGCTGAGATTAATTTCAACGTAAAACTCGAAGACAACTTTGTTAAACTTGCTTGACAGAAAAGTAAGCCGAACGCACAACTGCACCTAACAAAAGTGGCGGTGATGTGGTGTATTGAACATTTGTACCTTCTATTAACTTCATCGTTTATTGACAAGTTTCTTACTTATAAATCACCACCTTTGGGTAGCTGTAAAACGTTGGGAAGGATGTCCGTTAGCTAATAGACATCCCTTTATCTTCATTCTTCCAATCTTTATAATCAAATAGTTCGCAATTATTCAACTGTACAATTCAACAACTTAATTGTTAGAGTATTTATGCGAAGATGAAATTAGCAAAGAACTTTTTATTTCTTATAACGTTTCGGACCGGCAGCTTTAACTTCTTCGGAAGTGCCTTTTTCAAAAAGTTTAAAGTTCTCAATAAACCGCGACGCCAATCCATCGTAACGTTTCCAGTATTCGTTTTTATCTCCCCATGAGCTTGAAGGATCAAGAACATCTTCCGGAACATCGGGGCAGGACGTCGGTACTTCGAATCCGAAAAGAACGTCTTTCCTATATTTAACATTGACAAGTTTACCATCAAGAGCGGCATTTAAAAGATTTCGCGTATGCCGGATACTGATACGTTTACCAACTCCAAACCTTCCGCCCACCCAGCCTGTATTTACAAGCCAGCATTGAGCATCATGTTTCAACATTCTTTCCTTTAACATTTCTGCGTATTCATAAGGATGACGCACCATAAATGGAGCGCCAAAACATGCGCTGAATGTAATTTGAGGTTCAATACCAAGACCTATTTCCGTTCCCGCAATCTTGGATGTGTATCCGCTTATAAAATGATATTGCGCCTGCTCGGCATTTAATCTTGCAATGGGAGGAAGTACGCCGGATGCGTCGCACGTTAAAAAGATTATATTTTTCGGATGACTATGTGCGTATCCTTCTTTTACAATATTCGGTATAAGTTCAAGCGGGTATGATGCGCGGGTATTTTCTGTAATCATATCATCTTCAAGATCAACAATACGGCTGACAGGATCGTAAACAACATTTTCGAGAATAGTACCGAAACTGTGCGTTGTATTATAAATTTCAGGTTCGTGCTCGGAACTTAAACGGATAACTTTTGCATAGCAGCCGCCCTCGAAATTAAAAACTCCATTGGAACTCCAGCCGTGCTCATCATCGCCAATAAGTTTTCTTGCAGGATCAGCGGACAGAGTTGTTTTACCCGTGCCGCTTAATCCGAAGAACAATGCGACGTCTCCTTTCTTACCAACATTTGCGCTGCAATGCATTGGCAGAACGTCTTCAAATGTTAGAAGAAAATTTAGTACGGTGAATATAGATTTTTTAATCTCGCCACCGTATGATGAATTTACAATCAAAGCAATACGCGAATCAAAATTAATGATTATTCCAGTCTCAGATCTTGTTCCGTCAATTTTAGGATCTGCTTTAAAACCGGGAAGTGCAATCACAGTAAAATCGGGCATAAATTTTTTCAAAGTATCACGGTCATCGGTTGTAATAAACATATTTCGTGCAAACAAACTATGCCATGCTTTTTCTGTAATGATTCTTACCGCAAGTCGATAATCGGGATCAGCGCCGGCATAGCAGTCCTGCACAAAAAGTTCTTCACCCTGGCAAAACGCCTGGATTCGTGCAAGTAAACCATTAAACTTTTCAGCAGTAAAAGGACGATTATAAATGCCCCACCAAATTTTATCTTCGGTAGTTGCTTCGCGAACTACAAATTTATCTGCGGCGGCGCGTGCAGTGTGTTTACCGGTTTTGACGATGAGAGGACCGCCTTTAACTATTTTCCCTTCATTTCGGAAAATGGCTTCTTCATAAAGCGCTTCTTCCGAGAGATTCCAAAAAACTCTGTCAAGTTCTACAAAGCCATGGTTAGCAAGTTTATAATCGGAGGCAA
>Ga0210009_1002656_pt1 | contig 12633 bp, 11 predicted proteins | sample CryGeyCG2114_065_FD_185457 | JGI IMG/M metagenome (GOLD analysis project Ga0210009, IMG submission 185457) | Groundwater microbial communities from aquifer - Crystal Geyser CG12_big_fil_rev_8/21/14_0.65 (SPAdes) (version 2) | ecosystem: Environmental > Aquatic > Deep subsurface > Groundwater ... | reverse complement strand
CTTTTGATGAAGATTCCAACCGTGCACGAAAAGGAAATAGCGCGGCAAATATGGCAGTGGTTCGGCATATTGCTTTGAATCTGATCAAAGCCGATACATCATCCAAAATCGGCATTAAGAATCGAAGACTTAAAGCTGGATGGGATAATGATTATTTGGAAAAACTGCTAATGGGAAAGTAACAGTTTTAATGCGATTGCCCTGTGGATAAACGATTTCAGTAATGATCTATCTGGTGAAAGTGTGGGAAATTAGGCCGCACCTCAGATCAATCACAACCATTACTCCAGATTGAATAAATATGCAGCGTTAAAAGCTGTGCAATTCACCCTCTATCAACTGTGGATGAATTGAGCATAACCACTTAAACCACGGGCTAAAACGCAGTGACCTCCACTTATACATGGATACTCCACCCCCTTACCCCTTGGCTATGCACAACCTGCATGCCACGAGATTACAATCAGGTAAACAAATAAGCCACTTATCCACACTATCCACAGCCCCCTATGATGATGATGATTCTTTAAAAATAGGTTGAAAAGAGGTAATAGAGATTCTGAATAGTAACTCCGTTTCAAAAACAGTTTCTGACCTGATGAACAATGGAACGATAGTTTTCTCAATGATCCTAATCCGTTTTTTGATGAAAAATTATATGTATATCTTATTGCTGCGTGTTTGAACTGGATGATCAGCGGCAAGCATGTACTATTCAGGCAATGACAATTGTAAATAAAGCTCCGCTATGGCAACATATTTCAGACCGACTTAAAGATGAAGTCCCCCCGTCCCGCTTTGATGCGTGGATCGCTCCCGTTACAGCCACACAGGCAGACAATAAACTTACGATTGCTGTTGCCAGTCGTTTCTTTCTCGATGGGCTGAAAAGTAGTTATGCTTCTCGTATCACTGAGTTGGCAAAAGAGATCACAGGCTTTGATGTTGATATCGCTTACACGGTTGATACCTCACTCGCTATTCAGGAAGAGCGTAAATCCGATACTGTGGATAAAGACCATCTGGCATTAGTCGATGGCTATATTGATCCGCGTTTTACCTTTGAAAATTTTATTGTCGGCTCAGGTAACGAGTTCTGTCATGCCGCGGCACAAGCAGTTGCAGAAAAACCCGGTGCGATCTACAACCCCCTCTACCTCTATGGTGGTGTCGGTCTGGGTAAAACCCACCTGATTAATGCTGTAGCCAATACACTGATTGCCAAAAACAGCTACCGGATTGCTTACCGGACCGGGGAGCGTTTTACCAATGAGTTAATTCAGGCGATTCGTAACGGTTCTACTGATCATTTTCGCAACCAGTATCGCCAGGTTGATGTGTTGATTATTGATGATATTCAGTTTATTGCCGGTAAGGATCGAACCCAGGAAGAGTTCTTTCATACATTTAATGCACTGTATGAGATTAAAAAACAGATTATTCTCACCTCTGATCGTAGCCCACGTGATCTGACCAACCTGATGGAAAGGCTGCGCTCCCGTTTCAACTGGGGACTGGTTGCCGATATTCAGCCACCTGATCTGGAGACACGACTGGCCATTTTATCCAGCAAGGCAGAACTGGCAGGTGTGCAGATGGACAGGGATGTTGCCAATCTGTTGGCCAGTCGCATTACCAATAACGTACGAGAGCTGGAGGGCGCACTGACTCGTCTGACTGCTCATGCCACGCTGACCGGTCGCACTATTGATGTGACATTCGCCCGCCATGTCTTGCGTGACTTGCTGCACGAAGAGATTCGCGCCATTTCGGTTGAAGATATACAAAAACAGATCGCTACCTATTACAATATCCATATTCGGGAAATGTCTTCGAGTAAACGCAGCCGTACAGTTGCCTTTCCCCGCCAGGTAGCCATGTATGCCTGTAAGGAGCTAACAACCATGTCCTTACCCGAAATCGGAGCCCGGTTTGGTGGTAAGGATCATACAACAATCCTGTATGCTGTAAGGAAAATTGCCAAAATGCGGACTGAGGATGAAGATTTTGACGAAGAAATCAGCCGTATTATTGCTCAGTTAAGACGCTGATTAAGGGGTCACTGGCAGGTGGAATAAAAGCTGTGTAATCTACCACTGAACAACTGTGGATAGTTTGAGTATAACTGTTATTGACGCTAAGCTAGGCAGCCGGCTGTATGGTTATTCCCATTCTATCCACAAGTCACAACCAGATATGTTCACAGGAACGAATCAGGATAAAGATAATTTTTTCAGTGAGTAATACAGTTATTCACACTATCCACTGCTCCTATGATGACGGTGATATTTTTAAAAAAAAGGTTGATAAGAGGAAACAGGCATGAAAATAACTTTATCCAGGACCCCCCTGTTACAGCTGGTTCAGCGTTGCCAGAGTATTGTTGAAAAAAGACATACCATTCCGATTTTAGCCAATGTGCTGATTGAAACCAATGAAGACGGTATTGCTATGACTGCCAGTGATCTGGAAGTGGGGATCCGTAGTCATGTTGACGGTACGGTCAAAGAAAGTGGCTCGATTACTGTATCAGCAAAAAAACTATTTGAGATTATTCGTGAGCTGGATGCGGAACAGGATGTGTCCCTGACTACAGGTAACGGTTTCATGTCTATTGTCAGTGGACTCTCCCGCTTCAGAGTAACCACTCAACCGGGGGATGAATATCCCGCCATGGCAGAACAGAAAGATGCGATTTCGATCTCGATGCCGGGTAATGCTCTGGCAGATATGATTGCTGCGACCTCCTTTGCCATGTCAATGGATGAAACACGTAAATACCTGACAGGTACACTGTTTGAGCTGGATGATCAGCAGAATTTCAGACTGGTTACCACGGATGGTCATCGCCTGGCCTTATCGGAGCTGCGTTTGCAACAGGCTGCAGGCACAGCCTCCTGTATTGTACCGAGAAAAGCTGTGATCGAAATCAGAAAACTGTGTGAAGAGAATCAGGGGCAGATTGAACTGTTGATTAGCGAGCGTCAGATTCGTCTTATAGCAGGATCCAATGTGTTGACGTCAAAGTTGATAGATGCCCGTTTTCCGATTTATCAGGATGTTATTCCAGTGAATAATCCGGATATTGCCCGTATTGAGCGGACGACATTCGATCAGATTCTACGTCGGAATATGATCGTTGCCAATGAATTCACCCACGATATTCGACTGGTATTCTCTGATAAGGGACTGGATATATCAGCACATAACAGTGAGCAGGAAGAGTCCGAAGAACACATTGCGGCCGACTACTCCGGCCACGAGGTTGCCATCGGTTTTAATGGCCGCTATCTGCGCGATGCGCTGGGTGCAATTCGTTCTTCCGCTGTATGTATGGAGCTCAAGGATGAATTGTCACCCATCCTGATTCGTGGTGAAGATGATGAGCAGTCACGTTACGTGATTATGCCTATGCGGATCTAACCCGGTTTATGTACCCATTCATCGGGCCTAAGGGGCGATGGTGACACCAGGCAAGACCATTGAGTTGGCTACGTCACTATCCGTGCGTGAGGTGAAGTTAAGTCACCTGCGTTGTCATCAGGATCTTACCTGGCGCTGTATACCCGGCATGAACCTGGTGGTTGGTGCCAATGGTTGTGGGAAAACGACCTTGCTGGAATCGGTCTATATGATGGCGCATGGACGATCCTTTCGCCAGGCCCGTGATCCTTTTTTACTCAGGCATGGTGAACAGCGATTCATGATTCATGGACAGTGGCAGCGTTTTGGCCCCATGCACCTGTCCGTAGCCGGACGACGCGGCCAGACAACCATTCGTCTGCAAGGGCGTGATATACAACGGCGCAAGGATGTCAGCGAAAGTTTTCCGGTATTGGTGGATGCACCTCAGGGACGCCGGTTAATGGATGGTGCACCGGGTGAACGCAGGCGCTGGCTTGATGCTCTGGTTATGACCTGTTTTGTATCGGTACGCACTCACTACCAGCACTATATGCGCGCACTGATGCAGCGATCCCGTCTGTTGCGTCAGCGGGCAAGTGCGGATGAACTGACCGTATGGGAACAGCAGATTGTCTATCACGGCGAACCGATTGTGGCTATGCGTCAACGTCTGATTGATGAGTTGAATGTACTGCTGCTTGATGAGCAGCCGTTAACAGAATACCCTGTCAGTCTGGAAATAAGCACATCCGTTTATCAGACACAGGAGTGGTTGGACAGACTCGCAGACAAACGTGAAGAGGATAGACGGGCAGGTTGTCTGCGCTTCGGGCCGCATAGTGATGTGGTGCGTATTCAGTTTCAGCAACGGGAAATCAGCAGTGCCGGCTCACGCGGCCAGCAAAGGCTGGCTGCAATTGCACTAAAAATGGCAGAGTGCGGCTTATGGATGCGATATCGTCGCCTGATTCCTGTATTACTGCTGGATGATTGCCTGGAAGCACTGGATAGCGAGAGACAATGCAGGGTACTGGAGCGTTTACAGCAGAGTCATGCGCAGGTATTGATGACAGCACCTGCAGGTATCACAGTGCCGGCTCATATCGATATGGATATACAGTTTTTATCTGCACAGGGCCTGAGTGCACTTGATAACAGAAATACGACCACAGCAATGGTGACTACAGTTGCTGCGGAACAAGCAATAGAATTGGAGGAAGCAGCATGAGTGCTTCGAACCCGAAAGAATATGGTGCCGACAGTATCACGGTGCTGCGTGGACTGGATGCGGTACGCAAGCGTCCCGGCATGTATATCGGTGATACTGACGACGGTACAGGTCTGCATCACATGGTATTTGAGGTAGTCGATAACGCTATCGATGAGGCGCTTGCTGGCCACTGTGACAAGATTGAAGTGATCATCCATTCCGATGACTCGGTCACGGTACGTGATAATGGTCGTGGCATTCCTATAGGCATTCACGAAGAGGAACAGGTATCGGCTGCACAGGTGATCATGACCGTGCTGCATGCCGGCGGCAAGTTTGATGATAACTCCTACAAAGTTTCCGGCGGCCTGCACGGTGTTGGTGTATCGGTGGTGAATGCGCTGTCTGAGTCACTGGAGTTGATTGTTCGTCGCGAAGGTCATGTACATTACCAGAAGTATTTGATGGGCGTACCGGTAGAGCCATTGAAGGTGATAGGCGATGCCAAGGGAAGTGGTACAGAAGTGCGCTTTCTGCCCAGCCTGGAGATCTTTTCTCACCGTAATATGTCTTTCGATACTCTGGCGGCGCGTTTGCGGGAACTCTCCTTTCTCAACAGCGGTGTACACATTGAGGTGCTGGATGAGCGCACCGACCACAAGGTCGTATTTGAATATGAGGGTGGTATTTCCGCTTTTGTCGGCCATTTGAACCGCACACGTATCCCGTTGCACAGCGATTGTGTATCAATGTCGATCGAGAGAAATGATGTTGGTGTGGAGCTGGCCATGCAGTGGACGGATTCCTATCAGGAAAACGTCTTCTGTTTTACCAACAATATTCCCCAGAAGGATGGCGGCTCACATCTGGCCGGACTGCGCGGTGCATTGACCCGCTGTATCAATAATTATGCTGCTGCCAGCGGCCTGCTGAAAAAGCACAAGGTCAGCCTGACCGGCGAAGATTGCCGAGAGGGATTGACGGCTGTGTTGTCGGTCAAGGTACCTGATCCTAAATTCTCGTCACAGACCAAAGAGAAGCTGGTTTCCTCCGAAGTGCGCCCGATTGTTGAGAGTGTGGTGAATGAAAAACTGGCTGAGTGGTTTGAGGAAAACCCGAAAGAGGCGATTCGCGTGGTCGGCAAAGTGGCCGAAGCCGCTACGGCGCGGGAAGCAGCGCGCAAGGCTCGTGATTTAACCAGACGCAAGGGTGTGCTCGATATTTCCAACCTGCCCGGCAAGCTGGCTGATTGTCAGGAAAAAGACCCTGCCCTGTCCGAACTCTACCTGGTGGAGGGCGATTCTGCCGGTGGTTCAGCCAAACAGGGGCGTGATCGAAGGGCACAGGCGATTTTACCACTGAAGGGCAAGATTCTGAATGTGGAGAAAGCCCGTTTCGATCGCATGCTTGGATCACAAGAGATCGGTACAATGATCACGGCACTTGGTACCAGTATTGGTAAGGATGATTTTGATATTGCCAAGTTGCGTTATCACAAGGTTGTGATCATGACCGATGCTGACGTCGATGGTTCGCATATCCTGACGCTGTTGCTGACCTTCTTTTATCGCCAGATGCCGGAATTGATTGAGCGCGGATACCTGTATATTGCCCAGCCACCATTGTATCGTGTGACGCGTGGTAAAAAATCACGCTATATCGCCAATGACGATGGCCTGTTTGAGTTTTTACTCGAGCATGGCTCTGAAGGTAAGAAATATTTTTCTTCCAAAGATAGCGAGGCGATGTCCGGTGAACGGCTGCAAACATCGGTACGCAGTGTACATCGCCTGCAGCGTCTGCTGAACCGCTTGTCGCAGCGTATTGATCTGAAAGTACTGCAGTTACTGGTAGAGAGTGGCAAGACCAGCCTGAGTATGATGCGTAGCCGGGAGCAGCTGGAAGAGCGCATGCAGGCTCTGGACTGGGCCTTTAAACAGACTGCACGCGAAGATGAAATATTAACCTGGAAAGTGATGGCCAATGAGGATGACGGTACGTTCTGGGTGCAATTCCAGCGACGCGACCATGGCAGGGTGATGATTTCACGTCTGGACAAGGATCTGGTCGGTACGGCCGAATACAGTGAAGCCCAGAAGTTGTGTGGATCTATCCAGAATATGGTGGATGCCGGTGCCTATTTGAAAGATGGCGAAAAGAGCTGGCCGATCACGCATTTTGATGAACTGGCAGCAATCATTGAGGCCGAAGGCCGCAAGGGGCTGGGTATTCAGCGCTATAAAGGTCTGGGTGAAATGGATCCTGAGCAGCTGTGGGAAACCACGATGGATCCGGCCAACCGCATATTCAAGCGGGTGATGCTCGAAGATGTGGTGAATGCGGATGAAACCTTTTCGACCCTGATGGGTGATGCAGTGGAACCACGGCGTCGTTTTATTCAGGATAATGCACTGAAAGTAAAGAATCTCGACGTTTAAAGGATTTGACGTGACTACAGATAATAAACCCACCCTGACCTATGCCGATGCCGGAGTCAGTATCGATGGCGGTAATGCCTTTGTCGGTCGTATCAAACAGGCTGTTGCCTCTACCACTCGCCCGGAAGTGATTGGCGGTCTGGGCGGTTTTGGCGCGTTGTTCAGTGCCAATTTCAAGCATATGCAGGAACCGGTACTGGTCGCCTCCACCGATGGTGTCGGTACCAAGCTGTTACTGTTGCAGCAGCATGGTCGCCCGCATGTAGCCGGTATTGATGCTGTGGCCATGTGTGTCAATGATATGGCTGCTCAAGCTGCTGAACCGCTTTTTTTCCTTGATTATCTGGCTACCGGTAAACTGGATAATGAAACGATGGCGGCAGTGGTTGAAGGTATAGCCGAAGCCTGCCGTATTTGCGAATGTGCGCTCATTGGTGGTGAAACCGCAGAGATGCCGGGCATGTATTCACCGGGTCATTATGACATCGGCGGTTTTTCAGTTGGTGTTGTGGATCGTCCATCTATCGTTGACGGTGCAACCATCGCCGATGGTGATGTGATGTTGGGTATTGCCTCCAGTGGACCTCACTCCAACGGCTTTTCCCTGATTCGCAAGTTGATTGAGGTTGGTGGTGCGGATATAGCCAATGACCTGCTCTCTGACGGTTCGCCTGCCATTGATTCCGTGCTGGCACCGACCAGGTTGTATGTCCCGGCAGTCAAAGCGATGCTGGCAGCCGGCGTCGACGTGCACGGTTACTCTCATATCACCGGCGGCGGCATGTTCGATAACATCGAGCGCATCCTGCCCGAAGGACTGGCAGCCACAGTCGATATCGCCTCATGGCCCGTACCGCCTGTATTTGAGTACCTGCTTGGCTTTGCCGATGTGGCCAAGTTTGAGCGATACCGTACCTTCAACATGGGAATCGGCTTTGTTGCCATTCTGTCTGAAGCTGAAGCCGTGAAGGCTGAGTCTGTACTTCGTGATGCCGGCGAAACAGTGTACCGGATCGGCCGTATTCACCAGCTCGACGGAGAAATCGTTACGCTGGTTGGATAATTTCCTCCCATATCATCGGAGATCTGAGGTTAGCAGCGCGAGCGGCGAAACTTCAGATCATCCGGTGTATGGTTTGTTAGCTGTTTATCAGTTCAATATTCTGTATGTGTTTAGCAAGAACTCCGTACCACCCTTTTTTATCTGACCACCATAGTTAAATTGGCCTATGATTTTACGAAATTATAACGGTCATGGAAACGCTCAGGGCTGATGTGTAGCCTGCTGCGTCCGGCAAGCCGGGCTCCTAATCCAATGCATGGGGAACAACGTATGTCGCATCCTGAAGTAAAAAAAGCGGTTCTGGCCTATTCGGGCGGACTGGACACCTCAATTATCCTTAGCTGGTTACAGGATACTTATGATTGCGAGGTGGTCACCTTCACGGCCGATCTCGGTCAGGGTGATGAGGTGGAAGATGCACGTGCCAAGGCAATTGCCGGTGGCGTCACCTCCATCTATATCGAGGACCTGCGCGAAGAGTTTGTTCGCGATTACGTTTACCCGATGTTCCGCGCCAATGCCATTTATGAGGGCGAATACCTGCTGGGTACTTCGATTGCCCGCCCATTGATCGCCAAACGCATGATCGAGATTGCCAACATGGAAGGTGCAAATGCGGTATCGCATGGCGCCACAGGCAAGGGTAATGATCAGGTGCGCTTCGAGTTGGGTTTCTATGCCCTGAAGCCGGATGTGAAGGTGATTGCACCGTGGCGCGAATGGGACCTGGTTTCACGCGAAGACATGCTGAATTATGCCAAGGCACACGGTATTCCGGTTGAGCGCAAGCGTGAGGGTTCAAAGTCACCCTACTCGATGGATGCCAATCTGCTGCATATCTCCTATGAGGGTTATGATCTGGAAGATCCGTGGTGTGAGCCGTCGGAAGAGATGTGGCGCTGGTCAGTGTCTCCGGAAAATGCGCCGGCAGTGGCGGAATATATTGAGCTGGGTTTCAAGGGCGGTGACATCGTATCGATCAATGGCGTAGCCATGACCCCTGCTCAGGTACTGACCGAATTGAACCGGGTGGGCGGCAAACACGGTATTGGCCGTATCGATATTGTCGAGAACCGTTTTGTCGGTATGAAATCACGCGGTTGTTATGAAACACCGGGTGGCACCATCATGCTCAAGGCGCATCGTGCTATTGAATCGATCACGCTGGATCGTGAAGCGGCCCATCTGAAAGATGAGCTGATGCCTCGTTATGCCAAAATGATCTACAACGGCTACTGGTTCGCACCGGAACGCCTGATGCTGCAACAGGCTATCGATTTTACTCAGGCTACAGTCAACGGCGACGTAAGACTTAAGCTGTACAAGGGCAGTGTGCAGGTTGTCGGTCGTCGTTCGGATCAGTCACTGTTTGATGAGCGTCTGTGCACATTTGAAGATGATGAAGGGGCATACGATCAGAAGGATGCCGGGGGCTTTATCAAGTTGAACGCCCTGCGCCTGCGCATGAATGCACTGGCTGGCCGATGAGTATCGGGGCGAAGGAGAAGATATGAGTTACTACGATACGCCAACCAAACTGCTGCACAAGGGCATGGCCCTGACTATCACCGTTCAGATTGGGCTGAGCCTGTTCATGGCACACCCGAAACCCGGCACGATACGCACATCGCTGGAGTTACAGCTGTTTGAAGTGCATGAATGGGTCGGTATTGCTGCGGCACTGATTGTCATGGCGCATGTTGCCTACTCCCTGATCAGTACCGGCAATGCTTCATGGCGTACGCTGTTTCCCTGGCTGACGGCTAATGGTCGCGCCCGTCTGGGTGAAGAGCTGTCGCAACTGGGTAGCTGGTTCAGCAAGGGGCTGCCGCATCCGGATGATTCGCATGCACTGGCTTCGACCATCCATGGTCTGGGTCTGCTGGCTGTGTTGTTACAGGGTCTGACCGGCGGCTGCATCTTCCTCGGTATGGAAGAGGGTACGGGCGCTGTAAGCGAGGCCATCCATGATGTGATGGAGCTGCACGAAGTAACAGGCATGTTTATTATTGCTTACCTGGTGCTGCATGTTGCTGCTGCTATCTGGCATCAGAAACTGGGTCACGATGTGATCTCCAGGATCAAATAGAAGGATATACACAGTAAAAGAGCCTCGACCATCCGGTCGGGGCTCTTTTGTTTAAGGCTGACTATCCATTGGCGCATGGATCGTTTGTGTGCTATAAAGTTGAAACTAGGAGTTTTCCCATGAATTACGCAAAACCCATTCGCATCCTCCACTCCCTGCTGGCCTTGTGTATGCTCACCCAAATAGCCGTTGGTGAATTGATGGATGTTCCCGAAGTTGAGGATGGGCCAGCTACAGCGGGCATACACTGGATCATGCCGGCCTTTGCGCATGGAGGCGAACTGCATGCAATTCCCGGCACACCCGTGGTAGAAACACTGGGGTTTGAAGTGCATGAGTTTCTCGGCCTGTTTATTGCCGGGTTGTTGTTGATCCGCATCATGCTGGCGATGACTTCACTGCCCGGCGCCAACTGGCGGGAGCTGGTACCATGGGTATTTGCCGATGGTCGCAAGCAACTGGGGCGCGAAATCAAGGCACAGATGGCCGGCTGGAAGCAGGCGAAACTGGCACCGCCTGAAGACGGCGAAGCGGTGGCCCGTTGTGTACACGGCTTTATTCTGCTCGCCGGCATCGGTATGGGCATTACAGGCACACTACTGTTTTTCGGCTGGAGCCAAACCGCCCCGCAAACCGCTATCATTGAATTGATCGCAGAGACACATGAGTTGCTGGTTGGCGGATTGGAAGCCTTGCTGGCAGCGCATATTCTGGCGGTTATTCTGCATCAGCGTCAGGGGCATAATATTATCGCCCGTATCAAACCGGGCGGTCAGTAAATCAGCTGTCCAACTCACCGCTTTACTGAAACGCCGCCACGGCTAAGCTGACGGCATGCAAAAAATTCTGGTTAGTGCATGTTTGCTGGGTGCCAAGGTTCGCTACGATGGTGGCGACTGCCTGCGGCACGGGGTGCTCGATCAATGGCAGCAACAGGGGCGCATCATCTCACTCTGTCCGGAAACATTAGCCGGCCTGCCAGTGCCGCGACCGCCGGCCGAGATCGAACAGGGTAATGCGGAAGCAGTACTACGCGGCAAGGCAGCTGTTCGGCGTCAGGATGGCACGGATGTCACCGATGCCTTTCTTGAGGGGGCTGAGCTGGCTCTGCGTGAATGTTGGCGGCACAAGATCAAGGTTGCCATTCTCAAGGATGGTAGCCCCTCCTGCGGTGTCTGTCTGGTCAACGACGGCAGTTTCTCTGGCCACAAGATCGCCGGATCAGGCACCACAGCCGCGCTGTTGATCAGGCACGGTATTTCCGTATTCAGTGAACATCAACTGCAGGATGCAGAGCAACGTGTGCGCGAGTTGGAGCAGCAGGTTGGCTAATCATACTCTGGGCCTGGACGCGGGGCTTGATGTCTATGTGCAGCAGTTTGGCGTCAGGGAGCCGGCTATCCTGCAGGCCCTGCGCGAGGCGACGGAGCAGGAAGAGTTATCCATCATGCGCTCGGCCCCTGAACAGGGACAGTTGATGGCGATGCTGATTCGCCTGATTGGGGCGCGGCGCATTCTCGAGGTCGGCACCTACACCGGTTATGCGACGTTGTGGATGGCGCTGGCCATGCCGGCGGATGGAGAGATCATCAGTTGTGATCTCTCCGAGCCGTGGACGCGCGTGGCTCGGCGATTCTGGTCACAGGCAGGAGTCAGTGACCGCATTCGGCTGCATCTTGCCCCGGCACTGGAAACGCTGGATGCACTGCTGGCAGATGGTGCTGCAGGTTCGTTCGATTTTATTTTTATCGATGCCGACAAGGTCAACTATACAGCTTACTACCAGCGCAGCCTTGAACTGCTGCGGGTCGGGGGGTTGATCGCCGTAGATAATACCCTGTGGGGCGGCAGCGTGATTGATCCTGACAATCAGGAGCCCTCCACCTGTGCCATACGTGCCTTTAATGAGATGCTGCACCGGGATGATCGTATAGAGATGGCCATGTTGCCTCTGGCTGACGGGTTAACGCTGGCGCGTAAGCTATAACCAGGTGCGGATAACATGAGAGCAGCACGGCGACTGCCTGCTTCCGGCCAACTTCGGTCATTCGCCTGAGACCTATGTGGGCGCTGGCATATCAAAACTGCCGAGGAAAATCCGCGAAACAAGACCTGAGCCTCCGCGCCTGTTGCGGCCGCGCTTTTTGTTCGTACAGTGCCGGGGTAACAAAGAGTGCAGACAAAGGAGAACCGCATGTCAGACGATGCAACGTCAACAGAGCACACCATTCAACAAGAAGATGCTAAAATGAAGTGGGAAAAACCGCAATTCACTGTAATTTCAAGCGGCAGCACCTTTGGTGCGTATTCCGGTGAAGTCGGCACCTGATTCCAGTCGAACGCGACACCCTATTCCGGTGAAGTCGACACCCCCTTTGGGAGCCTGTTGCTGATCTGGACTGGTGCTACTCTGCGGGGTGTTTTTGGA
>Ga0210009_1002652_pt1 | contig 12647 bp, 4 predicted proteins | sample CryGeyCG2114_065_FD_185457 | JGI IMG/M metagenome (GOLD analysis project Ga0210009, IMG submission 185457) | Groundwater microbial communities from aquifer - Crystal Geyser CG12_big_fil_rev_8/21/14_0.65 (SPAdes) (version 2) | ecosystem: Environmental > Aquatic > Deep subsurface > Groundwater ... | reverse complement strand
GTGTTGGCGGCGCGGCGCCATCCGGACGCCCCGACAAATGGCGCGAATAGTTTTCGATGCCTTTGGTGAAACCGATCTCGGTCAGCATCTCCAGATCGTGCCGCGTGCGCTGCTCGATGCGCTGCGCTTCCACCAGTTTGTTTTCTTTCACAAAGAAGGCAATGCGTTCGGCCAGTTCGACCTTGATCGTTTCGATGGCGTGCAGGGTGGTTTCGCGCGGCGTGACGTAATGGCTGGAGGGATACACGGTGTAGCGCGGCACGCGGGTCTGGATGTGTCCGGTGAGCGGATCGAACAGCGCCAGTGATTCCACCTCGTCGTCGAACAGCGTGACGCGCACCGCGTTCTCGCTGCTTTCCGCCGGGAAGATGTCGATCACATCGCCGCGCACACGGAAATTGCCGCGACAGAAGTCCACATCGTTGCGCTCATATTGCATCGCCACCAGGCGCTGGATCACCTCGCGCTGCGCCACTTTCTCATGCTCGCGCAGGTGCAGGATCATGCCGTGGTAATCCACCGGGTCGCCGATACCGTAGATGGCCGAGACGGTGGCGACGATGATGCAGTCCTGCCGCTCCAGCATGGACTTGGTGGCGGACAGGCGCATCTGCTCGATCTGCTCGTTGATGCTGGAATCCTTCTCGATATACACATCGCGCGACGGCACATATGCCTCGGGCTGGTAGTAGTCGTAGTAGGAAACGAAATACTCGACCGCGTTCTCGGGGAAAAAATCGCGCAACTCGGAATAAAGCTGCGCCGCCAGCGTTTTGTTCGGCGCCATCACGATCGCCGGTCGCCCGGTGCGGGCGATGACGTTGGCGATGGTGAAGGTCTTGCCGGAGCCGGTGACACCGAGCAGGGTCTGATACGCCAACCCGTCATTGATGCCTTCCACCAGTTGCGCAATGGCCGCAGGCTGGTCCCCTGCCGGTTCAAATGGCAGGTGCAATTTGTAGGGACTGTCGGGGAAAGTGATGGTGTTCATGGTCAGCCGCGCATTGTACGGGCAACAGAAAAAATACCCAAACCAGGCACGCGTCCGCCTGTTCCTGGCCTGCTGTTCTTACCAGTAATTTTCAGCGGTGATCTGACCATGGTCGAAGCGGCGGTGTTTTTTCAGACCGCGCTCAACCAGTACTTTGTTGGTGTCTTTTACCATTTGCGGATTACCGCAGAGCATGATCTGGCTGTTTTCCGCGCTGATCGCTATACCGGCACGTGCTTCCAGTCGACCGTCGGTAATCGCCTGCGGAATGCGGCCGGGCAGCGCGAAATCAGAAGGTTCGCGGCTGAGGAATGGAATGAAGGTAAATTGTCCCGGGTGTTTCGCTGCAATTTGCGCGATACGCTCCTGATAGCTGAGTTCGGACAAGGTTCGCACCGCGTACACCAGCACCACTTGTTCGAAGCGTTGCCAGGGTTTGGCAGTGGCCAGAATCGAGAGGAAAGGCCCGATGCCTGTGCCGGTGGCCATCAGCCACAGGTGCCTGGCCTGCGGCACTTCATCGAGAATCATGAAGCCGTGGGCACGCGGTGCAACCAGAATTTTATCCCCGGCTGTGAGCTTGGTCAGGCGCGAAGTCAGGGGACCGTCCGGGACTTCAATGCAATAGAACTCCAATGGCCGGCTGACGGGCGGATTAACCAGAGAATAGGGTCGCCCTATCACTTCACCGTCAATCTCCAGGGCTATCTTGATGAACTGGCCGGCCTCAAATGGCGCGATCTCAGACTCGACATAAAGCGAAAACAGCTTGTTGCTCCACTGTTTGATTTCCACCACTTTACCAATATTCCATGCGGCCATTGCGTACTCCTCATGTCTTATGCGCTTTTTAATTACCGACCGCTTCAAAATCAAGGCGGGAGCAAGTCACCGCGATGAATAGGGTTACCGAAGCACGCCCGACGAGCTGCCCGGCATCGTCCGTTTGTGCCTGAATGCTATCCATCAACGCGGTTCATCAGTCCCATAACGTGCTGTTCAAATAAATCCAGCGGTATCGGCTTGCTGAACAGATACCCCTGATACGCCATGCAGCCATTCCGCTTGAGGAAATCCAGTTGCGCTTCGGTCTCCACTCCCTCGGCAATCACGTTCAGGCGGAAGTTGTGCGCGAGGTCGATGATGGTTTGCACCATCACCGCATCGCTCGGGTCGGTTGCGATATCGCGCACGAAACTCTGGTCAATCTTGATCTGGTCAAGCGGCAGCTGTTTCAGATAGGACAACGACGAGTAACCCGTGCCGAAATCATCCAGCGACAATTTGATGCCGAGCGCTTTCAGCGCGTGCATCTTGGTCACCACATCGGCGACATCGCTGAGCACCACACTCTCGGTCAGTTCCAGCTTCAAACGCGCCGGGTCAATCTGATGCACACGGACAACTGCGGCAACAGTTTCCACGAAGTCATGCTTCCTGAATTGCCTGGCGCTGACGTTAATCGCAAGTTCCAGGCTGCGCATGGGTTCATTTTCAGCCCATGCTGCCAGCTGCCGGCAGGCGGTTTCGAGCACCCACAAACCAATATCCAAAATTAGCGAACCTTCCTCGGCAATGGGAATGAATTGCGCCGGGGAAACCATGCCGCGCTGCGGATGAATCCAGCGCAGCAACGCCTCAGCACCCATCGGGCGATTCTCGCTGTCCACCTGAATCTGGTAGTACAGATGCAACTCGTGATTGGGCAGGGCACGGCGCAAATCCGCCTCCAGTGCGGCGTGCGCCTCCACCGCGAGCTGCATCGCGGGATCGAAGAAGCGCACCGCATTGCGCCCCGAATCCTTGACCTGATACATCGCCAGATCGGCGTGTTTGAGCACAGTGTCGACCGATTCCTTGGTGCCTCTATACAGACACACCCCGATACTCGGCGAGCTGTGATACTCATGCCCCTTCAACAGATAAGGTGCCGCGAGTGATGCGCGCACCTTCTCGGCAATCAGCGCAACCTTTTGCGAAGCCTCCTGTGCATTCGCGTCAATCTCCTCGATCAACACCACGAACTCATCACCCCCCAGACGCGCCACGGTATCGACTTCACGCACACAGGACTGAATCCGCTGCGCCACCTCGATCAGCATCACATCGCCGTAATCGTGCCCCATCGTATCGTTGAGCACCTTGAATTTATCCATATCGAGGAACAACACCGCGCCGTAGTAATGGCTGCGCGCCGATGCCGAAAGCGCCAGATGGAAACGGTCAAGCAACAGGCGCCGGTTGGGTAACCGGGTCAGTGCGTCATAGAACGCCAGGTTGCGGATCTCCGTCTCGGCCTGTTTGCGCGCGCTGATATCGCTGAAGATGGCGACATACTCGGTCGTTGTTCCCTGTTCGTCCTTGACGGCGCTGATGGTCATCCACTTCGGATAAATCTTCCCATCCTTGCGCCGGTCCCAGATCTCGCCGGTCCAGGAACCGGTCGCCAGCAACTGCTGCCACATCGCAACGTAAAACGACTTGTCCTCCCGTTTCGAACTGAGGATGCGCGGATTCTTTCCCAGCACCTCATCCGGCTGGTAGCCGGTGATCTCGGTAAATGCCTGATTGACGCGAATGATGTTCGAGTTTGCGTCGGTGATCAGGATGGCCTCATGGGTCTGGAAGGTTGCCGCCGCGATGCGCAATTGCTCTTCCGCTTGCTTGCGCTCGGTAATGTCATGAATGATAGAAAAAAACAGGCTCCTGCCCTTGTAATTCACCGTTGAAATATGTACTTCAACCGCACGAACGACACCATTAGCCAAACGATGGTCAAAGAAAAATATAGCCCGTTTTCCATTAATTGCCTTCTGCCTTTGTGGATGAATTTCTGACTCAAGTTGCGCATTGATCTGGCTTACGTTCATGCCACGCAAGCTTTCCAGTGGATAACCATAAAATTGCGCTGCCGCAGGGTTGGCATCAATGATGATGCCGGATTGATGATCAATTAATAACATGACATCACTATGCCGCTCGAACAACTGGCGAAAATTCGCTTCGCTTTCTCGCAATTCGCGGGTGCGTTCCTCGACGCGGTCTTCCAGAGTGTGATACAGCGCTTGCAGGTTTTCTGTCATGCGGTTGAAGGCGCGCCCCAACATGCCGATTTCATCCCTGCGGGATTCATCCACGCGCTGGCTCAATTCGCCCCGGGCAATCTCGTCGGCGTTCTGCGCAATACTCTTGAGCCGCATCACCAGTTGCCGGCCAAAATAAAACGCGGCAAACCCGCCCAACATGGCCAGCATCAGCAATATTTCCAGGAGGCTTTCCCGCTGCTGCCGGATGGGCGCGAACGCCTCGCCGGTATCCATCTTGACCACCATCCCCCAGCGCAATTCCGGCAGGTAGCGCCATGCGGCAACCACCTGCCTGCCCGCATAGTCAATCCCCACGCCCCTGCCGCGCTGTCCCGCCAGAGCATGGCGCATCGGGGCAGCCGTTGTTTTTAAATCGATCTTGCGCCGCAGGGCAGCCTGCGGGTCATGCCGGAGCGGCGCGACAAACACGGCTTCGTCGGCGCCAGACAATTTGGCCAGCACCGCCTCCCCGGTCGCGCCCAGCCCGGCGCTGCCCTGCGCCATGCGATAGACATGCTGCGTATCAAGCTGCAAGGCAACCACTCCCTGCAACCTGCCTTCGCGGATGACCGGCGCACTGACAAAGGCGGCGGGTGCACCGGTTGGGGCGTAATGCTCGAAACCGGAAATACTGCTTTCGAAGGTCATGCGCGATTCGCGAAACACCTGAGCCAGCGGCGAATCACGATACGGGCCGTCGATCAGATTGGTCGCAAAATCCGCCTCATGCTTGTAGGTGTAAATGATGTCGCCCTGCGGCGTAATCAGGAACACGTCGTAAAACAGCATATCCTCGCCCTCGCCGATATACGCGGCAAAGTTTTTCTCAAAATGCCCTGCCGCCCTGTCGTATTCCGCCGAACCGGCGCGATGGCGTGTGTAGGCACGCAATAAATCCGCCATGGCCGCTTCCACCAGTCTGCCGCGCGCCAATAGCTGCACATCCTGCGTTCGTTCAGCCAGGTAAGTCTTGATTTCCAGCGCCTTCGTGTCCGCCAGACGCGACATCCGCGCCAGCGTCTCATTGCGCAACGCCTCTTCGTTTTGGCGCAGGCTCAGATAGCCGAACGAGGCCAACGGCAGCAGCGCGACGACCACGAACCAGATCAGGAAGCGCCAGGCGAGCGAAATGCCTTGCGTCCCCCGGCTCATGGCTGCGCCCCGGACAACGCCTGTTGGATACCACGCCATTCCGTGCGATTGCGGTAAAACGGGAAAGGCGCGGGGCGGATCGGCTGCGCGGATTGCCAGACGATTTCAAACTGCCCGTCGGCACGCACCTTGCCGATATACGCCTTTTTCCACAGATGCCGCGTGTCGTAATCGACTGCCACCACCCCCGGCGGCGCCAGCAGGGTTTGCTGCGCCAGTACATTTTTCAGCAACGCCAGATCGGTCGAGCCCTGGCTGCGAACGGCATCAGCCCAGAGCTTCACACCAATATATGAAGCCACCATCGGGTCACCCAGCACGCGATCCTTGCCGAAGCGCTGCCTGAAGCGCGCCACGAATGCCTTGTTCTCCGCGTTGTCCAGGCTTTGAAAATAGTTCCACGCGGCGTAATGCCCCATCGTCAAATCAGCTCCCATTGCCGCCATGCTGACCTCCGCGATACTGGTGGAAAATACCGGTATTGATTCCGCGCTGATTCCGGCTGCTTGCAGCGCGCGAAAGAAGTGCAGATTGCTATCGCCATTCAGCGTATTCAGGACAAAATCGGGATGTAGTGCGGCAATCTCCTTCGCCACCGCCGCCATATCGCTTGCCCCCAGCGGCAGATACCGTTCGCCGAGCAATTGCCCACCTTGAGCGTTCAACAAATCTTTGGCTATCAGGTTGGCGGTGCGAGGAAAGATGTAATCCGAGCCGATCAGGTAAAAGCGTTTGCCCTTATACTGTAACGCCCATAACGCCATCGGAATGATCTGCTGGTTGGGCGCCGCGCCGGTGTAGATGATATCGGGCGACTGTTCCAACCCTTCGTATTGCAGTGGGTAGAACAACAAGTGATGGTGCTTCTCGACGACGGTTTTGACCGCCTTGCGACAGGCGGATGTCCAGCAGCCGAACAACACCTGAACGTCATCCCGGGTAATAAGTTTCTCCGCCTGCTGCGCGCAATACACGGCATCCGAACGACAGTCGGCGACGATCATTTCGATCTGCCGGCCGTTCACCCCGCCAGACTCGTTGGCCTCTTCGACCGCCAGCCGCACCGCGTCCACCAGCGGCATCTCGCTCGACGCCATCGTGCCGGTCAGCGAATGCAGCACGCCGATTTTTATGGCCGGCTTGGCGCGGCCATATTGGCCATACTGCAGCACACCGGCCAGCAACACCACTGCCACCGTGATGGCTGCAAACAAATTCGTTTTACCACCCAGCAGGTTGTTCATCAATTAATGCTACGCTTGAATGCACTCGTTTGGAATTCTGAGCGCGCTTATCTTGCGAAAACTACCCTACCCGAAATTGCATTGGGCGCCCACCTGCTACCTGTCATTTGTTTGTTACAAAGCGACTCCCCTGCCAAGTAAAACCTCGAACTGCTCGAGCGGAACCGGCTTGCTGTACAGATAACCCTGGAAGGCGTGACAACCGTGTATCTCCAGAAAGTCCCGCTGCGCCTCGGTCTCCACGCCCTCGGCAATCACGTTCAATCCCAGCGCCTCGGTCATCGCGATGATGGCCTGCACGATGGCGGCATCGTTGGGGTCGCTGGTGATGTCGCGCACAAAACTCTGGTCGATCTTGATCTGGTCGAGCGGCAGGCGCTTCAGATATTGCAGTGAAGAATAGCCGGTGCCGAAGTCGTCCATCGAAAAGCTGATGCCGAGCAGTTTCAGTTCGCGCATCCTGGCAATGGTGTCTTCCACGTTCTCCAGCACGGTGCTTTCGGTCAGTTCCAGCTTGAGCTGTGTCGGCCTTGCGCCGCTCTCCAAAAGAGTCCGCTGGACTTGTGTGACAAAATCAGCCTGACGGAATTGTTTGGCGCTGACGTTGACAGCAAGGGTCAGGTCGCGGGTGAGTGCATCCTGCTGCCAGGCCTTGAGCTGGGTGCAGGCAATCTGCAAGACCCACAGGCCAATCGGCACGATCAGTCCGGTTTCCTCGGCCAACGGGATGAACTGGGCGGGAGAAACCAGGCCGCGTTGTGGGTGCTCCCAGCGCAGCAGTGCTTCCGCACCGGTTGCCTTGCCGCGGCCGTCCACCTGCACCTGGTAATAGAGGCGGAATTGCTCTCCGGCGAGCGCGCGACGCAGATCCGTTTCCAATGCGATGCGTAGCTCCAGGGTCTTTTGCATCTGCGGATCAAAAAAACGAATGGCGTTACGCCCGGTCGCCTTGACCTGGTACATCGCGACATCGGCGTGTTTGAGCAATTCTTCCACACTGTCCAGGTGGTCGTGGAACAGGCTGATGCCGATGCTCGACGTGGTATGGCACTCGTAATCTCCCAGCATATAAGGCTGGTTCAGTTCGTTGCGAATCTTTTCCGCAACCAGTTCGGTCTGGGCGGCCGCGTCATCCCGTTGTTCGCTCAGCTCTTCCAGCACCACCACAAATTCATCGCCGCCCAGCCGCGCCACGGTATCCCCCTCGCGCACACAGGCCTGCAGCCGGCGCGCCACTTCAAGCAACAGCAGATCACCCACGGCATGGCCTTGTGTGTCATTGATCGTCTTGAAGTGATCCATGTCCAGAAACAGCAGCGCGCCGTAGCGGCCGCTGCGCAGGCTGACCGCCATTGCCTGCTGCAAACGATCCAGCAACAGGCGGCGATTCGGCAATTTGGTCAGTGGGTCAAAGAAAGCCAACTGATGGATTTCCTGTTCCGACTGCTTGCGCTGGCTGATATCGCTGGACACTGCGACATAGTTTGTCAGCTGGTGATGGTCGTCGTAAACCGCCGTGATGGTCATCCATTTCGGATAGATCTCGCCATTCTTGCGTTTATCCCATATCTCTCCCGACCATTTACCCATACTGAGCAGATCAGACCACATGGCCTGGTAAAAAGCAGCATCGTGCAACCCGGACTGCAGGATGCGCGGATTTTGCCCGATCATCTCTTCCGCGCGGTAGCCGGAAAGGTCTTCGAAGGCATGATTGACGCGCAGGATGTTGGCCTGCGGGTCGGCGATCAGAATCGCCTCCTGGGTCTCGAACGTGGCGGCGGCAATGCGCAGCTGCTCTGCCGCCAGATGCTGTCCTGTGACGTCCTGTACCGCCCCCACCGAACGCAGCGGCTTGCCCGATGCATCAAATTCACTGCTGCAGTGCTCACGCACCCACTTGACGCGCCCGTCCGCAAACTGCAGCCGGTGCTCGAAATCGTAGGGCTGGCGATCTTCCAGCGACTGCGTATAAGCCTGGTTTAACTTGTCGCGATCATCCGGATGGATCACGTTGAGAAAGTTTTCGTAGGAGGGCGAGAACTGCGCCGGATCAAGTTCAAAGATGCGGTAAACCTCATCCGTCCAGTGCAATTCACCGCTCACCAGGTTCAGCTCCCAGCTGCCCAATTGCCCCAGCCGCTGCGCTTCATTGAGCAAGTCCTGATTGCGCTGTAACTCCAGCTGGACAAACTTGCGCTCGGTGATGTCTTCGTAGACGCCCAAAATGCCGATGACCTGGTTGCTTTCACCACGCAGCGGCACCTTGGAGGTGCGCAGCCAGATCGTGTTGCCGTCCGGTGTTGTCTGTGGCTCTTCGTATTCCAGCTTGGCGTTGCCCGATTCCATTACTGCCTTGTCGTCGGCGCGGTACAACTCGGCCTGATCCTTCCACCCCATGTCAAAATCGGTTTTACCGGTCAGTTCGTCCGGGCTGGAGTGCCCGGCATCTTTCGCAAACCGGGTGTTGCAGCCCATATAGCGCGAATCGCGATCCTTCCAGAATATGCGGGCTGGCGCATTTTCCACGACGGACTGGAGCAAATCATTCGATTTCCGGAGCCTATCCTCGGCCTGTTTGCGTCCGGTGATATCAATGAACGTAATGACCGCACCGGTTACTTCGCCCTCTCGCCTGATCGGGCGGGACCAATAATCAACCGGGAAAGAACTGCCATCCTTGCGCCAGAACAATTCATCATCAACATGGATTTCTTCGTGGGATCGCAGGCAGTGGTACAGACGGCACTCCGCGGCGGGGTAGTGTGTCCCATCTGCCCGCGTGTGATGGATCAGGTCATGCATCTGCTTGCCCAGCAGTTCGGTTTCCTGCTGATAACCGAGCAACTGCAAGGCGGGCTGATTGATGAAGGTGCAACACCCCTGCATATCCACACCGTAAATTCCTTCGGCGACTGAAGTCAGCAACAACCTGATGTCAGCCTCGCTTTGCCGTAAAACTTCTTCGGCGCGCTCACGCCTTGCCTGCAAGGCCGCCACCATCAACCCGATCAACACCAATGTGGCAAGAAACAGCCACAGCAACAGCAAGCCGTGTTCGGTGTTCTGGGTACGAAACGGTCCCAACCCAAGGCTGGTCGCCCATGCGGCAATGACTACCGGCAACAGCAAGCCCAGTGACGAACCCATCACCCTGAAGCGCATGGCCGACCAAACGGCCAGCGGCAATATCATGAATGCCAGCGACAGGGAATGCCCATGGGCATCAGTGTTGAAGAAAAATATCCCCAAACCCGCCGCCAGCATGACCAGGCACCAAGCCAGAAACTCCATCCGCTGTTCCCGTAATTTTGCCAATTCGGCGCGGGAAATATTGAGCAGCAGCGGCGCCACCAGCAACACACCGGTGAAATCGCCTGCCCACCAGGATAGCCACGCCGGAACCACATCAGCCAGCGGCAGCATGTTGAACAGCGCCAGGCTCGCCACCCCGCCGCTCGCGCTAACAGCCATCCCGATGGCGGCGGATATCACCAACAGCAGAATGTCACGCGCATGGTTGAATTCGCTATGGAACGCCAGATTCCTGAGTAGATGAACCGCAAGCAGCGGACCGAGCGTATTGCCCAATGCAATACTCGCCGCCATCAAGGGAGGGGAGCCGATCGCAAGATTGGTGGCAAAGGCACCGACCAGAATAGCCGGCCAATAGACATTGCCCCAGCGCAGCAAGGCCGCGACCGCGATCCCGGTGGGCAGCCAGACCAAGGTGATGCTGGTACCAAAAAAAAGCAGCAGCAAGCCCAGCCTGCCGGCAATCAAGTAGGCCGAAGCCAGCAGCAGCAATCTAATGGCCATGACCCGGGGTGGAATACGAGTGCGATCAACCATAACTAGCGCACCGGAGCAGAGCTGCCATTGCCGAAGGCCTGCAGCAACGCTTCAAATTGCTCCACGGGCACCGGCTTGCTGAACAGATAACCCTGATACGCCACGCAGCCGTGCTGTTTGAGAAAAGCCTGTTGCTCTTTGTTCTCCACGCCTTCGGCGATGACGCTCAAGCGAAAGTTGTGCCCCATGTCGATGATGGTTCGCACCATGATGGCATCACCGGAATCGGTCGCGATGTCGCGCACAAAACTCCGGTCGATCTTGAGCTGATCCAGCGGAAGTTGCTTCAGAAGTGACAACGAGGAATAGCCCGTGCCGAAATCGTCCATGGACAATCCGACCCCGAGATCCTTTATCGCGTGCATCTTGGCCACGATGTCGGCTACATCATGCAACACCATGCTCTCGGTCAATTCCAGCTTCAGCAGCGACGGATTGATACGATGTTCCCGTATTACTGTCGCCACCCGATCCACAAAGTCGTCCGCCTTGAACTGGCGCACACTGACGTTCACGGCAATCACCAAATTGCGTTTTTGCTCGTCCCTGCTCCACAAGGCAAGCTGCTTACAGGCTGTTTCAAGCACCCACTGTCCGATGTCGAGAATCAGCGGGCTCTCTTCGGCGATGGGGATGAATTGGTCGGGAGGAACCATGCCGCGCTGCGGGTGCATCCAGCGGATCAACGCTTCGGCACCGTAAATATGCCCGGACTTATCAACCTGTGCCTGGTAATAAAGCTGGAATTGCCCCTTGGCAAGCGCACCATGCAGATCTGCTTCGATGGAGACATGCGTTTCCAGAATAGCCTGCATCTTTGGATCGAAAAAACGCACGGCATCCCGGCCGGCCCCCTTCGCCTGGTACATCGCAATATCCGCGTTTTTGAGCAGGGTATCCGAGGTGGTGGTGCGATCCACGAACAGGCTGATTCCGATGCTGGCAGTACTGCGATGCTGCTCACCCTTGAGCAGATAAGGCTGATTGATTGCAGCACGGATTTTCTCACCCACCTCTTCAGCCTGTGTTGCGGCATGCTCCGCTTCACTGTCCAGCTCTTCCAGCATGACCACGAACTCGTCACCGCCGAGCCTGGCCACCGTATCGCCCTCGCGCACACAGGACTGCAGGCGCCGTGCCACTTCAACCAGGATTACATCACCGCAATCGTGCCCCTTGGTGTCGTTGATTCCCTTGAAGTTATCCAGATCAATGAACATGATCGCGCCATGCCTGCCGCTGCGCGCGCTGTTTGCAAAGGCATGTTGCAGACGATCGACCAGCAAACGGCGATTGGGCAGGCCGGTCAGCGGATCGTAGAAAGCCAGGCGGCTGATATCTTCTTCCGCTTTTTTGCGCTCGGTGATATCGACAAAAGTGGCGATTGCACCGGTTACCACACCCTGGGTGATGATGGGATGCGACCAGTATTCAACCGGGATCGCAACACCGTCCCGGCGCCAAAACACCTCGTCCGCAGCATTGACTGCCTGGTTGGTCTGGTAGGTGCGGTATATCTTGCATTCAGTTGCCAGACAGGGACTGCCATCGGCACGGGAGTGATGAATGATTTCATGTATGTGCTTGCCCAGCACTTCATTTTCGTTCCGGTAACCCAGCATCCGCAGGAACGACTGGTTGACGAAGGTGCAGTTGCCGCCGGTATCCACGCCATATACGCCTTCAATCATCGAGTTGAGCAGGCGGTGCATGTCATCCCGAGACTCGTGCAGCCGGTCAGTCATGCGGTTGAATGAAACAGCAAGTTCAGCGATTTCGTCGCGCCCTGTCGTGTCCGCCTGAACCTTGTCATCCCCCGCTGCGATGGCTTTGGTCACTTTCGTGAGCCGGGTAATCGGCTTCACGATGCTTCTGGCCAGATAGACAGCCATCACGACCAGGATCAAGCCAAACAGAAATATCGTGATCATGATTTTCTGCTCCAGCGCCTTTATCGGGGCAAAAGCTTCATCCTGGATGATATTGGCCTTGAGACAAGCCAAACCGAATTCAGGAACAAAACGGAAGGCGTGGATGATGGCTACACCACGGTAATCCAGATCAAGGGCTTCGCCATTTTGCCCGCTCAAACAGGCCTGCATGGGGCGAGTTGAAATGCGGGTACCGCTCCATTGTGCGGAAGCATATCCGGGCTGGGTGACAAAATAGCCTTCGCCATCCGCCAGAAAAGTTTCTCCCGAGCGCCCCAGGTCTGCCGGCGGCGGATTAAAAACGGGCTCCATGGTTGATGATGGATAGGTAATGAACAACCGGGATGCGGTCGATCTATCTTCCACTTCAATAAAGTATGACTGGTTGCTC
>Ga0210009_1002651_pt1 | contig 12647 bp, 5 predicted proteins | sample CryGeyCG2114_065_FD_185457 | JGI IMG/M metagenome (GOLD analysis project Ga0210009, IMG submission 185457) | Groundwater microbial communities from aquifer - Crystal Geyser CG12_big_fil_rev_8/21/14_0.65 (SPAdes) (version 2) | ecosystem: Environmental > Aquatic > Deep subsurface > Groundwater ... | reverse complement strand
AGTCCTGCAGATACTGCAGAAGCAGGGCCCGCGGAAGAACCACTTGAGCCTTTACTTGTATCCCAAGGATTTCTTGTCCTTCCACCGAACCAATAATCATCCATTGCCAGAGCACCTAAAGTTAACTTAGCAACTAAAACTGCACCGGCTTTATTTAATTTTTTTACAACTTCTGCATCTTCATCAATATATTGATCTTTATAAGGCATTGCACCCCAGGTAGTTTTATAGTTTTTAGTAGATAGTAAATCTTTTACTCCATATGGAATGCCCTGCAATGGACTTAGCACAATTCCTTTTTCAAAATTTTCATCTGCTTTTTTAGCTTGCTCAAATGCAAGTTCTTCTGTTAATGTTATTATACAATTCAAATCGGGATCAAATTTTTTGAGTCTTCCTAAATACATTTTTGTTAATTCAGTGGAAGTTACTTTTTTGGTTTTTAACAGTTCAGAAAGTTGTCCGATGGAGTAATATGCTAAGTCATTAATATCCTTTGGCATTATTACATTAGAATAATCACTTAAATTGAGAGAAGATTTTTTATTAGTGTTTTTAAAACCGATTGGAATAGGATTAAAAGAAACTGCCGGAACAACACTGTTTTTAAGTTTTGTATCCCTTATTGTTTTATAATAATCTAATTGTTCCTTAAGTAAAACTTGCATAGAATCTTTTTCTTTGGTAGTGAATTGCAGCCCTATTAAATTACCAGCCTCAGTGATCATTATATTTGTAATTACTACTTCATCTGTGCTTTTAACAATAAAACCGGTAGCAAACGATAAAATTATTAACAGAAATAATCCAAAATATTTTTTTGTTTTACTTTGCATAATATACTCCGATGTTATTAACTTATACTTACTTAAATTTATGAAATAAATTTCATAGATTGCAAATCAATACTTGAAAGCCTAATTATTAATTATAAAATGACAGAACTAAACTCTAAAAAAAATTCAATTAAAAAATTTATAAAAATAGCTGTGGTTCCACTTTTAGCTATTATAGCTTTTGTGGTCTATTCTCTTCAAACATCAGGTGATTATATTTTTAACGAAAACGAAGTTGTAAATGACAACGGAATAATCTACTTAAACACAGCAAGTAATGTTAAATTTGTTGGTAAAGAAAAATGTTACTCCTGCCACGCAGATATTTCTAATGATTATAAACACGCAGAGATGGGGCACTCATTAGAAAAACTTACTCCTGAAATTATTGTTGAAAAATATCCGCAATCAAAACCTGTGTATGATGAAAAGAACAATTACTATTATAGAATGTTCGAAAAGGATAATAAATATTTTCAAGAAGAATATCGCTTAGACGAAAACGGAAAAGTTATTCACAGAATTGTTAAGGAAGCTGAGTATTCTGTAGGTTCAGGACATAATTTAAGAATGTATTTTTATGAAATTAACAGAAGGTTTTATCAGCTGCCTTTAACATGGAATACATTTCAACAAACTTGGGTTTTAAGTCCCGGATACAAAGAAAATAAGAATTTAAGATTTTCCAGATTCGCTGCAAAAAAATGTATCAACTGTCACAGTGCTTATTTAAAAGAGACTCCCAACTCAATAGACAGATTTGAAAAACCATTTATGCTTGGCATTGGCTGTGAAAGATGTCACGGACCCGGTGAACTTCATATTAAATATGTTAATAACTCATTGGGTAAAATTTCGGAAAATGCAAAGACAATTGTAAATCCTTTAAATCTTTCATCAGATAGACAGTTATCAATTTGCATGCAGTGTCATCTTGAAGGGAAAGCCTGGGTTTTACAAAATGAAAACGGATCTTTTGATTTCAGAGCGGGACAATTACTTTCAAAGAACAGGTCTGTTTATTATCCAAAGGTAACTAAAACTGAAGCAATTGAAGTTGGCGACAGTCCCCACAGATTAATGATGAGTAAATGTTTTACAGAAAGCAACGGAAAATTAGTTTGTTTTACTTGTCACGATGTTCATAAATCAATTAAAACATTTCAGATTCAGCATTATAATGATAAGTGTTTAGGCTGCCATCCTTCTAAAGAAATAAACATGATAAAGGGTTTTTCACATAATGCCTCACTTAACTGTGTCCCTTGCCATATGAAACAAACTGGTACAGCAAATACATTGCACGGAGTTTCTTTATCAGATCACTGGATAAGAAAGGACGCTTATAAATCAGTTATCAATTGGGATATAGTCCGTCATCCTGAAAAACAACCTACTATTGAACTGGTAGCAGCGATAGATGAAAACGACAAATTAAAAGATGCAAGAAAAGGAATAGCTTATCTGGAGTATTTTAAAGAATACGATCACAGAGAAGATTATTTAGATTCATCTGTTACTTATTTGGAAAAAGGATTAATTAATAATCCAAATGCAAGAACATTTTTTTATTTGGCAGAAGTTTATTTTGAAAAAGGAAAACTTCAGGCTGCGGTTAGAAATTTAGACGAAGCTCTTAAATTGAAACCGGATTATCACGAAGCAAATTATTTGTTGGGTAAAATATATAGAAGCACAAAACAATATGACCTTGCTATTTCTTCAATTATTAAAGCAATAGATTCAAAACCTGAAGAAGTTTCATATTTGGAATTATTGGGTATAGTTTATTTTGAAAATTCTTTATATCAAAAAGCAGAAGAGCTTTTAAATAAAGCCAAAGAAATGGACGGCACAAATCCATATGTATATTTTACTTTGGGAAACATTTATGCTATCGGGTATAAAAACGGAGAGAAAGCAATAAATTATTACAAACAGGCTTTAGCTTTAGACCCTGACATACCAAATGGCTACTTAAACTTGGGCAATTCCTATGCAATGTTAAATAATGCCGAAGAAGCTATTGCAAGTTTTAAAAAACAAATATCAATAAATCCAAAATCTATATTAGCACTAATAAATCTAGGAAGGATTTATAAATTAATGGGTAATAAAAATTTAGGAAATAAATATTTAAGACAAGCATTAAAAATTGATCCTAACTCACAAACTGCTAAATTATATCTTATTCAATAAAACTCAGGTCATTCCGTAATAATTATTCATCAAACATTAGTTTAAGCAATAAAAAAACCGTACAGTCTATTCGGCTGTACGGTTAATATTAACTAATAATTTTTATTAGGAGATTATACTCCTGCTAAACTATTAGAAGGCAAAGCTAACACCAAATATATGGTTTCCACCAAAGAAGTCAGAATGCTTGTAAGCATAATCAACTTGTAAGGCTATGCCGGATAGGTCATAATTAAGACCAACACCAGCTGAATAATCATATATAAAGTTTTCGCTGTTTGCAGCTTGCATTTGATAACCGGCTCTGATAAATAGAGTGTTATCATATCCATATTCTAATCCAAATTTATAACCATCTTCTGAGAAGTTGTTGTTCTGGAATAAGCTTGTTATTAAAAGTGAATTATGCTCGTCTATAGAAGGTGCATAGCTTAAGCCAAGTTCAAAAGAAGCTGGCAAATCAAAAGCTGCTGAATTAATAGAGGTAAAGTTAGGTGGACGATTTTGATCGCCAACAGTAGCTATTCTTAACAAACCGGGACCATCAAATGTTTGTTGAGGTCCAATGTTTTTCATAACTACACCAAAACTTAAACCTGTAATATCAGCCAAATCTTGATAAGCTACACCAACATTAAATGCAAATCCGCTTGCACTTACTTGGTCAATTGTTTCTGATATTAAATTAGCAGTAACACCAACTGAAATTTTATCAGTTAATCTTCTTGCATAAGTAATACCAGCTACTAGATCACGAGGTGCGAATGTTTGACCTGTACCGTCAGGATGTTCAGTTGTTGTTACAGGTATGTCTCCAATACCAAGTGATTTAATGGAAAACGATAGAACTCCAAATCCTTCAAAGTTTGCAGCAACAGCACCATATTCTACACCAATATCAGCAATATAATCTTGATGTGAAAAGGTTAATGACGCTGAATTATCCATTACGGCAACACCAGCTGGGTTCCAAAATAAAGCTTCCAAACCCGTGGCTGAAGCAACATTGGATTCTCCCATAGCGATGCCACGAGGACCAACTGGTACAAGCAGCTGAGATGCCCCGGCTGTACCTGTACGATTGCCTCCTCCAGCATATACACTACCAACTCCGAAGAGTACGATAGTTGCTAAAGTTAAATATCTAAATATATTTTTCATTTTTACTCCTTGAGTTTTAAGCTTCATTATTAAAATCTATCAAGAATTTGTTCTTCTTGAATTACAGCTAATTTAAGTATTTTGGTAGCTCCGATGTCTGGCATATCTATGTAAGCAATATAAATACCGCTTGCTACAGGTAAACCGTTTTCGTTTAGTAGATCCCATTTAGTAAATTGTGAACCACCAACTTTGTCAATTGTTTTAACCATAATACCAGCTAAGTTAAAGATTCTGATTTTTGCGTTAGTTGGTAAGTGATTAAATGTGACAAATTTTTGATACTTATTTATTTCTTCTGTATTCACGCCATAATATGGATTTGGGAATACATTTATTTTTTCAACATCTGTTGCTGCAGTTGCAGCATTAAATGTTTTTGCTGTTGTTGTGAATGTATAACTGTCACCACCTGCATCAGCAGTAGGTACGATGTTATTAGCATATTTTATATAGAATACATCACCGGTTGACCATTTTGAATCACCGGATTGTGTGAAGAATAAAATCCAAGTTGATTTATCAAGACCTGGTGATTGTCCAACTGTTGCAGATGTTAAATTTTCATCATAATCTGTTACATAAGGAATAAAGTAATCACGGCCTTCTATTCTCCAATGAGTAGGAATACCAGTTGCTCTGTCCCATGGGTTACCGCCGTCTGCGTCACGAGAAACAAACCAGTAATTAATCTGACGATTTCTTTCTGGTTCCCACAACTCAAAAGCACCTCTTACAACTGTTGATAATTTTCTATCTCTGTTATAACCGACAACCATTTGGCCACCGGATGTAACAGGACTGTCATTATCAGGTGCAACACCAGTAAATCTTAATTCAAGATCCTGGATAAAATCAGTTGGTAATGAACCAGTATAGTCACCATAGAATGTTTTACCTGTAGGTTCACCAAATAATTGAGCATCACCCCACAAGGTTAACGAAGTTGTTCCGCCTTTTTTGGTTTGTTTAGCACTTAAGAAAGTGATAGGTGCGCTAAATGTTAAGTCACTCATTGCAACCTCTAAACCGTCAACAGTAACTGCATAATTAGGACCAAGGTTTCCACCAAGAAGTGGGTCGGAAGATCCACCAGGGCCTGTACCAAAGTACCAGTCTGTTCCACCAAACACTGTTTGGTTATCAAGAACTACTTTACCTAATGTTTCATCTTTCAATCCCCACTGATTCTGAGTAACTTTTTTAGATGCAGCAGAAGTAATATTTATAGTTCCAAAAGCATCTTTAGAAACTGCGCCAGGGTTGCTATAAATAACACCGTAGTTATCATCATAAATTGTATAATTAACAGCTATTGGTAATGTAGCATTAACATTAAGTACAAATTTTTCACCGCCGCTAAAGCAACCAAAACCTGAACGGCTGCTATCACCCCACATTACAGTAGTACCACTTATATTTGCATTTACATCATCGCCTCTAACAGCACAATGTATTGTAGCAGCACTATTTATTGTAACACCGGTTGGAAATTCAAACTTAACACCATCAGCAAAGTCAAAGTCTGGAGATGTAAGTGTTAATGTTCCGTTTAGTTCTAAAGTACCACCTTGGTTACCAAATACAGCTGACATTGCTATAGTTGAAGGAGATACATCTGTTGGAGCAAAATTGTTGTTGCTTGGTTTAGCTACAACCTTTGTCCAGTTACCGTTAGCATCATTAACATAATCCTGGTTTTTGAAGAAGAAGGAATAGTTATGGCCTGTAAGTTTTGTAGGATCTACAACTTTTACATATGGAGCTGCATCACCTGTTCCTGCTGCTTTTGTAACTGTTAAACTAACATCTGCAGATTGAGTTACACCAGGGTCTGTAGATTGTGGTATAACAGTCATAATTGCAATTGGATTTTCTAAGTTATTAGGAACAGCTGTAGGTGAAGGATTATAATTATAAGATGTAACAGCAAAATAATATTTTATACCGTTAACAAGTGGAGTTCCACCTTTTACAGCATCTTGTGTAATTGTAATACTTCTTTGAATACCAAAATCGTTACCAAATTGTTTTACACCAGTAGCAACTACACCGGTATTTGAATCAAAGAATTTATCTTCAATTTTACCAACACCATCAATTTTATCATATGTAGCAAGTCTTTTTGCTTGTTCAACTTGAGCCGAAGCACTTGGTAATTGATAAACATTGTAGCCTTGGAATGTGAATCCTTTAGTATTGCTGCTTTCTGTAGCAGTAACTGCAGCCCAATCTCCACCCCAGTCTAAAATAATTTTTTGATCTAAAGCAACCGCAGTTACCTTAGGAGCGGGTGGTGCAGAAGGTAGATCAAAGAAGTTATCATAAGCTTGTTGAGCTTGCTGATCATAAAACTTTAATATACCAATTGCAGAAAGTCTGTCTGTTCCAGGAATTGCGCCGCCAACTATTTCAGCAACAACCACTTCCTGAATTTCGCCAGGTGCCATATTAAATGGACCTGATGAACTTCCTTGTCTTCTGTCACCTGCTGGTAATTGGATTCCATCCAACCAGCCTTGACCAGTTTGTGGGTTACCGTTAAGTGCATATGTAGTTGGTTGACCTGTAGCTAAATCTGTAAAGAAAGCTCCAGATATACCGAATTTACCCTGGAAGAAATTATAAAATTGTCTTGATCCGTCAACTGTTCCCTGTGGAGGATCACCAATATTAGCATCACCGTTAGCAAAGTAATAAGCTGCGGTCATTGGTAAATTAATTTTACCTGGCCCAACTTTAGCACCGTTAAAGATACCAAAGTCTGCTGCATCATCAACTCCGTTTCTGTTAACATCTTGTCCGGCAACACCGTTTACAAGAGGACCTTGGAAAAAGTCAAAGCCAACAGCAGGAGGAGGTAAAGGACTATAAGTGTTGTCTACAGCGTTAGCATTATAGCAGAACTGAAGACTAAGTACTGTATCAACGCCAACAAAGTCATCGCCTGCCTCACCTAGATCAACATCTGACCACATAGAAACATACATATTGTTAAATGTAGTTGGTGTTAAAGCTGAACGATCAGTTACATTTTTAAATGTATATTTTCTGAAGTACATATTTCCTAAAGCACCGGCTCTGTTATATGCCCATACAGTTTCTGATACTTCAAGACCTAATGGATTTGCTCCATATAGGAACACTGTTTGTGATGCTGTAAGATCGTTAGCAACAAACCACACTGTTTGATCTGCACCAGGTACGCCAGGTACATCACCAGCATTATATGATCCACTATTATCTTTATCATCATAAGGTGCGCCCATATCAGCAGGCCATTCTGTCCAGTCTTTCTGATAAGCTGATAAAAGTGCAGCTTGAGTTGTACCTTCGTTTGCAGCATCTGCGGAAAGATCAATATCATTTAAAGTAGTACTTGGTGTTACATCAGGTCTAACTCTATAAATACGATAAAGATCTATTGTATTATCTGCAGGTGCATTACCGTTAGCATCAACATTACCAGGAACAAGCCCGGTTCTGTAAGCAGTACCGCCGACTCTTGGGTCAGGGTCACCAGTTACAGTTGCTCCCCAAAGTAAACCGGAAGTAAATACAGCAGTTTTTCCGCTTCCTTTTGGATATACAAGGCCACTATTACCATTTGGGGTAATATCGGAAACTCCTGTATTATAAAACCATGTTGATATATTATTTATATCAAGATAGGTACTAGCTGTTTGTGCTGTAGTCTTTTGTAGAGTGGTTTTGTTATCCTTTTTATCTCCTTTAGCTTGTAAAAGCGTAGGGGCAAGGAATAACGCACCAATCATAAAGATAAGCACATATCTTAATTTTTTTGAAATCATATTGTTTAAACTCCTATTCATTTTATATAAGATGTCAAATTTCATTTTAGTATTCTAAACGAACTCCAACTCTGATTTGACGAGGAGGTCCAAATAACTGATTACCAGTAGCATTTTGGAATCCTTGAGAATAATCAAGATTTATAGCTTTGTACATATTCTCATAGTCTTGTCTTTGGGTTGGATGTAAAGTTCCGCCTAATGTAGGATCACTTAAATAACCATCATCAAATGCAGAACCTGTTCTTAAGAAAACATTTTCAACATTACGAGTATCTAAAACATTTTGCACAAATATGTAGAAATTTGCTTTTAATTTATCAAATAATGATACAGTTTTATCTATTCGTAGGTCTAATTGATAAGTCCAAGGAGTTGTTGAATTATTTAAAGGTTCTATTGGAGATCTAAATCTTGGATCACCTTCCAAACTACCAGCATTATTACCTTTACCTTGTCCTAGAGTATAAGGGTGACCACTGGCAAAAGTCATTAATGCAGATAATCCCAATGACTGTAATACTGGTGAAGATTCATCAGCGCTAAAACGGTAATCAAGGTTAAAGTTACCTGTTACAGCTTTGTTAAAGTCTAGTGGGAAAACATATAATGGATTAAATATAGTTGAACCATCAACCGGAGCACCAACTATACCATTATGTGAGTTAGGGTTAGAACCAGTTCCTTGTGCATTTTGGAATGATACAGAACCGTTAATTTGTATTCTTTCTACTCTTCTCATATTAAATGATAGCTCAACACCTTTTGTTGTAGCAAAATCACCGTTTGTAAGTATATTATAAGCGCCAAATTGAGAACCGGCAGCTGTTTCTTGAAGTTTGAATACAACCTGATCTTTAATATCTTTATAATATGCAGTTATATCAAAAGAAGCAAAATCAGATAATTGTTGTGTAAAACCAATTTCGTATTGTGTAGTTCTAGTTGGTCTAACATTAAATCCAACCGGAGCCCCAATAAAGAAACCACCTCTTAATTGATTTGATGTTGCATATAATCCCTGATAAACATCTCTCAATCTTGTCTGTTGAACAAATTTACCAAACTGAGCATGGAAAACTGTTTTGTCAGTTACAGGGAAAGAGAAACCTAATCTAGGACTAACTGAAGAAAATGTAGGTGTTTCTAATAAATGTTTAATATCAACTTCACCAGTAGTACTATTAATTGTAAGTTCTGGTCTTGTTAGATCTTCAAATACAAAGTTGTCTATATCTATATAATCAAAACGTAAACCAACATTTACAATTAAATTTTTGTAAGTAATTTTATCTTGAATATAAGCGCCTGCAATTACAGGTTTTTTAGGTTTTAATACTCCATCACCATCAAATTTATTACCAAACAAATCATAACCATAAGCATTTGTTCCTAAAGCTATTTGTATTTGTTCGAGAGTTTGTTGTTGAGAAACAGGTAATAAACTGTTAGAATTTACTCTTTCAGCATATGAGTTTGATGCATTAAAAGCGCGAATTGTAAACAACTGCAATTCACCGCCTATTTTTAAAGAATGTTCTTTGTTTAATTCAGTAGAAAATGAAGCATTAAAATTCCATGTTTCATTTTTACTTTTTCTGAATCCTGCAGACAAGTCATTGGGTGCAGCAAATCTGAAACCAAGTATATCATAACTTGTAGGTCTTTGGAAACGACCTGTTCTGCCATTTTCAATATCTCTAGCAGTTCTTTGCCATACATAACCGGCATTGGCGTTAGCAACACTATCACCATAAGATTGCCAGTTATAACCTAAAGCTGGATCCATTGTTTTAAAATCACTTACAGACCAGCCACCACTTACTTCATAATAAGTAGTTGGGTTAAGTATATGAGTTAATTTTAATGAGAATGAACCGTTATCACCTTTTGTAACAGCTCTTCTATCCATATTAAGCAGGTTTGCAATATGACCTGAATTGCCACCATAACTTTCTATGTTTGTCCAAGTTCCAGTAGCTCTAATAATTATTGGATTAAGATCAAAAGTTAATGTAGCTGTTCCTGTGTAAGCTTCTCTTGAAGCTTTAAAGGTTGGTCCAGCAGGATAAGTCATATCAATTGAATTAGTTTCAGGTGTTGTTGAAAGTGGATCCGTTATTACACCTAAATTAATACCAGGCCAAGGTCTTGGATCATTATCTAAATTATAGTTATAGTTAAATAATCCAAAAAACTTAATATCTTTAGAGACAATTGGACCACTTAATGTAGCTGTAAATTCATTGTAACCCCAGCTATGGGTATTAAAAGTTTTCTCACCGTTAAAACGGTCAGCTTTGCTTTTAAATGATAGATTATCAGTTACATATTCAACTGTAGCTCTGAAATCAGTAGTACCTGATTTTAACTGAGTACGAATTATACCGGCATTTGCACCGCCAAATTCAGCAGTAAAACCGCCAGCTTGAACTGATATTTCTTCAATAGCATCTTGAACCAAAGTAACGGTACGGCCACCAAAGACAGGGTTAGTTATGTTTGTTCCTTCTAGGAAATAACCAACTTCATCTTGGCGTCCACCACGAACATAAACAGTATTATTTTGAAGAACAACACCAGCTGTTAGACCAATAATGGCCGTGACACCCCTTACGGGTAAAGCCTCAATGTTTTCACTTGAAGTTGTTCTTATAGCATTAGTGTTACTCTTATTTATAAGAGGTCTAGTTGCTACAATGTTAACTTCTCCAACTGAAATACCTTCGGCAGGTAATTGGAAATCTGCCTCAGTGGTAAGATCAGAATTAACACGGACATTTGATAGTGTTACAGTTTTATAACCTAGATATGATGCCTTTAGCGAGTATGTGCCAGGCTCTAAGTTACTTATTGTAAACAATCCGTTTACATCTGTAGCAGCACCAAATGAAGTTCCAACGACTAAAACGTTGGCTCCAATCAGAGGTTCGCCAGTTTGGAGATCTGCAACCTTACCTTGAATTTTTCCGTTTCCCGCCCAAACAAATGCAGGCAAGAAAAGCAAGAAAAACAGGATGGTAATCTTTCGTTTCATATTATCTCTCCTATTATTAGTGATATATTATGGTAATTAGTTACTTTATTGATTGAATGTATTTGTGCTACACATTCAATAAAAAGTGGGTAATTATTTTGTTCAGTTTTTTTAAACAAAAATCTTATTCTTATAAATAATTAACGAAAATATTTATGGTGTTAAGGCTTTTAATAAAGATCACATTTTATTAAAATAGACATTAATACAACTACAAATAGCCAAGCATGACATTTGTGCAGTTAAATTATAAAATAAAATGTTTGAAAAGTTGTAAAAATTAGCCTTTTTACCTTCCTAATTAAAAATTCTTTTGTAAACTCACGAAAAAAAAATTAAAAGTCAACACCTTTTAAAATAATTGACAAAAAAATACCTAAAGTTCAGAATCACCTTAAAAGACCACGATAATATATAAAATTAATTTTGTGTATAAATAATTTAAATTATTATAATTGTATTTTAGCTTACTTTTTAATTATCTAAAAGATTGATAAATTTAAAGCCGTGTTTTTTTAAATTTTATTAAAACATTTAAATAATATTTTTTACTGGACTGATTTAATTTTTACATTTTTAAGTATTGGTATTAATAAATGAATTTTGGGATAATTGCTGCTGGTGAAGGTTCAAGGTTAAAGTTTGAAAATGCTAATGCAAGTAAACCATTAATTACAGTAAACGGAACACCATTAATTGAAAGACTTTTTACTCTGGCTGAAGAAAATGGCTTTGATTCTATTTCTTGTATTATAAATGAAGAATCAAATAGTGTTAAAGAATATATTAGTAATAGAAAATTTAAGATACCTTTTAACTTAGTAATTAAATCTACCCCCAGTTCACTTCATAGTTTTTATTCATTAGCTCCATATTTAAAAGAAAGACCCTTTTGCTTAACAACAGTAGATTCCATTTTTAATCAAGATGAATTTATTGAGTTTATAAATAATTCTATTAAAGAGATTAATTTGGATGGTATATTAGCCGTAACAGATTTTATTGATGATGAAAAACCTCTTTGCATTGAAACTGATGAAAACATGAATATCAAAAGTTTCTATGATAATGCTGAAGGTCACAAGTATGCAACTGGAGGAATTTACTTTTTTAGAACCGATGTTTTTACTCTAATGGAAAAAGCAATAAATGAAAATGTAATGAGGCTTAGAAATTTTTTAAAACTTCTTTTGCAAAATAATTATAAAATAAAAGCTTTCCCCTTTTCAAAAATAATTGATATCGATCATTTAAAAGATCTACAGGTTGCAGAAGAATATATAAACAGTTTAAATGACACAGGAAATTAAATGACTTCTTTAATCTTAACATTTAAGAAAAAAATATTATTGCTTCAAGATTATACTCTAATGTTAAGAGATCTTTTTTTATCTGTTAGATTTGTAAACAAATGCAGAAGTGATATTACCAAGGAAATGTATCTTGTAGGCTCTCAGGCTTTTTTACTGGTTCTTTTGGGTGGTATATTTATGGGTATTATTCTTGCACTAGAAACCGGACATCAACTTGATCAATTTGGTGCAAAAACTTTAGTTGGTAGAACAGTAGCACTTGGAATGGTTAGAGAACTTGGCCCAACAA
>Ga0210009_1002649_pt1 | contig 12653 bp, 12 predicted proteins | sample CryGeyCG2114_065_FD_185457 | JGI IMG/M metagenome (GOLD analysis project Ga0210009, IMG submission 185457) | Groundwater microbial communities from aquifer - Crystal Geyser CG12_big_fil_rev_8/21/14_0.65 (SPAdes) (version 2) | ecosystem: Environmental > Aquatic > Deep subsurface > Groundwater ... | reverse complement strand
GTTTTTGGCTTCCTAGTTTTTTCATCCGATCGTCTTGGCATCTTCTTTTCTCCTTATCGCTATGTTTGTCGTTCGTGACGAACGACGATTTTAAAATGGCGCTTCTTCTTCAGGCTTAATATTATCTGAGGGCGTCTCTTCTGTAAATGTTTCTTTATGTGATTCCTGTATCTCTTCCGTCCCTGGCGCCTGTTTTCCGCCAGGAGGAGCCCCTAAAAATTGAACCCTTTCAGCCACTATATCCAGGCTGTTTCTTTTCTGACCATCCTGTTCCCACGCGCGATATTGCAGCCTGCCTTCCACGAACACAGGCCTGCCTTTTGTCAGATACTGGCTGCAACTTTCAGCCTGTTTACCAAATACAACCACCCTCACAAAACACACCTCGTCTTTTTTCTCTCCGTGCTGTGTTACAAATGTTCTATTAGCAGCCAGCCCAAAAGTTGCGACAGGCGCGCCGCTTGGAACATAACGAAGCTCCGGGTCTCTTGTAAGATTACCTATCATCAATACCTTGTTAAGGCTTGCCATTTTCTTTCCTCCAAAATTTTGCGAAGCAAAATTTGATCCCGAGTCCTTACTCGCCACCGCTTTGCGGTGGCGGGCGAGACAAGGGACCCTTCTATTTTTCTATATCTCTACTACCATTATGCGCAGTATAAACTCATTAAGAACAAGGTTTTTCTTTATAGTATCTATGGCGTCAGGCGCGATGCTGAAATTTATCCGATAATAAATGCCTTCTTTGCTTTTCTTCACAGGATACGCTAATTTGTTTTTCCCAAGCTCTTTTGTCTCGGATACAGTGCCTTTATGTTTTGCGATAAGCTCCTGTATATGGCCTAAAATTTTGTCGATCCCTGCTTTGTCCAATTCTGGTTTTAAAATAAATACTGCTTCGTACTGTTTCATCCTATCCTCCCAAATTTTGTGAAACAAAATTTGATCCCGAGTCCTTACTCGCCACCGCTTTGCGGTGGCGGGCGAGACAAGGGGCCTTTATCTGTTGAACTTATTCATCGCGGCGTTAACGCCTTGGCTTATCCAGTATTCGCAAGCCTGCGAAGCGCTATCCAGTATATCTGGAAGGCTTTTTTGCTCGGCCTTTGTAAATTTATCAAGTACATAATTTGAAAAATCTTTTATATTTTTTCTGCCTAGAATTCCAAGCCTCATCCTTGGAAATTCATGAGTGCTGATAGAATCTATTATGGAATTTAACCCGTTATGGCCCCCGCTTGAACCTTTGGGCTTTATTCTCATCGCGCCAAAAGACAATGCTATATCATCCACTACCACAAACATGTTATCGGTTTCTATTTTCAGCCAATTTAAGATAGGCCTTACTGAATTGCCTGAAAGATTCATAAATGTCTGAGGCATCGCAAGGAAGGCTTTTTCTCCGCCTATAACCCCTTCTCCCACAAGAGCGTTAAAACGCTTATTTATTTTAAATTTTATACTGTTAACCCTGGCGAAATTCTCTAAAACTAAAAATCCCATATTGTGGCGCGTAAAAACGTATTCTGCGCCTGGATTGCCAAGGCCTACGATTAATTTCATGAATGATTAAATGATAGGTTAAGATTGAAGTTGAGGTTGAGTATTGCTTAACCTTCTATTGTTTTTTCTCCTCTTTTTTCTCTACTTTCGGCGCTTCAGCCTTTTCTCCTTCCTCAGCCTCTTCTTTTTCTTTCTTCTCTCTTATAAGTTCAGGCTCTAATGATTCGCCTTCCACAGGCGCTGCAACAGCTTCTTCAATCGTCTTTATATGCTCAACGCTGAATACTATGCTATCAGGGTCTCCCAGGATTTTTACCCCTTCCGGAGGCAATATATTTTTTATGCTCAATGTCCCGCCTATTTTGAGGTTTGTAACATCTACTTCTATCTTGTCGGGTATATTGGTAGGCAGGCACTCTACATCCGCCTCCCACATAATATGCTGCAGCACCCCGCCTTCCTGTTTCACGCCGATTGCTTCGCCTTTTGCCACGATAGGAACTTTTACTTTCAATGTTTCCGTAAGAGATATCTCGTTCAGGTCCACATGCACGAGCTTGTCCTTAACAGGGTCTTTTTGTAACTCTTTTATTACAACTATTCTTTCTTTTTTCTTTTTATCGCCTTCGATAAAAAGTTTTATGATGACATTCTCTCCGGCCTCTGTGTGCAAGGCCTTGGAAAGGCTTCTGGAGTCTACTTTTAAAGACACTGTCTCCTCGCCTTTCCTGTAAACCACGCCTGGCACCAGGCCTGTGTTCCTGAGTTTTTTATTCAGTTCTTTTCCTTTTTCTTCTCTTAGGCTTGCTTTTAATTCTACGAAATCCATTTTAATCACCCTTTCTAAAAAATACCGTTAGGTTAAAGCTGAGAATTTCTTAACCCTAACCTCAATCTCAACCTTATGATTGTTAATTAAATAAACAGCTTACCGACTCCTCGTTGTGAATCCTTGTTATTGCTTCCGCTAAAAGAGGCGCTATTGACAAGACCTCTATCTTTTTATGCTTTTTCCCGTTCTCCACAGGTATGGTATTTGTCACAAATAATTTCTTTATGCTGGAACCGCTTATGCGTTTTATCGCAGGCCCTGAAAGAACAGGGTGCGTAATGGCGGCGTATATTTCTTTTGCGCCTTGTTTTTTTAAAGCCATGGCCGCTTCTACAAGAGATGACGCTGTAGAAACTAGGTCGTCAACTATTATCACGTTCTTGCCTTTGATATCGCCAAGTATATTCATGGCCTCCGTGTCTTCTTCGCTGATCCTGCGTTTATCAACTATGGCAAGAGGCGCCCCGAATTTCTTGGCGTAAGCCCTTGCTGTTTTTATTCCGCCCACATCCGGAGAAACTATTACTATATTTTTCAGTTTTATCTTTTTTATGTGGTTTACAAAAACATTTACCGCGTATAGATGGTCCATGGGTATGTCAAAAAATCCCTGGATCTGGCCTGCGTGCAGATCCACTGTCAGAATCCTATCCGCGCCTGAGGTAGTAATAAGATTTGCCACAAGTTTTGCTGTTATTGGAACCCTGGGCTGGTCTTTTCTATCCTGCCTGGCGTAGCCAAAATAAGGCAGTACAGCTGTAATCCTCTTTGCAGAAGCCCTTCTAAGCGCGTCTATTATTATCAAAAGCTCCATGAGATTATTATTTACAGGGGGGCATGTTGGCTGGACGATAAAAACGTCTTTACCGCGTACGTTTTCATTTATCTTTACGCGTATCTCGCCTTCGCTAAACGTAGTAACAAGCGTGTCTCCCAAAGGCATATCTAAATATTTACATATTTCCTGCGCTAATTTAGGATTTGCATTTCCCGCAATTATTTTCATAACCTCTCCCGTAAACTTGACATTCTAACAATGTTAGTTTTGTCAAGTTGTTTGAATTTTAAGATTGTTTTTTAATCTTATTTAACAGTTTTGCAGGTATCCCTATAACTGTTTTACCTGCTGGAACATTTTTATTCCTGGTAACAACGCTCCCCGCGCCTGTAATTGCGCCTTTGCCTATCTTTACAGGAGCTATAAGAATAGTTCCGGTGCCTATAAACGCGTTGTCTTCTATGACAGTCTTGTGTTTTTCCTTGCCGTCATAATTAGCAACGATCGTTCCCGCGCCTATATTAACATTCTTGCCGATTACAGTATCGCCTATATAACACTGATGCCTTATCTTCGTTTCCCGGCCTACACAAGAACGCACTATTTCGACAAAATTGCCTATTCCAACCTTATCTCCTATAACAGTCCCCGGCCTTAATCTTGCAAAAGGCCCGATACTACAATCAGAGCCTATTTTAACATTGTTTTCTATAAATGTATATGGATATATAACAGTGTCTTCTTTTATCTCTACCCCATGTTCTATGTAAGTATTTTCAGGGTCAATAACTGTCACGCCTCCGTCCATAATATTGTTTAGTATTCTTCTTCTCATTACCAATTCCGCCTTGCCCAGCTCAACCCTTGTATTAACGCCCAGAAATTCCTCAGCGTCGTTTGTAGTTACTGATTCTACCAGGATATTAGATTTTGTCAGCACTTCTATTGTATCAGTAAGGTAGTATTCTTCTTTCTCATTATTTGGTTTTATCTTTTCGAGGCTGTCAAAAAGCGCCTTTTTGCTGAAACAATAAACTCCTACATTTATCTCTTCCGTGACCTTTTCATAAATAGATGCGTCCAACTCCTCAACTATTTTTACAACTTTCTTGCCGGGGGAGCGGATCACCCTTCCATAACCAGTGGGATTTTTAAGCTGCGCCGTAAGAAGGGTGGCGCCTGCGCCGCTGGAGATATGCGTTTCAACAAGCTTTTTTATAATATCCTGGCTCAATAAAGGCGTATCCCCGTATAATATCAGGACATTGTCTATCTTATTGTCTCTTAAAAGAGCGCTTCTTGCTTTTGAAACAGCGTCGCCTGTTCCAAGAAGCTCATCCTGGATTATACATTTTATGCCGCCTATTTGTTTCTTCACAAGCTCTGCCTTGTGGCCAACAATAACGACAATCTTCTTTATGCCTATAGAATTGACATTATCAATAAGATACTCCAACATTGGTTTGCCGCATATATTATGCAGGACTTTAGGCAAAGAAGATCTCATCCTTGTGCCCTCTCCAGCGGCAAGAATAATAGTAGCTATGTTTTTCATAATAATATGGGTAACTTATAAGGAATCAATCCCTAAAAGCAGTGTTTATAATTATATATGCAATGGGTTAGAATGGCAAGGAAAATATTGCAGGGTGTCAAGCTTGCATATCCCCCTGCTTAAGTTAAATCCTAACAGCATCCAAGAAGTCTTTACTAGCCGGAATAGCATATATATTTTGCCAATTTTCGGCAGGCAGCGCTTTATGTGAAACAGTAACGCCTTTCCCGTCCGAATCCGAGTATCTTGCCAATATTGACGCCATTGTTTCTATGTCTTTTTGCGCAAAACCCGCGGAATTTACCCCAGGCGAAGCCTGAGGGTTCGCTTCGCTGCTTCTAGCAAGACCAATAGCGCTTGGAATATCCAAGACATCGAAAATAAAATCGCCATTTTTCGATAAGCCCATTAATTTTTCATTCTCTTTATCGTCTCTCCCTACGATAAATTTTAAATTATCCGATATTCTGAAATGCCTGCCTATCTTTAAAAGATGCAGGTCGCTAATATCATATCCAGGCATATATTTAAAAAGGTCTTTTATCCTGGCTGAAAAACCTTTGTCCGTTAAAAGGCACCCTCCTGCAGGGCATGGGTAATCGTTTATATTAAATTCCTTTGCCAACGCCATCTGTTGATTCCGCCTCCTGCCCTGGATATCCAGAAGCTTATTTCTATCTACGATTCCTTCTTTTTCAGGCATCGTAGGTTCAAAAATTTTCGCGGATAACGGCCTCACGATAAGGCCTTTAAGCCCGGATTCTTTTTCTATCGTCATTATAGCTTGTTTTCTTTGAGACATAGGCCTCTGGCCCATCACCTCTCCGGTTATCACAAAAGAAGCTCCTATCTCTTCCATAAACTCTTTCGCCTTCTTGAAAGTAAAAATCCTGCAGTCAATACACGGGTTCATGTTCCTGCCCCTGGGATACTTTGGATTTTTAACTATTTCCATATATTCTTTCGTGATATTCATTACTTTAATCGGTATCTTAAATTCTTCCGCTACTTTTGTAGCCTGATGAGTGCATCCTTTGGAAGTGCAAGTGCAGAATATTGTGAGAAAATTCAAGGCGTGCACCTCTATGCCCTGCTCAAGTATCAGCTTGATAGCCAGTGTGCTGTCCAGCCCGCCCGAAAGTAACGCCACCGCCTTCTTGTTCACCCGCTCCCCCTAAAAACTTGACAAACTAACATTGTCACAATGTCAAGTTTGTTTGCGCAGCTTATCCAGATATTCTTTGATTTTTTTCTCGTATCCGATGTCTGTTGGCTCATAATAAACTCTTTTTTCAGGGATATACTCCTGTTCCACATAATGATCTTTATAATCATGGCTATATTTATACCCAACGCCATGTCCTAATTTCTCTGCCCCCGGGTAGCTGCCATCTTTTAAATGTTTTGGAACTTCCAGCGTCTTCGCTTCTTCCACGTCTTTCATAGCTTTATCTATCCCGAGATAAGCCGCATTGCTCTTTGGCGCGCAAGCAATATAACATACCGCCTGAGCGAGAGGAATCCTTGCCTCGGGCATTCCTATAAATTCAGCTATTTGGAAAGCCGCGTTAGCCACCACCAACGCCTGCGGATCAGCGTTGCCCACGTCTTCGCTGGCGCATATTACAATTCTCCGGGCAATGAACCTGGGGTCTTCTCCCGCGTAAAGCATCTTCGCGAGCCAGTATAACGCGGCGTCGGGATCTGAGCCACGCATGCTCTTTATAAACGCGGAAATAGTATCATAATGACCATCTTCGTCTTTATCATAACCGACTGCTTTTTTCTGTATGGATTCCTCCGCTACCTGAAGCGTAAAATTTATAGTTCCATTTTTGTCAGGCTTTGTTGTCAAGGCTCCTACTTCAAGGCCGTTGAGCGCTATTCTCGCGTCACCATCGCAAATCTCCGCTAAAAAATCTAGCGCCTTTTCTTCCACTTTTATATCCATATTGCCAAACCCGCGCTCTTTATCTTTAAGGCCGGCTTTCAGGATCTGAGTTATGTTTTCTTTGGATAATTTCTTTAGTTCAAAAATGATGGAGCGGGATACAAGAGGCGCTATCAATGAAAAAAACGGGTTATGAGTAGTAGCGCCTATTAATACGGGATTCCCGATCTCGACATCAGGCATCAGTACATCCTGCTGCGCTTTATTAAATCTGTGTATTTCGTCTATAAAAAGGGTTGTTTTCTTGCCGGAAGTTCTTTCCCGTTCTTTAGCTTGCTTTATAGCGTCTTTCAGTTCTTGCACATTGGAAATCACCGCGTTTATCTCGTGAAAATAAGCTTTGGTGGCATTAGCTATTACATGCGCAAGTGTGGTTTTTCCGGTCCCCGGAGGGCCGTAAAGAACAAGCGAAGTAATCCTGTCCGCGTCTATTGCTCTTTTTAAGAGTTTTCCTTCGCCGAGGATATGTTCCTGGCCTATAAACTCTTTCAAATCTCTAGGCCGCATTCTGGCGGCTAAAGGATATTTTTTTTCTGCAATTTTTTTCTGGGATTCAAAAAGGTCAGGCATATTAAGGATCAAAACAACTTGACAAAACTTACATTGTCACAATGTCAAGTTTTTCGGCAGTTTGTGCGGGTTTCAAAAAAAATCCCCACATATGCCGTGTGAAAGGATGCTTAATTGAACCCATTAAGCACGTAGGCGCCTTCTCAGGTGTTTATTGTTCCCTTGTAACTACGCCAAGGTTTACAGCCGCATCTGAAGTTAGGCTCCCCAGTATTTGGTGTTGGCTCAAAAACTTCCACTTCACCACGCACATCGTAGGGACAATTTAAGTATAGCATAAAATACAATAAAATCAATAATTAACCACTCTAACCGCGTCCTAATATACAATCGGGACGCGGTTTTTATGAGTTTTATCTAATTTGAGCGCCTAATCTTTTGCTAAGCGCATCTTGCACTTTTTTATGAGTATCATTGACCTCTTTATCGTTGAGGGTTCTTTCATCTGAGCGATATTCTATCGTGTAAGCCAGGCTTTTCTTGCCTTCCTGTATCTGCTGGCCTTTGTAAAGGTCAAAAACATCCACTGATTTCACAAATTCTCTCGCTTCCTCTTTTATAACATCATATATGCTTGATGCGCTTATCGTATCATCCAACAGAATCGCTATGTCTCTTTTTATAGACGGATATTTAGGTAGCGCCGCGAATGTCTTTTTCAGATTTGCGCAATTGAGTATATCATCAAGGGATATTTCCGCCACGTAAACCTTTCTTTTTATATCAAACCTTCTTGCCACGTCTTCTTTAACTTCTCCGAACACGCCGCAGGCTTTACCGTTTACATTTATAGCTGTGGCCATATTTTCTCTTAAAGAAGGATGCTCCGTTTTTTCAATCTTGTAGCCACGCACTCCCAGATAATCCATAAGGATCTCTATTATCCCTTTTAAGTCGAACAAATCCAGGTCTCTTGACTTCTCTTTCCAATTGCCCGGCTTATTTCCGCAAACGCCTATGGAAAGGCGCACTGTCTCGTCAGCCTGGCCAGTTGCCTTATTCATAATATAAACTTTGTTTAACTCAAAAAGCTGGAGTAGTGTATTTTTTCTGTTCAGATTCCAGTTTAAAACTTCCAGCATTTCCGACAAAAGGCTCGGCCTCATAATCTCCTGCTGGGAACTCATTGGATTTTTAAGGCTTACTAAATTTTCTAACGGAATGCCGAGACGCTCCATTGAATTCCTGCTAGTCAATGAATACGTCATAATCTCATTCAGGCCTATGCCGCATAAGACTTTCCTTATCTCGTTCTCTAGGGTTGCCGTCTTCTTCTCAAGCTGATATGTCTTCTGAGGCGTAAAAGAAGGAAGCCGGGAAGGGATTTTATCATAGCCGTAAAGCCTGGCAATCTCCTCTATTAAATCTACATCCCTGCCAAGGTCTGTTCTGTAAGACGGGACTGTTACAGATATCCTATCTTTCTTTTTAACAGGGTTAAGATTTAATTTTTTTAATATATCTTTTATCTTTTCCGGGCTGATGTTTATACCTAATATCCTGGCTGCTTCGTCTAGAGAAAGCGTTATTTCTTTTTCTTTTTCTATCCCGGAGCCTGCGTCGCTTATTTTGCCCGTGAGTTTTCCAAGCGCTATTTCTTTAACCAATTCCTGGGCTCTGACGCTGGAAGCAAATATCATGCCCTGGTCAACGCCTCTTTCAAATCTATAGCTTGACTCTGACGCCAAGCCTAACTGCCTGCAAGCCTTTCTTACCACGACCGGGTCAAAACAAGCGCTCTCTATTAGGATATTCCTGGTTGCGTTCGTTATCTCGGTGTCTTTGCCGCCCATGATACCTGCGACAGCGACAGGCCTAATGCCATCTGCTATAACAAGTATATTCTGGTCCAGGGCTCTTGTAACCCCGTCAATAGTTACGATGCTTTCGCCTTTTTTGGCGCGCCTTACGATAATTTTTTTCTGTTCGAGCTTATCCAGGTCAAATGCATGCAAAGGCTGACCCAACTCAAAGAGCACGTAATTTGTTATATCGACGATATTATTTACAGACCTTACCCCCATGGCGTTCAATCTCTGAACCAGCCATTTGGGAGAAGGCCCGACTTTAACATTTTTCATGGCACAGCCTACATAGCGGGAGCAAGCGTGTTTATCCAATACCTCTATCTTTACAGCGCCATGAGATACGCCTTTTTTCATGAAATTCTTTTTAACTGAATCAGGGAGCTTTACAGGTATCCCGGACGCTGCGCTAAGCTCTCTCGCGATGCCTAAGACTGAAAGGCAATCAGGCCTGTTAGGCGTAACTTCTATTTCCATAACATGATCGCCTTCTATATCGGAAATAGAAGTGATCTCAAGCCCTGCCATTGTAAGAAAGCTCTGCGCTTTACCTGCTTCTATTTTTGACTCCATAAAATCTTTTAACCAATCAAAACTTACTCGCATAAAACCCCCATTGTTGTTTATAGCCCCTCTTAAGTCGCCTCTTGAATTGCTGTTATAATTCCGCCCTTAATCGTGATTGTTCCGTTATTCCCTCCCGGTCCAGGGCTTAATTTACTACCTACGGTATAGGTTCCATCCGCGACAGGAGCTGTACCGCCTGCTGAATAAGTTGTAGCGTTTACTCCTCCGGTAACATCTAAAGTATAGGCAGGGAGATTATTGTTTATTCCCACATTGCCGTCATTCCTCACATAAAATCTGCTCGTAGCCCCTGAGTTAATGCTCAAAAAATAATGCGCGCTGGTTGTATCGTTAGTGTTGTTTAAAAGAATGCCGTCCAGCATTGTGCTCGCGGCAATTACCGGAGCGATAGTATTGTTATCTGTTGATGAAACAATTAATGCGCTCGTATTATTATTTGTCGATACTGCCTGGCTCACACTCATTTCATTATACGCGCCGTAAGGTGCGGGATAATAAGTGGTAAGAGTGATGTCTTCCGCCATGCTATAAATGCTCATAAGCAACACTACGCATAAAAATGCCCCAAAAAACGCGCCTAAAAATCTTCCAAGTCTTTCCATAAGCCCTCCCAAATTTTAAACTACCTCTACCTCCCCGTTCGGCGAACGGGAATTTTCCCGTTCGCCGAACGGGGAGGTTTTTTACAGTTAAAATTGTTTTAAAAATCTCACATCATTCTCGTACAATAAACGTATATCATCAATGCCGTATTTCAGCATGCAAATCCTATCCACGCCCATGCCAAACGCAAAGCCTGTATAAACTGCCGGATCTATTTTTACAAATTCAAAAACTCTTGGATTTATCATGCCTGAACCAAGCACCTCAAGCCACCCCTTGTAAGAACAAACCCTGCAGCCTTTGCCCTGGCAGAGAAAGCATGATATATCAACTTCCGCGGAAGGCTCTGTAAAAGGGAAAAAGTGCGGCCTGAACCTCATCTTAACATTGTCTCCGAAATATTCTTTTGCGAATCTTTCCAGGACGCCTTTAAGATCTGAAAATTGAATTCCTTTATCTACCATAAACCCTTCTATCTGATAAAACATAAAAGAATGACTGGCGTCAACCGCGTCCGGCCTGTAAACTTTTCCGGCGTGTATAACCTGTATCGGAGGCTTTTCTTTTTCCATAACGCGTATCTGGCTGGTGGAAGTCTGGCTCCTGAGAAGGTTTCCGTTCTCTATGTAAAACGTATGAAAGGTTTCCCTCGAAGGATGGTTTTTCGGTATATTCAGCGCCTCGAAATTATAATATTCCGTTTCTATCTCAGGGCTTTCCACCGCTTTAAAACCCATCTTCCCGAAAATCTCGATTATCTCCTGCGTTGTTTTTATCAAAGGGTGCACATGCCCCAACTCCGGCCTTATGCCAGGCAAGGTAATATCGTTATTTTCGAAAACCGCTGATTCTTTTGATTTAAAACTTTTTTCTTTCTCTTCCGTCAAAACGGTTATTTTCTGTTTCAATTTATTAATAAACGCGCCTGCTTCAGGCTTATCTTTTTTGGGAACGCTTTTTATGCCTTTAAAGGCGTCTGTTACAATGCCTTTTCTGCCGAGATATTTAACCCTGGCGTTTTCCAATTCTTCAATATTGGAAGAATCTGATATATCTTTTACGGCTATTTTTTCTATGTCTTTTAATTTATCTACGAATTTCATCTTACCCCCTATTTGTCTATTTGCTTGAACTTTTTCAAGTTCTCGTTTGAGCCAAGTAATATTAGAACATCCCTCTGTTTTATTACATAGTCTGCTTTGGGGGATATATTAAGTTCGCATATTTTATCGTTCGGCTGGTCCGTTTTTCTGACGCCTATTATGGTGAAGCCGTATTTAGCCCTTATATCAAGATGCCCTATTGATTGGCCTATAAAATCCTGGGGCACCATAGCTTCCATTATGCTGAATTCCGGAGAAAGATATATGTGCTCAATTATAGAAGGGGATACAAGAGAATTTGCCACTCTCATGCCCATATCTCTCTCAAGAAAGACTACTTTTGTAGCTCCTACTTTTTGAAGCACCTTGCCGTGTTCCTCTGTGACAGCGCGCGAGACTATCTCCTTTACGCCCATCTCTTTTAAAGTAAGAGTAGTGAGTATTGACGCTTCCAAATTTGTGCCTATACCGACTACTGCCACATCCACATTTTTTATCCCGACAACTTTCAGCGACTTTTCATCGGTAGAATCCACCTGCACCGCTTCTGTTACAAACTCCGCCGCTTCCTGGACCAATTCCTCGTCCTTATCAATAGCCAGGACCTGACAACCCTGTTCGGTCAATGTCTTAGCAACGCTTAATCCGAACCTTCCAAGGCCTATCACCGCAAACTGTCTCATCTTGCACCTCTCTTTATTAGCCTACCATTACTTTTTCTCCGGGATATTTATAAAAAACCTTGTCTTCCTTAATAGCCATCGCCAGAGCGAGCGTTAACGGGCCTATCCTTCCGGCAAACATAGTTACCATTAAAAGAAATTTTCCAAAAGAACTTAAAATAGAAGTGATACCTGTTGAAAGCCCCACTGTGCCGAACGCGGATGTAACCTCAAAAAATATCTTCAAAAAATAATTAGGTATCGCTTCTTTGTCCGCTTCCACAAAACTTAAAAGCATGGTAAATATCACAAGCCATGCGCCTGCAAGACCGATTATCATAACGCATCTTCTAAAAATATGCTTTGGAATCGTTCTTTTAAAAAGATAAACGTTGTCCCTGTTTTTCACCATGCTCCAAGCCCCTCCTATAAGGATGCCGAGAGTGTTTACCTTAATGCCTCCTCCCGTGGAGCCGGAAGAAGCTCCTATAAACATAAGCATGATAATAAAAAATAACGTGGGGCTCGCTAAATTTCCTATAGCCACCGTGTTAAAGCCGGCTGTCCTTGAAGTGACGGACTGGAAAAAAGATATCAGCAGCTTATCTTTTACGCCCAGGCCGTATAGCGCTTTGCCGTTCTCTAAAAACAAGAACACGATTACGCCTAAAATAATCAACACGCAATATCCAACCGCCACTAT
>Ga0210009_1002643_pt1 | contig 12680 bp, 13 predicted proteins | sample CryGeyCG2114_065_FD_185457 | JGI IMG/M metagenome (GOLD analysis project Ga0210009, IMG submission 185457) | Groundwater microbial communities from aquifer - Crystal Geyser CG12_big_fil_rev_8/21/14_0.65 (SPAdes) (version 2) | ecosystem: Environmental > Aquatic > Deep subsurface > Groundwater ... | reverse complement strand
GCGGAGATGTATCGGGTATTTAATATGGGGATAGGGATGGTGGTTATCTGTGCCAGCCAGGACGCACCGAAAATTATCGAAGCTTTGCCCCAGGCTAAAGTCATTGGTGAAATAGGTAACGCAGTGGGCGAGGAAACGATAAGGATAGATTGAAGGAGGGTCTATGCGCGCTATACTAAGTGTTTCAAATAAGACAAGGATAGTTGACTTCACCCGAGGCTTGCAAGAACTGGGCATTGAGATATTCAGCACAGGGGGGACGAAGAAATCACTGGAGGCTGCCGGAATAAAAGTCCACGGTATTTCCGAGCTTACTGGTTTTCCTGAAATCCTCAATGGCAGGGTGAAAACTTTGCATCCTGCAGTTCACGGCGGAATTTTGGCGAGGCGTGACCTGCCTCAGCATCTGGCTGAATTAGCTGAGAACCAAATCGAGACCATTGATATTGTGGCGGTAAATTTGTATCCCTTCGTTGAGACGGTAACCCGTGGTGATGTTTCTTTGGACGAGGCGCTGGAGAATATTGATATTGGTGGCCCAACTATGATTCGCTCGGCAGCCAAAAATTTTCCCTTCGTCCTGGTGATAGTTGACCCCGAGGATTATGACCCCGTTTTATCCAGGCTACGTCAGGGCAATGTAGATTTAACGGAACGGAAACGGTTAGCTCAAAAAGCCTTTCAACATGTCGCTATCTACGACACTGCCATTGCTCAGTACCTTGGTGAAGAAACTTTTCCTGAGCAGATGACCATCGCCTTGAAGAAAGCTTACCAGCTTCGTTATGGCGAAAACCCACACCAGAAGGCTGTTTTCTATACCCAGCAGTATGTAAAACATGGGCAGGGTGGGTTAGCCTTTTTAGAGCATCTTAGCGGCCCTGAAGTTTCGTTCAATAATTTGCTCGATTTCAATGCTGCCGTGAATATACTTAAGGACTTCTCTGACCCCACTGTAGCCGTGATGAAGCACATCAACTCCTGTGGACTTGCCAGCCACGACGATCTAGCTGAAGCTTATCGAAGGGCTTTATCTGGAGACCCTCTGGCTGCCTTTGGTGGTGTGGTCGCTGCTAATCGAACTATTGATTTAGCCACTGCCGAGGAGATAAACAAAACTCATTATGATGCTATACTGGCTCCAGATTACGCTGCAGAAGCGCTGGAGTTATTGGGACGAAAAGTGAGCTTGCGGCTGGTTAAAGTGCCCATGTTGGAAACGAACCAGAAACAGCTTGATTTCCGCTATATCCAGGGTGGTTTCCTCGTCCAAACGATGGATTTCCTGGCTGAGGAGGAGTTCCAACCCCGCACAGTTACCAATCGTCAACCAACGGAGAAGGAGTTATCCGATTTGTTCTTTGCCTGGAAGGCGGTAAAGGGGATAAAATCCAATGCCATAGTTGTTGCTAAGGACAAAACACTATTGGGAATGGGAACCGGACAACCAAGCCGTGTGGTGAGCGTTGAGTTGGCTATGAAAGGAGCTGGTGATAGAGCCAAGGGAAGTGTCCTTGCTTCCGATGCCTTTTTCCCATTCACGGATGGTCCTGAATTGGCAATCCAGGGAGGAGTTACCGCTATTATTCAGCCTGGTGGCTCGATAAGAGATAAAGAGGTAATCGAATTGGCTAACAAGTATAATGTTGCCATGGCGTTTACCGGTGTTCGCCATTTCAGGCACTGACTTTGATGTAAAATTCCTCTTCCTTGAAGGGAGAGGTTAGGTGAGGGTGAATTAAAATGTTCATGATTAGCAAAGAAGCTATGGAAAAGGCTGTTGATATCAAGCAAAAGCTAGCTAACCCTGCAGAGAAAGGGGAATGCCTTACCGATATAGAGCATATGATAGAAGTAAAGCAGTCTCACCTGTGGCGTGCTGACCTCGGTTCTTGTGCTGGGGGGCTTTGTGCTATAACAGGTTTGATAGGAATTGAAATCGGCATTTTGCAAGGCGCTGCGGAGGCTCTAAAAAATGGTAACGATGGGAAGGCGGCTTCCTTGCTTGAGGAGTATATTTCTTTCCTGAAGGAACATTATGAGATGGAGCGCCCAGGCTACTAGTGAGTTTAATCACTTTCATCGGGCACACCGAGCTTTTACCGTGGAAAATTTGGGGGCGTTTTAAGGCAAGGTTATGGCTAAGGCAATATTAGTAATAGATATGGTTCGCGGCTTTTTGGAGGAAGGGCATCCTCTCTATTGTGGTGCCAAAGCTCGAGATATTATCCCTAACATCCAGAGACTTCTGGAAAAGGAGCTAAAACAGGGGGCGAAGGTCTTTTATCCCTGTGACCATCATAAGCCTGATGACCCTGAATTCAAGCTGTTTCCTCCTCATTGTATTGAAGGAACACTTGAGGTTGAGCTCATCCCTGAGCTTTCCCAATATCACGGCGAAATAATACCTAAAAGGCACTTCAGTGCTTTATATGATACCTCGCTGGAGAGGAAGTTGAAGGAGCTAAATCCCGAGGTTATCGTTATTTGTGGTGTGTGCACTGACATCTGCGTGATGCACACCGTGGCTGATGCCCGAAATAGAGGCTATGAAATTGAAATTCCTGTTGATTGTGTTGCCTCCGTCAATGACAAAGCTCACTTCTTTGCCCTGGAGCACATGGAGAAGGTGCTTGGTGCTAAATTACTCAGGCCAACAGTCAAAATTTCACCGCCTCATTTCAAAATCCCTGATAGTTGGTTGAGCGGTGAAACTGCCGATATTTATTTTCTCCGCACGGTTGAAATACTTAAAAAGGAGAAAATAAACCCCACAGCCACTATGGAGGTGTTTCCGAGGGGGCCTGGCATTCTTTGCGGCATAGAGGAAGTTAAAACTCTGTTAGAGAAGGTGCTTCCTGAGGATAGTCGTGAAGTCTGGGCGTTATCCGAAGGCGAATCCTTTGACAGAAAAGAAGTAGTCCTGCGGATAAAAGCTCCTTACCAGTGCTACGGAACTTACGAGACTACCTATCTCGGCATTCTTGCCCATTGCAGTGGCTGGGCCACTGCTGCTCGAGAATGTGTTGATGCTGCCCAGGGCATTCCGGTGATTAGCTTTGGTGCTCGTCATGTTCATCCTTCAGTAGTTGGCGTTATGGAGTATTCCGCTATCGTGGGAGGCTGCATCGGCTGTGCCAGCACAAGTGGGGCAAAACTTGCTGGTATCCAACCTACAGGGACTATACCTCATGCTCTTATTATCATTCTGGGAAGCACCGCTGAGGCTACGCTTGCCTTTGATAAGCATATGCCCCCTGAAGTGCCCCGAATTGCCCTGGTAGACACTTTTGAGGACGAGGTTAGAGAAAGCGTAACTGTTGCCAAGGCAATGCACGGAAGGTTGCAGGGTGTAAGATTAGATACTCCCTCGGAGAGAGGCAGGGTCACCGCCGATTTGGTTAAGGAAGTGAGAGCTTGGCTTGACCTTGAAGGGTTTGAGAAGGTAGAAATTGTGGTCAGTGGTGGACTTAAGCCGGAGCGCATCAGATATTTTATAAACGAAGGAGCCCCCGTTGACATCTTCGCCGTGGGTAGCTACATCAGCGATACTCCGCCCATTGATTTCACCGCCGACCTTCACGAGGTGGAGGGCAAACCTATCGCTAAGAGAGGCAGAATGCCCGGCGTCACCCCAAATCCCAGGCTAAAGAGGGTGATGTAAACAAGGTCATACTAGCTCCATCCAGCCTGGCTGATTACTTGCTCAAGGGTAATTCCTTACCTCCCCTTGAAAACTGGCTTTCTTTTCTGGATTCTAGCAGCTATTCCTTCACGGGTATCTTCTGATCGAAGGCATTCGGCTTGGGTACGAATGTCGAAGTCCGCCGCTGTCCTTAAGTTAGCCTCAATAGAAGCATTTATCTCTCTTTTAGCTACTCCGATAGCTAAAGGTGCTCCCTTGACTAACCTTACTGCTAGTTCCAAGGCACTGTCCTCTAAATCTTGAGTAGCAACCACTCTATTCACCAAGCCTAGCCTCAATGCTTCTTCAGCCTCTACGCTATCCCCAAGTAAAATGAGTTCCTTCGCTTTAGACAGACCAACCAGTTCAATTAATCGGCATGTTCCCGCAGGAGTAGCAACAAGACCTAGCTGAATGTATGTCATTCCTAATCGGGCATTTTCCGAGGCTATGCGGAAATCGCAAGCTAAAGCAATCTCGCAACCTTCACCAATCGCATAGCCATTCACGGCGGCTATTGTTGGCTTATCCATCTTTTCTAGGTCAGCAAGCAATCTTTCCATTTTGCGTAAATATGTAGTAACATCAAGAGTAGACTTGACGAGTATTTGGGCATAATTCAGGTCTATTCCACTACAGAATGCCCTACCTACGCCGCTGATGATAATGGCTCGTATCCCTCGGTCATTTCCACATTGGTAAACAGCTAATTTTAATTGGTCAAGCATCTCCTTATTTATGGCATTCAGAACCTCGGGGCGATTCAGGATTATCCTGGCAATTTCTTCGCTTTTCTCAACTATAACGTTTCGCAATTCCGGCATAGTTAAATTATAGCATAAATGTAAAATATAGTTAATTGCAGAAATCCTTATATACTAAGCGAACCGGAGATTGATAAATTCAAGGGAAAATCCTAAGCACAACCCTGAATCAAGTTCAGGGCTAAATCCTAAACAAGCTCAAATGACTAAAATTCAAAGGGAAATCAAAGAGCAAAAATCAAAATGCAAAATAACAAAGCAAAATTCAAAAATGAGTTTAAGCACGAGTTACAGATTTACCTGGGATAGAGAAGAAGGGAAATGAATTTTTTCATTTTAATCTGTAATTTTGACCTTTTATTTTTAATTTTTGATATTGTTGGAATTTGTTTAGGCCTGTCCTGAGCGAAGTCGAAGGGATTTAGTGCTTAGAATTTAGGATTTTTATTTCTTACAAGTGCAAAGGTTTTTGCAAGGTACTATAGGTTATCATTAGGGGACTATCGCAGGGAAGTCGTTGTCTCTAGGAAGCCCTCTTCACCTCATCAACTATCCGCGGCAGTATCTCGCCAACCTTCCCTTCAATCAAGTAATCTGAGATACCTTCGTGGGTAAGCTGTGTTGGCTCTGCGTTCACCTCGATTATTTTCACAGCGGTTCTGTAACTGGTGCCATAAAGTCCTGAAGGTAATGTTCCAAAGCGGAATCTTGTTATTCGGGGCAGATTGGCAAAGGGATAGACCACTGCCGATGTTCCACAGATAAGCATCAGGGCGCATTTTAGCGCTTCTTCCTCCGACTCTTCTGCGATATCTAAAGGTATTGGCTCTGTGAAGTGGACGATATCATCTTTCACTATTCCACCACACTTTTTACAAAGGGGGGGGCAATCTGCCCTCATCTCTTAGCTTTTGCAAATCATATTCTTCCAAATCATATCTGGCATTGCAGGAAACACACCTGAGTTTGAACGCATTGCCATGATAATCCAGAACGCTTTTGCTTCCTGCTCTCTCATGCAAATTATCGACGTTCTGGGTAATCACACACTTCAAAATTCCCATCTTTTCTAATTCGGCTAAGGCGTAATGGCCGGGATTTGGCGTTACTTTTCCCAGGTTTCCGAATAAAGAAGGGCTGCTCAATCTTTCTTCCCAATATTCCTTTGGATTTGTCTGGAACTTCTCATAGGTCTGATAAGCTCTTCTTTCCGCCTCAGGATGCATGGTCCACAGCCCTTTCGGTCCCCTGAAGTCGGGTATTCCTGACTCAGTGGACATACCTGCGCCTGTTAACGCAATAGCATATTTGCTTTCCACCAAGTCACTTGCGGCACGTTTAATCAGTTCCTCCATCAAAAGCCAATTCCTTCTATTTCTATTATAAGATTATCACTAATTTTTGTCCTGGCACCGAGGAATTCCTCAATCAGCCAGAGGTTTGTCTCAACATGTTCCGTAATTCTGGGAATGGAATAGCGGCTAATTCCCTCAGCTAAGCCAGCATAAATTATAAGCTGGTCGGCAATATATCTATCAACTGCAGCGCTGGTGTTAACATCCTCCATGAAATTTTGAGCTACATATCTTCCGATGGATTCCGACCTTCTTCCCGGTCTTCCCGCCCTGTCTGAGCCGATTACGCTGCCAGAGCTTGTATCGGCATATATTGCCAGGGCAGCACCCTCCTGAAGCGAGCTTTTGTCATAAATTTCCTCGATTTCAGACTTATAACCCTGGGCGTTTAATATTTTTCGGCACTCTTGGGCCATCCTCTGGCTTACTTTTTTCTCCTCCAGATGTGAGGAGAGGGCGATTCCGTTAATGCTGGTAATTTTACCTTGTTCAATAAGGTTGAGGGGCTTTAATTTCTCTAGCGGCTCGACCTGGATTTCGATAATGCCTTTGCCTTTGGGTACATAGCCCGGGCGAATTATCTCCAGTTCTGCCCGGATACCCATTTTTTTGAGCAATGGAAGAAGAACGAACTTCATATGGTAGGCTGAGGGGGCGAAATCCTGAAATAATCCTCCTTCTAATCTGAACTTGGATGGCTTTTCGGCGAAGCAGGCCAGAGGTAACAGGGCCTGGGCGAACATAGTGGTTGACCCTGCTGTTCCTATATCCCAGTGATATTCCCCACCTTTAAATTTTTCCCTCGGGATATAAGTTATCTCTTTAGAGCCCACTGCGGCGTTCTCCACTACGCCGTGACACATCTCCGCACAAGCCTGAATAACCTTGAGATGTTGCGCCCTCAGCCCCGGCTTATCCCTCCGCTGCCTGATATTTTGTATTTTGATTTCTTTGCCCAACAGGCTAGCCAGTGCTACAGAATAGCGGACTATGGTTCCACTCCCCGACTTTGCCCCGCCGTCTATAACCTTCATTAAATGATATTATATAATGGTATTAGGATGATGTTAGCGATTGATGGAGTAAAGGGCAAGAGATTAATCTTACGATAAATTTAACAATCTCTAAGAAATTTGAAGTAATCGCTTCGACTAAGTGATAAAGTCCTTAGATTGTTACGAATGACAAACACTGGTATTTCATCATCCGCTGGAAAAATAATAGGGCGCTTTAAATCATCTCGCTTGTAAATACGGTGGTCGCCTTTTTACCTATCAAATTCACAACCAGCTTTACGCACAATACAGTCAAATTTTTGCCAACTGATAGAGGATAATTTAGGCAGTGCTTAGACTCCTGCAGGTATTTTAACCAACTCTTCGGTACATGACCTATAAATAGGGGGAGACCATGTGTGTTGATTAGGAACTTTGTGCCACCCACATTCTTCCAGAACCTCCTCTATTGTTCCCATTTTATGGATTTCAGTAAGAAATATCACAGCAGCTTCACCAAATCGCTTACGAGCTTGTTGTTCAGTATCACCGCAACTAGAAAGGTCTAAAGCTGGGGAATATGCTATTACCTTTTTCCCCTCTTGAAAAAATAGAACAGGAATTTTTAGTTCAATATTAGTAGCCATTTTATTTCTCGCTTCCCTTAACCATAACGACTCTTTTAGTTATGATATCTTACTTTATCTTACAATATCTTACTTTTACTTTAGACTAGAAGGATATTTTTGTCAACGTCCTTTTTCTTAACTTTTCCTCTATTTCCCTCCATTTTCACAATTATCTTAGGTGAAGTTTAGAGTGACATAAAATTTTGCGCTTACCTAATCTAGTGCTATAATGGGATTGGGGGGCATGTCAGGGACATAACCGAGTGGCTATCGGGAAAGTCCTAGCCAGGCATACCCTCCAATAATTCTCTCTTCCTTACTTGTCCTCATGGTATAATCACGTTATATAATATCCCTGGAAATGCCTAGCTCAGCGCAGAGGACCGGGATTGCCAATCTGCCTCTGCATTATGGCAAGGTGCCTCCGTGGCTCTTTGGACGGATGTCTCAGCTTGCTCGGGAGATTACCATTGTCATCGTTGATGAGTTTAGTGCCGAGGAGATGCTTCGCCGCCTTTCCGACCCTTTCTGGTTTCAAGCCCTTGGCTGTGTCCTGGGCTATGACTGGCACTCCAGCGGTGTTACCACCACAGTTTGCGGAGCATTGAAGGAAGGGATGAGGGGATTGGAGAAGGATTTGGGCTTATTCGTTGCCGGCGGCAAAGGCAGAACTTCACGGAAGACTCCGGCGGAGATAGAGGGTTTTGGGCATCTGTTAAAGGTAAATCCATCCACTCTGGTTTATGCCAGCCGAATGTCAGCCAAAGTGGATAGCTCAGCTCTTCAGGATGGCTACCAGCTCTACCACCATACTTTTTTCTTTACCAAAGATGGCTCCTGGGCAGTTGTTCAGCAGGGGATGAACGAAGTTAACCGCTATGCCCGGCGATACCACTGGCTGGGGGAAAAGGTTACTGATTTTGTTTGCGAGCCTCAGTCTGCTATTTGCTCTCAGGGTAGAGGAGAGGCGTTGAATCTGGTGGCTTCAGAGAGCACAAAGGCAAGAGATGTCATCGCTCAGGTTGCCACCGAGGAGAAACCATATAAAATTGTGACCCAGCTAAACAGGTTGAAGACATTGGACCTGCCGCGGCGACCCTACATCACCCTGGAGGACATCCACCCTGACAGGCTGGGCAAGATTTTTACCATTGCTTACGAGCGCCAACCGCAGGATTTCGAATCGCTGCTCGGGCTTGAAGGCGTAGGAGCAAAGACACTTCGTGCCTTGAGCCTTATTTCGGAATTAATTTATGACACACCGGTCAGCCTGCGTGACCCGGCAAGCTATAGTTTTGCCCATGGGGGCAAGGATGGTCATCCTTACCCTGTAGACAGAAGAACTTACGATAGCAGCATCCAGTTCCTGGCTCAGGCCCTAGACAAAGCCAGAATTGGCGATAGAGAAAAGCTGGAGGCTTTCAAGCGACTGAAGGCATGGCATTAAAAATTATAGCAAGAAGCGTGAAATTGCTTCACCCATCACCCTCACCTTAATACCTTCGCTTCGCTCAGGACAAGCCTCACCTCCCATCAAGGGAAAGGACATTTGGCTCGCAATGACTAGTGAAGTTATTCTTATAAAACCTTATAATAAAAGGTAACAGCAAGATGCCTGATTTTAATATCACACCTTATGTATCCCACATCGAGGCTAATCGCTCGATTAAGGACGCCGTGATGGAAAAGTTGAGGAGTCGGCGTCCTCCATATCGCGTTACGGTGACTGATTTGACCAACCTTAAGCAGGCTTACTTTCGCAGGAAGTATCCTGAGATTGCTCCTCCTCTGGAGAAGCAACAGCTCATGTGGAAGGGCACCGGATTTCACAAGATTTTTGGTTTTGCCGTGTCCAGGGAGGAGTATCTGGAGCAATTTGTGGAGGCTGAAGGCATAGTGGGCAAGATTGACATCTATGAAAATGTTCCGGTGGAAGTTAAGACAACTTTGCTGCTGGCGAAAGGAAGAAGCTTACTTCAGCAAAGGCCAACTTATATTGAACAGGTGGGCATGTATTGTGCTATGGTCAATGTTGGTGTGGGTGAGATTGTCATTTATGAACGGCAGGGTGCGGAGGAATCGGGTACGGTTCCCCTTACCGCCTATCATGTCGCTTTTCCCGACCTTGGCGCAGTTCGGGAGGAAATGCGTCGCCGGCGAGACCTATTGCTGCAGGCACTTATTGCTAATGACCCCAGCAACTTGCCGGTTTGTGCCTGGTTTGGCAGAGGATGTGACTATTCCAAAGTGTGTGATTGCAGCACCAGCTCGGTGTCCTCATCACACAAAATCGCTGAGTTAGCCGGGAAGGTTCAAGTTGATGAGGTTACCCGCCAGCGACTGCTGGACATGCTTGGCAAGCCAAAGCCATCCCGGCAGTTTCGCACTAACGACCTCGTCTTCCCCAGGAAGGCATATTTCGAGCGTCGCAAATCGCAGGAAGCTATCTCGGAAGATGAGTTGGCTGAGGAAAAGGGAGAATCTCTTCGCTCTATGGATGAGATGGGCTTTGCGGGTGCCCTTAAGGGGGCGATTCAATTTGGTTCTCCCGGGGAAGTGGAAAATACGCCGGTCCAGTATGCTTCGCTCAACGATTTAGTTCGGCTCCGCCAGGGTTTGCCCACAATGGTGCGAATCTCTAAATTTCAGTCACTTGTGGAACGGGAGCGACTTCCTTCAGCGTTTCCTCATTATTTCTATCGCCTGGGCTTTGATTGTGCGCTAATAGACCATCCTAAAGGCAGGCTGTTCCTTTACTATGCTAATGTCAGTGATGAGAATGCCAAGATAATGGTCTATGATGTTTCTTTCAGAAACCTGAGTGCCATAAAGGCTGAGGCGATACGGCGAGTTGAGCTTCTGGAGAAGGCAACTTCGCCAGCCCAGCTTCCGAGATGCCCTTCATGGCTGTGCCGTTATTGTTCCTACAGGGACGAATGCGGTGAGATTTAGCGAAACGAGACTTTCGAAAAGATAGAGGCTGACAGAGAATGAAGGAAATAATAAGTTTGCATACATCGAAGTTATTTACCATGCCGCTGTTGCCGGGCAAGACTAAAAGTTGGGGTGAAAAGTAGCATGATTGAAGTCAACCAGTTTGGGGAAGTTATTCAGATTAAGATGAGCCGTGAGTTTGAAGGGAAACCGCTTTACTGGGTTGCGGCATACCTTGTTGATGGGCTCCTCATTGATACCGGCTGTAAGCATGCGGCTGAGGAGTTGGTCAAATTTCTGGAGGGGCAGAATCTCAAGTTCGCCGTAAATACGCATTATCATGAAGACCATATCGGTGCCAACTATCTTCTGAAACAGAAATTTGGCATCGAAATATTTGCACCTCGTGAATCAATTCCTCTTATCAACCAAATTCCCAAGTTATACCCATATCAGAAGATGGTTTGGGGTTATCCAGAACCCACTGAAGTGGATTGCTTGCCCGAGAAAATAGAAACTGGTCGTTTCCATTTTGACGTGGTAGAGACTCCCGGGCATTGTAACGGACACGTGGCGTTAATAGAACCTGAAAAAGGGTGGTGCTTTTCGGGAGACCTTTTTATTTCAGAAAAGCCAAGAGTTATCCGACCAGAGGAGGATATCGCGGGGATTACAAGGTCAATGAAAAAGCTCATTGCACTCCGGACCGACAGGCTTATTCTATTTACCTCCATGGGCGATGTGGTACAGGATGGCCGTAAGGCCCTTCGAACATGTATAGAGTACTTCCAGGACTTGTCTCGAAGAGCAAAGCAGCTTGAGAAGAAAGGTCTCTCAGTTGTTGCTATTCGGGATGAAATTTTTGGGAGAGAAAGTTCTCTTGCTGGCCTTACAGATGGACAATTCTCCACTGAAAACCTGGTCCGAGCTGCTCTTCGTGCATAGATATAATATCCTCAACTTTGGGAGAAAAAATAAAATGAAGGAAATGAAAGGACCTTTTATTCGCAATATACCAAAATTATCTGGGATAAACGAACAAAAAGTTCGCAAACAACCAGTTAGGGCAATTGATTTCTGGTGTGAAATAGGTTATCGATTACTTTTTATACCTGATATTACATGCTGTAGGAGGTGATTAGCAATGACTGAAGAAAGGGAGACTTTGGCAGAGCTTAAGGAGATAAGAAAACTGTTGACGCCGAAGCCAGAGCCGCCGGCGCCCAAGGGTTTCTGGGCCGAGTTTGTAGACTTTCTGTCTAAGTTCAAGGTAATAGGGCTTGCCGTGGGATTCATACTAGGATTGTACCTCGGTGCTCTCGTGAAGTCGCTCGTGGACGGGTTCATAATGCCGGTGATAGGGCTTGTGCTTCCTGCCGGCGATTGGGAGAATGCTACCGTATGGGTATTCAAACCTGGGATATTTCTATCCGCACTGATAACGTTCCTGATAGTGTGCTGCGTGGTATTCCTGATGGTGAAGGGCACAAGTAAATGGAGCCTAAAATAGGGCAAGCTCCATAATCAAGGTTGAGGGTATTCGAAGAACTCTCTCAGCCTCCGTTTTCTCTAGAGAGGAGAATTTTTAATTCTTTCCCCTCTCTAGCACGAATTCTCTTTGCCAATGGGATTGCGGCATCAGACATAGGAAAAACAAATATAAGAACCTATGATAAGTCAGAAATCAACTCTCCGCTTCGCTCCGACCCTATTCGGGTTCGCACAACAAGCGGGTATCTGTTTCACTTCGTTGCACTCGTTCGCCCAAACTTTCTCCGCTTCGCTGCGCACTGGTGGACACAACACATGTGTACTTTTCGGGGTATAATACGGGTGCCCTGAATGGCTGGAGATTTAGCAAAGCCTCAGCGGGAGGCTGATATAATAGGGTTGGCTTTGAATACACTCGGGGTGGCAGGCAACATATCTAAAGGAGCATACGCGCGTTTTGCAGGTATAGCACACTCGCCTTAAGTGCTGTTATAATCTAAGCGATGAACTGGGTTGATATAGTCATTATAGCTGTTGCTGCCTTATTTGGCCTCCTGGGTCTATGGCGGGGAGCTATCAGGACAGCATTTGGCATTGCTGGGCTAGTAGTAGGTATAGTTCTAGCAGGACGTTATTATCAGCCATTTGCTGCAATGCTTTCTCCCGGTGGAGCTAGCTGGGCAGGAATAGCTGCCTACGCTATTATTTTGATAGCCACCATGATTGTGGCTGGCGTAATCGGCTGGGTTGTAGCCAAGCTGGTTCATATCACCCTGCTTGGCTGGCTGGATAGGCTTATTGGCGGCATCCTGGGAGTCGGAATAGGT
>Ga0210009_1002639_pt1 | contig 12700 bp, 16 predicted proteins | sample CryGeyCG2114_065_FD_185457 | JGI IMG/M metagenome (GOLD analysis project Ga0210009, IMG submission 185457) | Groundwater microbial communities from aquifer - Crystal Geyser CG12_big_fil_rev_8/21/14_0.65 (SPAdes) (version 2) | ecosystem: Environmental > Aquatic > Deep subsurface > Groundwater ... | reverse complement strand
CGCTCCTTTTCTGTTTTCATTCTTGTCATCAGCTCTTCCGTACCTGCGCCGTCTACAAATCGCATCCGAACAAGATCAACAAGCTTCTTGTGGGGAATATTGCAATAACAAGTTGAAATCTTGACCTTTTCCTTCGACATTTGGCTTCTTTCTTTCATAAGTTAGAATAGACAAAAACCGGTGCGAGCGCCGTAGGGTATTACCCTATCAAAACTGAGAATTCCGCTTCATCGCACGTCATGACTTCGCCTTCCCTTCATTGAGGCTCCAGTCGTAATCGAGCCATTTAATTTTTGATTTGTCCGAGAGATGATTTGCCGTTTCCCTCGGGAGGTATTTTTTTACGAAGGCAACCCGCCCTCCCGCGGCTTCAAAATCATCTCCAAACCACTTAAGGATTGGTGACAGATAAAGAGTATCGTTTTCCCGCTCATAACGGGCTTTTTCGGTATCCGACATAAAGACGCGGACCTGCTCATCCAATTGCTCTTCAAGACGCTCCGGGACATACGGCTCAGCACGAAGCTTGGGGCAGCCGATTGAAGCGCACACCAGGACAAAGTGAACACGCGGATCTTTGAATTCTTTTCTGAGGATCTCGTGTTCGATTTCATTCAGACTGCGTTCCTTGCCCAAAACTTCGATAGATTCACGATCCCAGACATCGGGAATTTGCTGGATGCTGTTATCCGGATAAGCGAGGGCCTTCCAGCCGAATTTCTTTTGAATCGGATAATGTTCGACAATAAGATTCATGGCAGCAAAATTGTAAGCATTCAGCCAAAAAGCGATTTTCTGGTTACGGCTCCATGGATCATATTCATCTTCAGTGGCAGCTTGGAAGGATTCCATAACAGCCGTCAAATCTTCCGGTGATTCCTTTAGGTCCTGATAATTCACGAAGCCGTTTTCCGTGTGCGTTGTGAGCAACTTATTCCATGCATCGTAGCGATGATCAAACGAGCTGGCGCGGGCAACAGTCCCGGTAAAAAGCAGCGCAACGCTGAGCCCTAGGCAAACTATTGTTTTATTGTGATTACGTAGTTTCATTTTCTTCTTGAGTTCCGCATTTGTTTTTAACACTATTTCCTCCCTATCTGTTCCTCGTAATACATCACACATCGTTTACAGACACCGCTGTTTTCAACCCACTCCGGGTGCTGCTTTTTGATTTCATCAATGATATACTTATTGGTGTGATCAAGAAAAACCGCCAGATCTCTTGGCACTTCCTTATGACAAATCGGACATTGATAGACACTCATATTCCCCTGCCTCCTTGCTGGACCAGTTCAAGAGTCTTCAATTCTTTGTTGTTTGATTCATGTGTCCAAGCAATTATGTTTTTATTGGCCGTCAGCCATTTTTTGATGATTTCAGATACAAATTCGTGTCCTTTAGGAGTCCAGTGTCCGTCTATCGGGTAATACAGCTTCTTCCGTTCTGGCAATGGCAATCCCCTGAAATTTGGGGCCAGATTTAGGAAAGGCAACCCTTGACTTTCCGCCCATCGCTTCAATTTCCTTTCTAAAACAGTTTCACGCTCAGCCCACTCGCTTTTAATCATCATTCCCAACTCCCTTTGAAAGGCCCAATATTCAGCGTCATAATGGAGAGGGCTTGGTGTAAAGATAATTCCCACTGGAATGCGCTTCTCGTTTGAGATTTGGACGATACTGCCGAGGATTTCAAGCATGGCGCTCCAGCCTTCCTGAACGCCCTCACCTTCCAAATCAATGTTCTTTGTCCAACGGTCTGGATCGATCAGCGATGCTGTAAGAATATTGGGATTAAATTCCCGGCGGTTAGCCGCGTCTAAAAGGTCCTTTGGTAATTTTGAAATCCAGGTATCAATATTTTCTTGCGCAATTCCCCGCTCTCGGGCCTCTTTTTTCGTGCGCTCGATCAAATTAAAGGGCCGGTTACGACCTCCCTTTTCTTTAAGCATTTTAAGCAGCGTATAAAGCCGCGGGAAAAGAGAATGCACAATTTTTTTGATCGGATGAGATTTACCACTGATTTCACGCCACGCCTTGGGATTCCTTAAGATTTCTTTTGGGATCACCAAGGTGTCGCTAAGATCATTTGTGTGTAGAATGATAAGAACTGTATCCGGCTTGTATTTCAATCCGACAAAATAAAAGAGCTTGGCATATTCCAAAGGCCCCGTTCCGGTCAGCCCTCCATTAATAAAACGAACGCTCTGATTCGCGCTCGAAAATTTGTCTTCCAACAATGCACCGAACGTTTTTTCAAATGAAACACCGAGACCTTCCGTATAAGAATCGCCAAGCATTAAGACTCTCTTTTCTCTGGAAGGCTTGCTAATTGGAATTTCAGGATATCTTATGCCCATGCGATTGGTTGAAAATTCATGGATGAATTCGATATTTTGAATGGTGGTTTTATAGTTAGGCGGATTGGAAGCACGGATTAAAGGCGCGATAGGGTATCGCGCAAGCGCCAGAACCACTTCCGACAACACCGGAATGACTATAACGGGTATTAAAACCATAAGGAAATATTGAACTGGAAACATAGCCTTCCTTATTCTCATAGTGGGAATCCCCCGCTTGAGGCAATGAACCCTTCATACCCCACTTCAGGCATTCTTCGTGAACTGTTTCTCATCTGATCGAGCAGGAGGTTTTTCCTTGCGGCCATGGTTGGTTTCTCCGATGTCTCCATGTTTTTCCCTTTTTACAGCGCTTTCGTTTATAGATCTCTGCCTTACATAGAGTTAGTCGGGGAAATGACCAAAACCTTACAACTTTTTAATTGCCTATAATCATTAGGTTTAGGATAATGCCCCCATGCTGCAAAATCTCTCAAAATCAGATGAATGGGTTGATCTCCACGGGGATATGCTCTATGGGTATGCGCTCAAAATGGTTGCCGATCCGATACTGGCCCAAGATCTTGTCCAGGAAACCTTCTTGGCTGCACTGAATTCTCGGAAAAGCTTCAAAAAACAGTCCCATGAAAAGACCTGGTTTTGCGGAATCCTCAAGCACAAGATACTGGATCATTTGCGGCACAAATACCGTGAAATGCCGGGCAGTGACGGTGACGTTACGGAGAAAGCCGTAGACGCCTTTTTTGACAACGCCTCAGGCATGCTCAAAAAAATGCCCTCCGCCTGGCAGGTCCATCCTTCGGAATTAATTGAAAAGGAAGAATTCTGGTCTGCCCTGCATACCTGCCTGGACCATCTGCCTGAGAAAACTCGGGATGCTTTTAAGCTGCGCGAGCTAGAGGAGGAAAAAACGGAAGATATCTGTAAGGTTTTGGATATTACGGCGACTAATTTATGGGTAATTCTTCACAGGGCTAGGGTTCTGATGAGAAGCTGTCTGGAAAAAAACTGGTTTAAGGCGGAAAATTCGTGAAGATGATGAAAATGATGCCTATGATTTCGTGCCGGGAAGCCTCGCGCTTAATGTCTGAAAAGATGGATAGAGGCTTAGGTTTAGCTGAGAGGCTTTCTCTTGGCCTGCACCTTGCTATGTGCAGGGGCTGCTCCATGATCGCCAAGCAAATAACCGGGCTTCGGAAGCTCTTCCGGCTATACCGCAGAATTGCGCTAAAAAAAAATTTACGGGATCGACTCAGTCCCGAGCAAAAAGAGCAAATCAAACAAAAACTGAAATCAATTTAAATTTATTGTCATTTTCTCACGCCTCCTATAACGTCGAACTTGTTCAACATATTTTCCTTGTCAGCGATCATTTCTCGGAACCGAGACATTTGGCGATCTTCGTCATTTATGCGGACAAGTTCTGAAAGACGGCGGAGATGAAAATATTTTACGATTTCGGGCAATGGGTTTTTGGTGAGAAAATCACGTATTCCCTGCGGAAGATCAAGGGTTCTCAAGAGCTTGGCAAGATACGACCAGTCCTCCCCCGTTATTTCAGCTAAATGACGGATACTTGACGCACCTGTCGATTGAAACAGGATACCAGCCGTAGAAAGGAGCATGGAAACATTACAGGAAAAACACGAAGTTCTGAGGGTGCAGGTAGCCCCATGCGTCGCGTAAATCCAATCGTCAGTCCTGTCCCGCCGAGAACCGGTATGCCAATCTTTGGTATCGCAATCTTTACATTCCCCCGACTCTCAACCCTATTCTCTAAGAAAATCTTGCGTTTCGTATGCGATTTAAACTTTCTTCTTTATGCATCCGTTCATCAAGGCCGATGCGCCTAAAGAGGTCGGCAAGATTTTGATAGTATCCATAATCCTGGCTGAACTCACTCTCAAAAACCTCATGCGTCAATTCCGGATTCTCCTTCACGAATTCCATATATTCGTGCTCGGCGTGGTCCTCAAAATCAGCGTTCAGGGCGTAACTCCATGCCGGTTTGATGACATACAGAAGCCATGAAACGTGATAGTAAAAGAAGGCGCTAAATTGAGGCAGGATTCGGTAAAGAAAAAAGTTTTCTTTGATTTTTTTCTTTTCCGTCAACTCTTCCAAAATCAGCAGGTGCCACTGCTCATTGTCCTGCTGCTGGCGGGACTCTTTGACAAACTCAAAGATCCTTCGGGCAAACCCCGGTTTCCCGTAAGTGTGCGTCATGGCAATATAAGCGACATGTTCCCACGCTTGATAAGGAACGCGGGCAATCACTTCAAGGACTTTAAACTTTGAATAGGTCCTTTTCCGGCCATAAAAAAGATTTAGCGCGACAAAAAGCAACCAAGCCAGCAACCCGTACCGCCGTCTTCGAGACTTGAGTGTTTCATCTTGCTCTACTTTGAGTTCTTCATGTTTGTGTATCTTCGCAAGTTCGTCTATTTCCATGCCACACACTCCGTAATTTGTTATCAACCCAGCATTGTTCTGAACATCCATGCTGTTTTCTCATGCGCTTTCATTCGCTCGGTAACCAGATCCACTGTAACCTAGTCGTCGTCTCTGTCGGCTCGAGGTACAGCCCGCAAAATGTCCGTCACATGTCAAAAGGAACTGTGTTGCGATTGTTCGTCTTGCGCTTTCTCAAATACCTTCTTGATGGCACGTGCATTCATCAGTGCTATTCCACCCCCAACAAATAAATCCGGCCATGCGAATTGGGTATTATAAACCGTCAGGAGTCCTGCGCCGACGATGGCGAGCTTAGCCAAAACATCTTTGCGTATCGGAAGGAATACTGCTTTGGCCCTGCTGCCTGGATGCTTACGATAACGCATCAACAGAATCGAACACGATAGATTTACTGCAAGTGCACCTGCGCCTGCAAGCAATAACGGAATAGGTGCAGGTGGTATAGGCATCAAGAGCTTCTGCCCAGCAGTCCAAAGAGTAGCCAGACCTGGAACGAGCAGGATTCCATCTAGCACCCTTCCTAGACGTGCACAAAAATGTGCATTCCGCCTCAATCCAATGAGGATCAAATAATTAACGAAAGCGTATTCCAAAAAGCTCAGGCTATCAGCAAATAACGACACTGATCCGATAGTATACGCCACTGCGAACTCGACAGCAAAGTATGCAAGATTCAGGATCGCTACAAGCCGGACTGCATCGCGTAAACTATCACTAAAAGATCCGTCTTTCATCGTCATAATTTCGTTATCCAAAACAATGTATATCGTTAAGATTTCTGCTGGATTCAGTCTTTTGCGATTAAAATGATTTTGTTACGACTCGACAGGCCCCTCTTAATCGAGATTAAGCGTTTCGGAATATGGAGATAATCAGATAGCGCTTCGATGACCGCTTCGTTCGCTCTTTCTTCCCGTGCCGGTTCTTTCACCCGGATATGATAAATGCCACCCTTTCTTTTTTCGACTGCGATTACTTTCGAGCCCGCTTTTACAACGGCTTCAATTCTCATTCGACATTCACAATTAGGAAGGCGGCCTGTCTTATTTTTCTTTTTCATTACTTTGAAATGAAAGGAATCGAAAGGCTGGGGTTGTATGCGAGTAAAATAAGGTTGATTTTGTCTTTGAGACACCCCCTATAAAAAGCATCCAACAAATTTAAATCTGATTGATCAAAAATAGAAACTTTAGCCAAGCTCACGATTCTAATCTCGGGTTTGTCGGCTACAACTCTCATGACTTCTGCATATTTTAGGGGAGTGTGCCCATTAAAAAAGAACCAGGCACTTCTAAAAAATCTACTCTTTTATGCTCCTTGATTACCTCTCGTACATCCATTCGTCCTCTTCAAATCAAACAAGTAGCCCATCTTAGTATGAATAGCACTTACGTTACCAAACGTTATTTGACTTCAAGTACAGCGTTTTTTGATCCAAGCCCATTGGAAACAGTCTCTTTGGCTTGGGAATCGTCGGCCCACTTTCCATCGACATAAAAACGGTATTGATAACGCCCTGGCTTCAAGGCGACCCAACCGTTCCAATTGCCCTTGGAATCTTTTTTTAAAGAATTCTCCTTAACATTCCATTTATTGAAATCACCGGCTACGCTCACCCGTTTGGCCTGAGGAAAAGAGGCATGGAACTCCACCGCTTTTTCCGCAGCGCGTTGTTCCGGCTTATCATTTGTCTTCGTTGTTGACGAACTCTTCTCTCCTTCTTTCAGTTTTGGCCGACAAATCACCATGTGATAGCGGTCGCTGTCACCAATGATTGTTTTCTCCTTAATCTTTCTAACAATCTGATCACACGCCCAGCATGAAGTTTTACTCGCGCGATATTCTCTTACAAAAGCCTCCAATTTCTCTGGAGTCAGGTATGATTCAGTCATTTTGAATTCTCCTTTCTCGCGTTTCTGCCCTCCAATCTCCCTAACAGCCGGAGCAGGCCGTCAAGAATCATAAAAGGATTCTGCATAATACAAACTCTCAGATTCATGACTTTCCGTTCCGGATCAGCTCTCCGGCACGTTTCAAGGCATCTCCCATAGTTTGAAATACATTTTCCTCACCGACTAATTCATAAAGATTATTTTTTACCATTTCATTAAGAGGTTGGACATGCAGGCCGGTGATAATAAGCGGGATATTACTGCTTTTACATCGATGGCAAAAACTCTTTAACGCATGCATTCCCGTCGAATCAATAATCGGCACATCCCTGAGTCTCAAAATACGCACCTTGGGTTTTTCACGGATCGCCCGCTCCACCTCGTCAAGCTGGTTCGCTGCGCCGAAAAAGAGGGGGCCGTCCACCTCATAAACTTCGACTCCCGCCGGAACAGCAAATTTATTGATGGGACGTTCTTCCCCGCTCTCCTCCTCTTCAAATTCTTTGACGATAACTTTGACGTTGCTGACGGTTGCCATTCGCCGGATAAAAAGAAACGCTGCCAGCACGATTCCCAGCTGGATTGCTACCGTCAGATCGATAATGACTGTGACAAGGAATGTCGCCACAAGCACCACGGCTTCCCCTCTTGAGCCTTTGCAAAGTTCAACAAAGGAATGCCATTCGCTCATATGATAGGCCACCACTACAAGAATTCCCGCCAAACACGCCAGGGGAACAAGTTTGATCCACTGCCCAAAGAACAGCATGATCACAAGAACCGTGAGGGCATGAATTATCCCGGCAACAGGTGTTCGGCCGCCATTCTTGATATTCGTCACGGTGCGGGCAATCGCGCCTGTGGCAGGCATTCCGCCAAAGAGAGCCGACCCGATATTGGCCGCTCCCTGCCCAATCAATTCCATGTTGGAACGATGTTTTCCTCCGATCATACCGTCAGAAACCACAGCCGATAGAAGGGATTCGATCGCTCCGAGAATCGCAATCGTAAAGGCGGGCTGAAAGAGGTGCCGAACGGTGCTTAAATCCAATTTGGGAATTTGAGGAATCGGCAGTGTATGGGGAAGCTCTCCAAACCGGCTTCCAATCGTTTCTACCGGCATATGGAAAAGCACGGCGATAATGGAAGTGAAAATAATCGCAACCAGCGATCCCGGAACTTTATGAGAAACCCTGGGCCATAGCGCAATAATCAAAATCGTCAAAAGAGCCAGGAACAAGGCCAAGTAATTCGTCGTACCGATCTGCTCAAAAAAGACGTGCCATTTTTCAAAAAATTCAGCCGGCACTTCATCGATATTCAAACCCAGGAAATCCTTGACCTGAGATGAAAAAATGATCACCGCGATCCCGCTTGTAAATCCCACAATAACGGGACGCGGAATGAATTTGATAATGGTGCCGATCTTGGAAAAGCCCATGATCAAAAGGATGATCCCGGCCATAAATGTCGAGATGACAAGCCCATCCATGCCATGCTTATGCACAATGCCGTAGACAATGATCACAAAAGCGCCGGTGGGCCCGCCGATTTGAACGCGGCTGCCGCCTAAAGCCGAAACGAGAAACCCCGCGACAATCGCGGTAAACAACCCTTTTTCCGGAGAAACTCCCGAGGCAATGGCAAAAGCAATCGCAAGCGGAATCGCCACAACGCCAACGATGATGCCTGCGATAAGGTCTGAAACGAACATCGGCATAGAATAGTTTTTTAGGGTTGTAATCAGTTTCGGTTTAAGTATCATCTTTCTCCTCGGCAGTTTACTGGCGCTCTTTTGCGCCCGTACTTATGTTGTTATCCTCGGCATTTTTCGCCACGCTCGCCACGAAACACCGCATCCCTTATCCGTCTTCCCGGGATTTTTTTCTCAAAGAAATCCGGTAATCCTCTCCTTCCGGTTTAAAAATCACATAGCCTTCCCGCGCAAGCCAGCCCGCGCTCATCAGCAAAAGATCCCGCGGTTTACGGATCTCGGAAACCAGCGTTGAGAACCGGGCCGTATGCCCCGGCTGTTTATCCAGAAAGTTCCAAATATCGCCGGCCGCAAATCCAATTTCCATAATCATTGCAACGCCCTCATATCTCCCATTCATAATTCCCCTGCTTTCACTTCACAATCATGACCGGACAGTGAGCTTCCTCGGCGACGGCCTGAGAAAGCGACCGGAAATGGTAGTCTCGCCATTCTTTGGTTTCGCTCGCACCCAGGACCAGCAAACTCACCTGTTTGTTCTCGCAGTTTTCTAAAATGCATGGTTTCACTTCGTCTTTTAAGATTTTAAATTTTGCTTTCACCTTCCACCGGCCCATGAGATACCTCGCACGCTCATGGGCCATCCGCAACGCGGGCGACGGATTTCCCACCGTGAGTACTTCCACGGAGCATTTCCCGAATTTAGCAATGAGAGCAACAAGATGCAGGGCCTTCTCGCTGAACCGTCCTCCGGCATAGGCGAGCAAAACCTGCCGGAAGCCGTGTCCAAACGACTTCGGGACAAGCAGAATCGGGCAAGGGGCATGCGAAAGCACAGTGTGCATGAGTTCGTCCTCTTTCATCATCACCAGAAAATCCAGATCCTGACGCATTTTCTTGAGAAAATCAGAAAGAGGATCTTCAAAAATGATTCGTTCCCAAAAGATCCCTGTTTCGTGAGACTGTTCTTCCATAAACTCCGTATAAAAGCCGCTTTTGGAAGGCCGGTCGCAGATAAACTTTGTGGGGATAAGCAGCCGGACGGGAACCTTCAGAATCTTTGCAATCTGGATCGCCGAACGAAGAATCTCGGGATGAGAGCCGCGCGCAGGGACCAGAACACTGACCCTTTTAATTGCCTCTTCCTTATACTCTTTTTTCTTTATCCTCATTCTTCCACCGAATCGATTATTTTCAATATCCATTCTTCCAATTTTGTTCTTTCCTGAAGGCTTGCCTTGACCAAGGTGGAAGCCTGTGAGACCGTAAGCCTTAAGCTGAAAGACAGCTCGCGAACGAGGCCTTCGAAATAATATTTGAAAAACTGTCTCATTTCCCGCCCCACTTTCTGGTCCTGATGATCAATGATCATGTGCAGCACCCGGGCGTAGACTAAAGCGTTATTCTTTTTGGCCAAGGCCCGCAGGGTTTCGACCCGTTCTATTCCCATGAGCCGTTTCTGTTTCTCTCCCTTTTTCAAATAATCCACAATCTCGCTTGCCTTTTTTTCAGAGGCAGGAATGTGAAACCCCGATTCCGCGAGCCTGCCCCTTGTAATAAAAAAACAAACCGTGCTTCTCCCCTTCCCTTTTGGCTCGATCCAGTAGCATAAACCATCCGTTGTAAGTTCCGGCCTCCGCACGATTCCTCTTATTCTGCAAATTCCATGAGAAGGATGAAAGAGAAGCTGCCCTTTTTTGTAACTTTTTTCTTTTCCGGTTCTTTTTTTCCGATCATGGGGTTGCCCAAACATTCCCTCCTCCCTCCTACTTACCGGCCGGCTCTCCATTCGGAAATACCTTTAGAGGCGTCATCTTGTCTGCTTTTTTAAGTGTATTTTTGATTTCATCGGCGGTGCTTAATTCTAAGACGCGCTTCGCCATAATTTCGCAGTCTTTGATTTTACTTGCGCGGATCATCTTTTTAACCTCCAGAATTTCGCCAGGCGCAACACTCAGGCTTCTGACTCCAAATCCTAAAAGCAGCTGCGTGCAAGCAGGATCTCCGGCCATTTCTCCGCATATCGATATTTCCTTGCCGTTTTTTTTCGCTTTTTGGACAAGATCATAAAGAATGCACAGCACGGCCGGATGAAAGGGTTCGTAATAAGAAGACATATTCTGGCTAGCGCGGTCGGCCGTGAGGACATATTGAATGAGATCGTTCGTTCCTACACTCAGAAAATCCGCAACCTGTGCAATTTTTTCGGCCATGATCACGGCGGACGGGGTTTCGATCATCGCCCCCAGCTTTATTTTTGGATTAAACTTAGTACCTTCTTCAAGAAGCTCGGCCTTGACGGCTTCAAAAATTTTCCGCGCATCCATCATTTCCTCAACACCGTTAATCATCGGAAGCAAAATATGAACAGGGAACTCAGCGCTCACCCGCAAGATCGCCCGGAGTTGGGTTTTGAAAATATCAGGATGGCTTAAGAGAAGCCGCGTTCCTCTCTTTCCAAGGGAGGGATTTTTCTCAGCCGGGACAGGGAAATAAGGTAGAACCTTGTCACTCCCGAGATCCAAGACACGAACCGCTACTTCGGTTGTTTGAAACCGTTCGCCTACATCCCGGTAAATCTGGAACTGCTCCTCCTCAGTCGGAAATTGGTCCCGGATAAGAAAGGAGAATTCGGTACGGTAAAGGCCGATTCCTTTCGCTTTGAAGAGAAACGCTGCCTGCGCGTCGGCCAATTTTCCGATATTTGCCTGCAGCTTGATAGGGGTTCCATCCTGCGTAATCGTGGGAAGATCGATCAAATCCTTTAAAGTGTTCTTATGAGCTTCAAAATCGGCTTCAAGTTTCTGATACTCCTCTATGAACGCCTTCTTCGGATTCACCAGGACTGTACCCGCCAGGCCATCGACAATAAGAAAATCATTTGTTTTGATTTTTAATGTTGCTTCCTTAATTCCGATCACGGCGGGGATACCAATGGATCGTGCCAGAATGGAAGTATGCGAAGTCTTCCCGCCTTCTTCCGTGACAAAACCACGGACCTTTTGAAGCTCCATATGCGCTGTTACCGACGGCAAAAGCTCATGAGCCACGACAATCACCCCTCCCGGGAAAGTAAATGTCTCGCCTTGCTGATGCTTCATAAGAATGTTCAAAACCCGGCGTCCCACATCACGAAAATCTGAAGCGCGTTCTCTTAAATAAGGATCTTCAATTTGAGAGAACATCCTGGAGAACCTCTCAATCACATCGGCCAACGCCGCTTCAATATTGGTTTTCTTTGTAAGGGTCAGAAGAGAAACTTCTTTAAGGAAGGCAGGGTCCTTCAGCACAAGCAACTGCGCGTCAAATATTTTCGCCTCCTCCTTTCCGATTTTTTCCCTTACTGCTTTTTGAAGCGAAACAAGTTCATCTTCTGCTTCTTTCAGTGCCGCATCAAAGCGGTTTAATTCAGTCTTGATCTCCGTTTCTGCAATTTCCCTCCGCGGAACCAGAATATGGGAGTCGCCGGCCAGGACATAAGCCGTCCCATGGATAATCCCGGGAGAAACGGCAATGCCTTTTATCATTTGTTCATGTTTTGAATGCATTTTGTCTAACTTTCTCCGGCTTTCTCACAGACATCTTTCCCTGTAACAGTCGATTCTTCTAAACTCCTTCTACGCGCCACTCCGGTGTTAAGAGCAGCCTTTGCGACCGCCTCACTCACTGCTTTAACAACCCGTTTGTCAAAAACACTGGGGATAATGTATTCCTCGCTGAGCTGATCTTCAGAAATGAGGCTGGCGAGAGCCTCGGCTGCGGCAAGCTTCATGGGTTCATTAATTGTCTTCGCTCTGACTTTTAGAGCGCCGAGAAAAACTCCGGGAAAAGCCAGGGCATTGTTGATTTGATTAGGGAAATCAGAACGCCCCGTGGCGAAGACGCGGCACGCTTTTACCGCTTCATTCGGATCCACTTCGGGATCAGGATTGGCCATGGCAAAAACAATCCGGTCTTCCCTCATCAATCGCAAATCTTCCGGCGTAAGAATATTTCCTGCCGACACGCCGATAAAAACGTCCGCCCCCGTTAAGGCTTCCCGAAGAGTCATGACCGGCTCTTCCTTGCGGCTGTCGAAAAGAAGCTCGTCATGACGCGTTTCAGGATCTGAACCTCTCCCTACAAAGACAGCGCCCTTGCGGTTACAAGCGATTAAATCTTCGACGCCGGCCGCAAGCAGAATCCGGGAACAGGCCATCCCCGCAGCGCCAAGACCATTGATGATTATGCGTATTCTGCGGATATCCTTTCGGACAATCTTGA
>Ga0210009_1002634_pt1 | contig 12721 bp, 13 predicted proteins | sample CryGeyCG2114_065_FD_185457 | JGI IMG/M metagenome (GOLD analysis project Ga0210009, IMG submission 185457) | Groundwater microbial communities from aquifer - Crystal Geyser CG12_big_fil_rev_8/21/14_0.65 (SPAdes) (version 2) | ecosystem: Environmental > Aquatic > Deep subsurface > Groundwater ... | reverse complement strand
GACCCTGTCGGGCACGTTCGAGCTGACCCTGACGGAGCGCTATCCGTCGCGCCCGGCGGCGCGGCCGATATCTCCCGACGACGCCTGCGCGGTGAAGATCGGCGGCGACACCGTCATCACCGGACATGTGGACACGGTGAGCCCCCGGTTCGACGCCACCGCGCATGAGGTCACCGTGAGCGGGCGCGACGCGGCCGGCAACCTGGTCGATTGCAGCGCCGTGCACAAGCCGGGCGAATGGAAGGGCCGCCGCCTGGAACAGATCGCCGCCGACCTGGTGAAGCCCTTCGGGGTCTCCGTGATCGCGCGGGCCGGGACCGGCAAGGCGTTCGAGAACTTCCGCGTCCAGGAAGGGGAGACCGTCTACGAGGCGCTGCGCCGCCTGGGCCGCGCCCGCGGCGTGCTGCCCATGTCGGACGGGCTGGGCAACCTCGTCCTCACGCGGTCGGCGCAGGCCGCGCGGGTGGCGGACAAGCTGAGCCGCGGGCCCAAGGGCAACATCCTGGCGGCCGAGGGCGAATACGACCACCGCGAGCGGTTCAGCGAGTACCTGGTGAAAGGGCAATCGGCCGGTGCCGATTGGAAGACGCCCGCGGATACCGGCCAGGGCACGGGCCGGGCCGAGGACAAGGCGGTGCGGCGTTTCCGGCCGCTGGTCGTGATCGCCGAGGAACAGGGCGACGGGCCGACGTTCACCGACCGCGCGAAATGGGAGGCCAGCGTGCGCGCCGGCCGGGCGCGGCGGGCCACCGTTACCGTGCAGGGGTTCCGCGACCGTTCGGGCGAGCTGTGGCGGCCGAACACGCTGGTCCCCGTGTCCGACGATTGGCTGGCCATCGACCGCGAGATGCTGATTACCGGCGTGCGGTACGCACGGGACGAACGGGGCAGCCGCACCGACCTGCGGATCAGCCATCCGGCGGCCTTCGACCTTCTGCCCCTGCCCGACGACGAGGAGGTGGGCTGGTGACCACGGCGGAAGCCATCGCGCGCCTGGTGGCGCGCCTCGTGCAGCCGCTTCAGCGGCGGGTGCTGCTGATGATCGGCCGCGCGGTGATCGAGGCCGTGAACGACGGCGCCAAGGTGCAGGTGCTCGGCCTGACCGCCCTGAAGGACGAAGTCCTGGGCGGCGCGGAGCGGTTCCAGGAATACGGCTTCACGTCCGTCCCGCACCCCGGGGCCGAGGCAATCTTGCTCGCGGTCGGCGGCAACCGCGACCATCCCATCGTCGTTGCCGTCGAGGACCGGCGTTACCGCCTGACGGGCCTGGCCGGGGGCGAGATGGCGATCCACGACGACCTGGGCCAGAAGGTGCACCTGAAGCGCAACGGCATTCACGGGTACAGCCCGCTCAACATCCTGTTCCAGACGAACGGCGTTCTGCGCCTGGAAGGCGACGGCGTGGAGATCCACGGCCGTACCTATGTGCAGACGGACGTTCACGGCAAGGGCCAGCGGGAGACCTGGACCGGCGGCGTGGACTATCACACCGACAGCTACGTCGACGGCGTGGGGCTGGCGACCTCGACCGAGCACGGCCTCGATCAGCCCGCCGTTCCGTCCGATCACCCGGACGTGGAGGGGGCGTAGGCATGGCCGATATCGCCCATGTGTACCGCCCAGACCTGGTCGCCGCCGACCTCGGCCTGCAAGGCGGCGTGCTGGCGGCCGAGGAAGGCTTGGAGACGGCAATCATTCACTCCCTGTTCACGGACACCCGGGCGCTGCCCGACGACCGCCTGCCGGAAGCCGAGGCCGACCGCCGGGGATGGTGGGGGGACGCCATGCCGCCGAACGTCGACGGCGCGCCGGCGGACGGCGACAAGTACGGGTCGCGGCTGTGGCTCCTGCACCGGGAAAAGCAGCTGCCGGAGGTCCTGCGCCGGGCCAGGGAATACATCGAGGAAGCCCTGACCTGGGTGATCGAGGACGGGATCGCCGAGCGCGTCGAGGTCGAGACCTTCGTCCACCGGCCGGGCGTCCTTGGCTTCACCGTCGTCATCCCCCGCCCGTCGGGCGCGGAAACGTTCACCTATCAATACGCCTGGCGGGGCCAGGCCGCGAAGACGGAGGCCGCATAGCATGCCGTTCAAGACGCCGACCCTGACCGAACTGACCGCCCGGGCCGAGGGCGACTTCGAAAGCCGCCTGCCCGGCTCGGGGGCGCAACTGCGCCGGTCAAACGCCAACGTCATGGCGCGGGTCCATTCGGGCGGCCTGCACGGCCTGTACGGGTTCCACCGCTGGCTGGCGCCGCAGATATCGCCGGTCACGGCCGAGGCGGAGATGCTGGAAAGCCATCACGGCACGACCTGGGGCATCAACCGAAAGCCGGGCGGCTATGCGACGGGATCGGCCACGTTCGAGGCCACGCAGAACGGCGTTGCGGTCCCCGCCGGCACGCTGCTCTCGCTGCCCGACGGCACCGAGTTCGAGACCACGGCCGAGGCGGTCAGCGCGGCCGGCGCCGTCACCGTGGCCTGCCAGGCCCTGGTCGCAGGAAAGGCGGCGAACGCCGCCGAAGGCGCGCCCATCGTCATGGTGTCGCCCGTCGCCGGCGTCATGACGGACGGGGCGGTGGCGGCGGGCGGGCTGGCCGGCGGCGCCGACGCCGAAAGCGACGCGGACCTGCGCGCGCGCATTCTGGCCCGCATCCGCACGCCGCCGCACGGCGGCGCCGGGTTCGACTACGTCGTTTGGGCGAAGGAAGTCGCCGGCGTCACCCGGGCCTGGGTGTTCGCGGGCGAGCTGGGCCTGGGGACCGTCACCGTCCGCTTCATGACCGACGACACGACGGCCGACGGCATCCCGGACGGCGCGTCGGTGGCGGCCGTGCAGGCGCTGATCGACCAGGAGGACAGGCGTCCGGTCACCGCCGACGTGACGGTGGTCGCTCCCGTGGCGAAGCCGCTTGACCTGGTGATTTCCGGGCTGACCCCGGCCTCGGCCGAGGTCCAGGCCGCCGTGATCGCGAACCTGACGGACCTGTTGCGCCGCGAGGCCTCGCCCGGCGCGACGATCCTGTTGAGCCACATCCGGGAGGCGATCTCCATCGCGGCCGGCGAACACGACCATGTCCTGGTCAGCATCGCCGGCGCCGCCCCGGCGGATTTCGAAACCACGTCCAGCCAGATCGCCACGCTGGGCGACGTGACGTTCATCTAAGGGGCAGTCATGCGGGCGACTTCCGACGACTATCTGAGAGTTCTTCAGGCGCTTCTCCCGCCCGGCGCCGCCTGGCCGCGCGACCCGGACGCCACGCTTACCAAGGTGCTGGCGGCCTGGGCCGACGAATTCGCCCGGGCGCACAACCGCGGCGTCGACCTGATCGACATCGAGGCCGATCCGCGCCTGGCGACGGAACTGCTGCCGGAATGGGAAACCATGGTCGGAACCGACCCGTGTAGCCAGTACGTGCCCGACACCCTGCCGGCGCGGCGCGAGGCGGTGGTGTCGAAATTGACGGCGCGGGGCGGTCAGTCCCGCGCGTTCTATCGCGAGATGGCGCGGGGCCTCGGGTTCGATCCCGTCACCATCACCGAGTTCCGGCCGTTCACGGTCGATAGCGAATGCGTCGATCCCATCTGCGATGAACCCTGGCGCTTCGCCTGGCAGGTGGAGGCCCCGGGCGCGCAGGACCGGGAATTCACTTGCCAGGACCATTGCCAGACGCCGCTGGCCTATCAGGTGGGGCTGGAAGTCCTGCAATGCGCCCTTGGTCGCACCAAGCCCGCCCATACCGTCGTCATCGTCAAAGGAGCATCCGATGCATAGAGTTGACACCTCGACAGCCGTCGCCGGCCTGCCGGCGCCCGACGCCGCCGGCGCCCCCGGCTACTTCACCAAGGGCAACCCGGCGGCCGATCCGCCCGTTCCGGCCACGGTGCCGGGCCAGGACTGGTTCAACATGATCCAGGAGGAGATCGCGGCCGTCATCGAGGGCATGGGCCTGACGCTCGACGCCACCAAGGCCGACTTCACGCAGCTCCGCCAGGCCATCCAGCAGATGATCATCGCCGGCGGCAAGGTCGTGAAGGTCACTGAGGCCGTGTTCGAGGGCACGGTGGCGGACGGCAACCCGGTGCGCTGGGACGCCGGCGGCGGCGAGTACGTCAAGGCCCTGGCCGACGGTACAGCCGCCAACCGGGCGGTGGGCGTCGCCGATGTGACCAACGCCGAAGTGATCTTCTTCGGCGTGACGCGGGCGGACCTGTTCGCCGGGCTGACGCCGGGGGCCAGATACTACCTGTCCGGCGCCGCAGCGGGCGAGATGGTCGACACGGCACCCGAAGACCCGGTGCGCTTGGGCATCGCGTTGTCGGCGACACAGTTCTTCGTCGACGTGGACACGGGCGAGGCGCCGACGGTGACCGACACTGCCGGCGAGACCTTCACCGTCGTTGCCGGCGGGCCGACGCTCACGTTGGACGGCGACGCCGGGCCGAACTACGACGTGACGCTCGACCAGGCCATGACGGTGGCCTTCGCCAACGTCGGCGCCGCGAACACGGTCTATTCCTTCTATGTCCGCTTCAAGCAGGACGCTACAGGCGGCTGGCCGCTGAACCTGCCGGCCGGCTCCGGATGGTCCTACGGCGAAGTGCCGCCGATCTCCACCGACCCCAACGTGATGCACAAGATCGCCATCGAGACCTGGGACGGCGGGGCGTCCGGCGAAGTGGCCTACGTGGGAGGCGAATATGCCTAGAGCGGTTCGCGTCGTTCGCCGCTCGGGACGTCCGGTGCGGCTGGGCCCGGCCGGGTCGATGACCGAGGTCATCGCGCCGGTCAACGACTACCTGCCGAAGAAGTTCCTAGCCGTGGATTTCCGCAAGGCCGCGAACGGCTGCATGGTCCGCCTCTGGGGCTCCGGCGGCGTGTCGGGCGGCACGGCGCCGACCTATCGCGGCGGGCACGGCGCCGTCGTGCACGGCTACCTCCCGAACAACTACTTCACGGTCAGCGTCGGCAACAACGACGGCGGGATCCTCGGCTACTCCACCACCGGCGAAGGCCGCGGCGGCGGCGGTTCCTCGCCCGGCGGCGGCGGCACGGGCCTCCGCATCCTGGGCGTCCGGTTCGCCATCGCGGGCGGCGGCGGCGGGGCCCACAAGCTGAGCGCGTCGCACTACAGCTACAACGGCGGCGACGCGGGCCTGTTCCTCCACGGCGGCGGTCAGGGCGGCCAAGGCGGGCACCGGGACGGATATTCCGACAGTGCGGCCGCCCAGAACGGCGACGAGACGGGCGGCGGCGACGGGGCGGACACCGGCTCCGGCGGAACCCTGGGCGGGTCCGGCGGCGGTGGCGGCGCGGACGGCTCGGGCGGCGGCGGCGGCGGATCGCGCGGCAGCGACGACAGCTTGGGCTTCAACACCGGCGGGCCCGGCGGCGTGGCCGGCGGCGACGGCACGGACGGCAACCCCATCGGCAATAATCAGCGCGGCCGCGGCGGCAAGGGCAAGGACCACGCGACCCTGGCCGGCGCCGGCGGCCCCGGATCGGACGGCGGCACCGCGGGCGGCGGCGGCGGGTATGCCGGCGGCGGCAGCCAAGGCGTGCATACCGCCGGGTCCGGGGCAGGCGCCAGCCTGATCCCCGCCGGCTGGACCATCGCCCGCGCCGACAGCGACGCGGACCCGGACCGAGGCACCTACGGCGAACCCGACAACACCGGCGGCGCCAAGATCATCTACTGAAAGGACCGACGCCATGAACGATTACTTTATCGACACCGCCAACCCCGTGGCCCCGATCGCGGCGGGCGAGCTTCAATCGCAGTTCCGAAACGTCCTTGGGATCACGGGACTCGATGACGCGGCGCTCGCCACCTACGGCCGCGCGCACTTGACGGTCCACCCCGCCCCGGCCTTCGACTCGGCGGCGCAGGTGCCGGAGGATCCCGTCATCGGGCAGGATCCGGACGGGACCTGGCACATGCGGACGCCGGTGCGCGACAAGACGCAGGCCGAACTGGACGCCGACGCGGCGGCGGCGGCGGCGGCGGTCATCGCCGCGATCCGCGAGCACGCGGAAGACCTGATCCGCGCCGGCGTGATCCTGGAGGGGGCCGCCTTCAAGGGCGACGAAACGAGCCTGGCGCGGCTGGAACGGTCGTCGAAAATGCTGCGGGGCGGGATGATCGCCGAGGCCAGGTTCATGACCGCCGCCGGGGTGCCCTACACTGTCACCGATCCGGACATCCTGGACAACCTGTGGGCCGCCATCGTGCAGTACGGCGCCCAGGTGCTGGCCGCCTCGACCGACCTGCAACTGGCGCCGCCGGCGTCGGCCGCCGACGTGCCCGGCAACGCGGCCTGGCCGGCCAGGCCCGACCTCACCATCGCCGAGCTGACGCCGGTGGCGTGACCGATGCACGTTACCCGGCGCGGCGGGCCGTCCAGGGCGGCCGTTCAAGCGGCCCTGAGGGGCCTTTCGGAGGGGCTTGCGCTCTACGTCTTCGATTGCCGGCCGCGCGGCGAGCGCTGGGGATTCATCCGCCGGGGCGAAAACCTGCACCTGGTGCTGACCGCGGTTGAGGTGGCGGAGGTGCTGCGCAACCATCGACGGCGGCCGGCGCGGTTCCAGGGCCTATGGGAAATCCACAAAGCCGACAACCTGAAGGCGGCGGCGTGATGGCGGCAGCTCAATCCCGCCGCGCAGCGGCCGAAACAGCATCAGCCACGTTGTCCAGCTTCTCGTGCAGCTTCTTGAGCTGGTATGCGATGTCCCTGAGCACCACCACCTGCGCCTCCTCCACCGTCAGTTCTGCTTTTTCGTCCCCCGGCACGACGTGCAAGGCACCCGCAGGCAACTGCCACTCCTCGGTCAGGCCGAACACCACGGCTCGTCTCACTTTTTCCGTCATTTTATCCCTCCGTTTAGGTTCAAGGCCGAGGCGGTGGTTACTCGGGCGCGTCAACGCCCTTTCACCGGGTGTTATGACCACCCATGGGTTGAACCGGCCGAGTTCAGGCCCCACCCCGCCACCGGCAGCCACCGGCGGGGGTAGCCTATGGAGCATACCCGTTGAATTCAATGACGGAGGTGCGTTGCGCGCGTTGCAGGAAACTGTTGTGCCGCGCCGTCGCCGAGACTATAGAAATCAAGTGCCCCCGATGCGGGGCCGTCAACATCCTGAGGGCCCTGCCGGTCGACGCCGGCGACACCCTGAGCCCCCCAAAAGAGCGCCCGTGAGCCGCCGATGGTTGAAGGTTCAACCGTTGGGCACAAGACCGCTGCACCATCCGCCGGCCGCCGGCGAAATCGCCGTCCCCATATCGACCAGGCCCGGCTACGTCATGGGGCGCAAGGCCGTGGGCGGCTTCGGCTGCCGGGAATTTTACGTGGCGCAGATCGCCGGCAGCCTGGCCCGCGAGATCATCCGCGCGCGGCATTACTCCCGCCGGGTTGTCAACAACAGCTATATCCACTTGGGCGTCTACCTGGCCGGACGCCTGGTCGGCGTGCTTCAGTTCGGCTACATGCTCAACCCGCGCCGCGCGTCCAAGGTCGTCGCCGGCACGGAGGTGGCGGAATACCTTGAGCTTAACCGCATGTGGCTGGATGACGCCGCGCCACGTAACAGCGAGAGCCGCGCCCTCAGCTACGCCGTGAAATACATCCGACGGGCCTGCCCCCGGGTGAAGTGGATACAGAGCTACGCCGACGAGCGGTGCGGGGGCCTCGGGGTGACCTACCAGGCGGCCGGGTTCGAGTACCTGGGTTGCCACGACACCACGTTCTACGAACTGGACGGCGAGACCTACCACGTGATGCTGCTGACGGCGCACAAGAAGGGCGGCCGGCGGGGAGAGCATCTGAGGGCGAACCTCGGCCGCGCCGAGAAGGTGACCCTGCGCCAGTTCCGCTATATCCGGTTTCTGAAACCCCGGTGCCGCAAATTCCTGAACCTGCGCCCGCAGCCGTTTCCGAAGCCTGAAAACCTACATGCGGCCCGTCATGAGGGACGCCCCACGCACCCCGTGGGGAGCGAGCCGGGTTCGATCCCCGGGGGCCGCTCCAAATCCCGTTCAAAACCCGTTCTACGGGGCCGGCAGGCTATGCAATTTTAAGTGCGAACCGGCGCAAAAATAAATGCGCAGCTATAACTTCTCGTTCCCGTTCTCGTCCCCGCCCACGAGCACTTCCGCGTAGCCCGACGTCAACAGGCACTTGGTGCCGGGCCAGCGCTGGCAGACCTCCTTGCACAGTTCCAGCCCCGACATTCCGCCGGGCATGACCAAATCGCTGAACACCAAGCCGACGGCGTGGCCGCTTTCCAGAATGTCCAGGGCCTCGGGCGCGTTGGCCGCTTCCTGGACCTCGTATCCCAGTTCGGTCAGCCGCGTCTTCGTCAGGCGGCGAACGTGGGGGTCGTCCTCGACCACCAGCACGGTCTGCCGGTCGCCGCGGGCGACGGGAACATCCTCCGCCTGGGCAACTTCGGGCGCTTCGTCCCCCGTGTGGCGGGGCAGGTAGATGTTGACCGTGGTGCCAGATCCAACCTCGCTGTAGATGGTGACGTGACCGCCCGACTGCTTGGCGAAGCCGTACACCATTGACAGGCCCAGGCCGGTTCCTCGGCCCGCCTCCTTGGTGGTGAAGAACGGCTCGAACACCCGCTCCCTGATCTCGGGAGTCATGCCGGCCCCCGTATCGGTAACCGAAAGGCGCACGAAATCGCCCGGCTGCAGCCCTTCCTCGACGGCCGAATAGAGGTCGTCAATCTGGACGTTCGTGGTTTCCAGGATCAGGGTCCCCTTGTCGGACATGGCATCCCGCGCGTTGACCGCCAGATTGACGATGGCGGTTTCGACCTGGGAGGGGTCGGCCTTTACGGTCCACAGGTCGGTGCTCAACAGAGTGCTCAGGCCGATCGTCTCGCGCAGCGTCCGATGCAGCATGTCCGTCAGCCCGACGACCAGGGCATTGAGGTCCACGACCCTGGGATCCAGCCGGCTGCGCCGGGCGAAGGCGAGCAGTCGTTCCGTCAGGCGCGCGCCCATGCTCGCGGCCTCCTGCGCCTCGGCCAGCAGCGCGAGCTGACCCTCGTCTTCCACCCGCAGTTCAAGAAGCTCCAGGTTGCCGATGATCACCGTCAGCAGGTTGTTGAAGTCGTGGGCAACGCCGCCGGTCAATTGACCCAGGGATTCCATCTTCTGCGCCTGGCGAAGCGCCTCGTCGGCCTTATTGCGTTCGCTCAGGTCGTGGATGATGCCGGTGAAGAATATTTCGCCGTCGATCTCGAACTGACTCACCGACAGGTGCATTGGAAACGTCGTGCCGTCCTTGCGTAGGCCGGTGACTTCCCGGCCGATGCCGATGATTCGGTGCTCGCCGGTGGTGAGGTAGCGCGAAAGATAGGCATCGTGCTCGGACCGGAAGGGCTCCGGCATGAGGACACTGACGTTGCAGCCGATCAATTCCTCGGGCGTGTACTGGAAAAGCCGTTCTGCGGCGGGATTGATGACTTCGATAATCCCGCGCCGGTCGATGGTGATGATGGCGTCGACGGCGGATTCCAGAAGGGCACCAAGCTTCGCCGCATCCTTCGCGGTCACGCGGGTGACCTCAGAATCCTCGGACAAGGCCGTCCTCCCCAACAATCACGAATGTGCAAGCCCCCTTTAACCTACAACCCACCGGAGGGTGGTTTCAATCCGGTATTCCTCCAATATTTAGGTCTGGAAATTCAACGTACAAGCGGTGTCACGCTGCGTTTCGCCGCACAGACCGCCTTTCGGCCGATGCCGGACGGATCGGCGACGCGTTCCGATGCCGCCGCGTGGTCTGGTGCCGATATCCGCGACGGGAGAGAATTGATCGGCCTCAATGCGCCGGGCGGGCGGGCGGCGATGATGACGGAGCGCCAAGGGGCGGAGCGGCCATGGAAAAGAAGCATCAGATCAACGTTCTCTACATCGTCTTCACGGTGCTTGCCGTGCTGATGCTGCAGAACTTCCTGCTGTCGCGCAGCCAGGTCTCCGTCATCCCCTACAGTTCGTTCGAACGAGAACTGCAGCAGGGCAACGTGTCCGAGGTCGTGGTCTCGGAGAACCTCATCCGCGGCACCTTCCGCAATCCCGTGGACGGCAAGAGCATGTTCCGCACCCGCCGCATCGAGCCCGAGATGGCCGACCGGCTGGCCAAGTTCGACGTCAGGGTTCTGGGCGAGACCGAGGACACCTGGCTGACACGCCTGTTTTCCTGGATATTCCCGCTGCTGTTCTTCCTGGTCGTGTGGATGTTCGTGATCCGCAAGTTCGCGGAGCGCCAGGGCCTGGGCGAGGGGTACATGTCGCTCGGCAAGAGCAACGCCAAGATCTATGTGGAGAGCGACATCAAGGTCACCTTCAAGGACGTCGCCGGCGTCGACGAGGCCAAGACGGAGCTGATCGAGATCGTGGATTTCCTGAAGGATCCGGCGCGCTACGGCCGCCTGGGCGGGCGCATCCCCAAGGGCGTGCTGCTGGTCGGCCCGCCGGGAACGGGCAAGACGTTGCTGGCGCGCGCCGTGGCCGGCGAGGCCGGGGTCGCTTTCCTGTCCATCAGCGGCTCCGAATTCGTCGAGATGTTTGTGGGCCTGGGTGCGGCGCGGGTACGCGACCTGTTCAAGCAGGCCCGCGAGAAGGTGCCCTGCATCATATTCATCGACGAACTGGACGCGCTGGGCCGCGCGCGGGGCGTCGGACCGTTGAGCGGCGGGCACGACGAGAAGGAACAGACGCTGAACCAGTTGCTGGCCGAACTGGACGGCTTCGATCCGTCCGACGGCCTGGTCCTGCTGGCAGCGACAAACCGGCCGGAAATCCTCGATCCGGCGCTCCTGCGGGCCGGGCGCTTCGACCGCCAGGTCCTGGTCGACAGGCCCGACAAGACCGGACGGGTCGCGATCCTGGCCATCCACCTGAAGAAGGCGAAGCTGGCGTCCGACGTGGATGCCGATCAGATCGCCGCCCTGACGCCCGGGTTCACGGGGGCGGACCTCGCCAACCTTGTGAACGAGGCGACCCTGCTGGCGACCCGGCGCAACGCCGACGCGGTGGCTATGGAAGATTTCAACCAAGCCGTCGAGCGCATTATCGCCGGCCTTGAGAAGAAGAACCGCCTTTTGAATGCGTTCGAACGGCGCACCATCGCCTTCCACGAGATGGGTCACGCCATCGTCGCCCTGTGCCTGCCGGGCTCCGACAAGGTGCACAAGGTCTCCATCATCCCGCGCGGCATCGGCGCCCTCGGCTACACCATCCAGCGCCCGACCGAGGACCGCTACCTGATGAGCCGCAAGGAACTGGAGAACAAGATGGCCGTCCTCATGGGCGGGCGGGCGGCGGAATCCATCGTGTTCAAGAGCTTTTCCACCGGGGCCGCCGACGACCTTGCGCGGGCGACGGAGATCGCACGTTCCATGGTCACGCAGTACGGCATGGTCGAAAGCCTGGGTCAGGTCGCCTACGACAAGCAGCCCCATTCCTTCCTGGGCCAGCAGCAGGAGATGACCTGGCTGGAACGCCGCTATAGCGAGGAAACGGCGCGCGAGATCGACTGCGCCGTGCGCGCCCTCGTCCAGGGCGCCTTCGACAAGGCCGTCGGCATCCTGACGCGCAACCGTGCGACTCTCGAAACTACCGCCACGCGGCTTCTGGAAACGGAAACCCTGGACGAAGGGGATCTGGCGGGCCTGACGACGGGGCTGGTGCGGGCCGAGGCGGCAGAGTGACGCCCGCCTGCCGGCGGTTCGTTGCCGTCCGGGACCCGCGTTCCTATATGTGAGCGGACGCGGCACGTTCGCGGGAATTTGCCATGGATCGCCTGTTCCGGCGCACGATATCCAGCCTGCTGGCGGCGGTGGCGGCCCTTGGGCTCGTTGCCTGCGCCGCGCCGACGCCTTACGGCCCGGCGCCTGGGGCTGTAGGCGACCGGGGGCATGGATACTGGGAGCAGGCGCTGGAGGACGACCGTCTCCGCGTGACCTTTTCCGGCAACAGCGATACCTCGCGCGAAACCGTGGAATCCTATCTTCTGTATCGCGCCGCCGAAATCACCCTGGAACGCGGCGGCGACCATTTCGTCGTCGCTGACCGGGCGACGGAGAAATCCACCACCTATCACACCACTTACGACTTCGACGGCCCCTTCGGAATCGGTTTCGGGCCCGATTTCGGGTTCGGTTATGGGCGCTGGCCCTATGGGTTCCGATCCGCCTATCGGGGCTATCCGTTCGCCGGCTACGGCAATGCGACGTCCTGGCAGGTGAACCGATACATCGCCCATGCGGACATCGTGCTTGGCAGGGGACCCAAACCCGACCGGCCCGAGGCCTACGACGCGCGGGCGGTGATCGCCCGGTTGGCATCGGGTATCGTCCGCAGCAGACCTTAGGCTTCCGTCTCTGGACGCCGCAGGAGAAGCCGCACGACCCTGGCCTCGCCCCGGTGGCGGACGCCATCGTTGACGCGGATGCGGCCCTTCAGGGCCTCGACGACCTCAAGGCCGCACAGGACGTCGAGAAAATCGTTCATCTCGTACAGTAGGTCCGGGTCTTCCGGACCGAGGCTGCGTCCACCCGCACCCGCCGGAGCGAAGCCCTCGGCGACGAACCAGCCGCCGGGCGCAAGGGCCGCCGCCGCCACGCGCGCGGCGCGCAGTCGCACGGCCGCCTCGCATTGCAGGTACATCAGGAACACGGCGTCCCAGGCGCGGCCTGGAGGCGGGGTCC